>Ga0208643_1001370_pt1 | contig 13651 bp, 21 predicted proteins | sample VirMetDEL_Nov_12_FD_184516 | JGI IMG/M metagenome (GOLD analysis project Ga0208643, IMG submission 184516) | Aqueous microbial communities from the Delaware River and Bay under freshwater to marine salinity gradient to study organic matter... | ecosystem: Environmental > Aquatic > Marine >... | reverse complement strand
TCCGTCGATGTATCCCCGAAAGGGCAGAAGGCTCTTGAAGGGGACGGATCTGGGCTGATCTCGGGTGATCTGGTTCGGCCTGCGTTGATCCCGCCGAGGCTTGTGTCGGTACCTAAGGGTTCAGGCTCGTATGCGGCTGAGGTGGCGGCCTTGGCGAAAGACGTGCTCGGTGTTGAGCTGATGCCGTGGCAGATCACGGCGCTCGAGGGGCAGCTTGCCCATGATGATGCCGGTGCACTTTGCTACAAGCGGAGTCTCGTTTCGGTCGCCCGCCAGAACGGCAAGACCGTTGCCCTGAAGGCGTTGGCTTTGTGGATCTTGGTCAAGGAACCGATCCGCCGCGGCGAGCCGGTGCTACTGATCACGACCGCGCACAACCTTGACCTGGCCGTTGAACTTTTCGAGGCGCTCGCTCCGATCCTTGAGACTAAGTTCGGGGCCAAGCCGTATTGGAGTTACGGCCGCAACGAGTGCGTGATGCCTGATGGCTCCCGCTGGCTGGTTCAGGCCGCCACCCCGCGAGCGTTTCACGGGTTTTCTCCCGACTACATCATCGCCGACGAGTTGTGGAATATTTCGCCGGACGTGATCTTCAATGGCGCGATCCCATCTCAGCGGGCCCGCAAACAATCGTTGCTTTCTTGTTGGTCGACCGCTGGCACCGAAGATTCCCACGCCATGCTTAAGTTGCGTGAGGAGGGCCTGCGCACGATCGACACCAAGGCCGACAGCAAACTCTTTTTCGCCGAATGGTCAATCCCCTCGGGCGTCGACACAACCGACGAGGTCTACTGGCCAATGGCCAACCCCGCCATCGGCTACCTGCTCGACCTAGAAACCCTGCGGGATGAGTCCGAAATGGCCGACAAGGCCGCCTTTCACAGAGCGTCCCTGAACCTGTGGATCTCAAGCGCCCAATCGTGGCTGGCACCAGGCACCTTTGACCGGCTCATCGTCCCCGAGATCCCGCCTGGCGGCGTCCTGGCTGTCGACTCCAGCATCGACGAGAACACGTACACGGGTGTCAGGGCGAACGTCATGCCTGATGGCCGCATCGGCGTCACCGTCGCCTTCATCGCCGACACCTTGCCAGCGTTGTGGGCGGCGATCGACGAGCAGGCCGCCGCGGTGTCAGGGATCGCGTTGACTCCGAGCCTGGCTTCGATCGCACCGGCGGCCTACGAACGAAAAAAAGTGATCGTCGGCTACAACGAGCTGCTGACCCACACCGCCACCGTCCGGCAATTCATTGTTGAGGGCCGCCTGGTGCACACCGGCGAACAAATGCTGTCCGAGCACGTCAACCGTGCCGTGGGTGTCCGTACCGCCGCAGGTTTCGTACTGTCAAGCCAGAAGTCGCCTGGCCTGATCACGTTGGCTCGATGCATGATCTGGGCGGCGGCCCTGGTCGCCCGGCCGCAGCAGAAAACGCGGGCCGCGGTCGCGTTCAGCAGGTAGGGGTATCAGTCTCTATCTTTCTCCGAAACGCTTGCATCGTGCTACAGCTTGAGCGCACAATCCGAACGTGGGATTATTCCGCAAGAAGATCGAAGCCCCAGCAATGGCGTCAGTTCCCCTTGGCGCAGCTGCAGGCGCATCGCAGATAGGGCAGTTCTACTCGTACAGCGTTGGGGCCAACGAAGAGGCTGCCCTATCTGTCCCCACCATTTCCCGCGCGGTCTCCCTGCTCACCACCGTCGTCGGCACCCTTGATCTGAAGTCGTACGTCCTGCAATGGTCGGGCGAAGAGTACGAAAAGATCTGGGTACAGGGCGAAACGTGGATGTCGCGTCCCGATCCGAAAGTGCCGCGCCAATTCATCATGGGCAAAACCGCCCGCGATCTGATCATGTACGGCCGCGCACATTGGGCCGTGACCTCGCGCTATTCCACCGGCTTCCCTGCCACCTTTGAATGGCTGCCAGCGAACATGGTCTATTCGACCAAGATGCCCGCCAGCCCCGAATGGTTCGGTATGCCGACCGATCTTGAGTTCAACGGCCTTCCGCTCGACGTGAGCAACGTGATCACGTTCCTGTCCCCCAACCAGGGCGTCGTTTATGCGGGCCGCCGCGCCGTACAGGTTGCCCTGCGCCTCGATCAGGCCGCCGAACGCTTCTCCGCTACCGAAATCGCCGCCGGATACCTCCAGCAAACCTCCAATTCGGAACCGATGTCGTCTGAAGAGCTCGGCGAATTGGCCGCCGCCTGGGCAAATGCGCGCCGCGTTTCCGCAATCGGGGCACTCAACTCGGCCGTCGAATGGAAAGAGTTTGACAGCGACCCGAGCAAACTGCAGCTCGTTGAGTCCCGCAAATATCAGGCGCTTGAGATGGCCCGCCTGCTGGATATCCCTGGCTATCTCCTCGGCATCGACCAGTCCGGCATGACCTACCAGAACGCTCAGCAGTCACGTCAAGACTTGATCTTGTTCGGCGCTCGCCCGATCCTCCACGCGATCGAAGAACGCCTGTCAATGAACGATGTTTTGCCAAACGGAAGGCATTGTCAGTTTGACGTCGAGGAATACCTAGAAGAGTTCCTCGTTGAGTCGCCCGAAATCCAACGCGAAGCACCCGCCCCAGATCTTCCCCAAGACGAAATGGATCTTGAATGATCAAAATCACCGCACCCGTCGAGATCTTGGCCGCGGCCGAGGAGGACGAAGAGTACGCCCCGAAAATCTCGGGTGTTGCTGTCCCGTGGAACGTCACCGCGACCGTTTCGGGCGGCCAGCAAGTGCGTTTCCTGCCTGGCGCGTTTGACGTGAATCAGAAGGCCGCCAAACTCGTCGAGAACCATGACCTGACACAGCTTCGCGGCGTCGTCAACAAGTTGGCTGACACCGCAGCCGGTCTTGAGTTTGAAGCAACGCTGGCCGACACGCGGGCCAGCCGCGACGCAGTCGCGCTCCTCAAGTCCGGCGCATACGACTCCGTGTCCGTTGGAGCCAACCCAACCAAATTCAAGTTCGACAAGCAAGGCGTCATGGTCATTTCCAAAGCGGATCTGATCGAGCTGTCGCTAGTCGCCGTGCCCGCGTTTTCTGACGCGGTCATCACAGAAATCGCCGCCTCGGCCGACCCAGAGGACGACGAAAACCACCCACAAGACACACCCCAGGAGGATCAAGTGTCCGAAGCAATCCAGGCCGAGGCCCCCGAGGCACCGGCAACCCACCCCGTTTCCCCGCTCGTCTACGCGACGGCCCGCAAGGAAGTACCGATGCCGACCGCAGTCGAGTACCTCGCCGCGGCAATCGCAGGCGGCTCCGCATGGCACCAGATGCGCGACGCGATCAAGGCCGCAGCGCCCGATGTCGTCACCACCGACACGCCCGGCATCCTGCCGACCCCGATTCTCGGGCCCGTCTACAACAACTTCGTCGGACGTCGCCCTGTCGTTGACGCAATCGGCGTCAAGGCCATGCCTGGCGGCGGCAAGGTGTTCATCCGCCCCGAAGTGACCACGCACACCTCGATGGCCGCACAGAGCTCGGAAAACGCCGCGCTCCAGTCCGGCACGTTCGTCGTGTTCAACAACCAGGTCACCAAGCAGGCCTACGGCGGCTACGTCACCATCTCGGAGCAGGATCTTGACTGGACAGACCCGAACGTTCTGTCGCTCATCCTTGACGACATGGGCCGCATCTACGCCAACACGACCGACAACGTCGCAGCCGACAACCTCGCCTCGGGCGCAACGACCACGTCGAACTTCACCGCGACCTCGGCCAGCGACCCCGCCTACTGGGCGTCGTGGATCGCAGCTTCGGCCGCGACGATCCTTTCGGCGTCGAACGGCAACCTGCCGACCCACCTCTTCCTCGCGCCTGGCATCTGGCAGGATCTGCTCGGCCTCAGCGACACCGCTGACCGACCGCTGTTCCCGCAGATCGGCCCGATGAACGCGTTCGGACAGCTCACCCCTGGCTCGACCTCGGGCAACGCCTTCGGCCTTCAGGTCGTCGTTGACCGCAACTTCGCCAGCGGCACCCTGATCGTCGGCGACGCCTCCGGCTACGAAATCTTCGAGCAGCAGAAGGGCGCAATCTCGATCGACAACCCGTCGACGATCTCGCGCACCATCGCATGGCGCGGCTACTTCGCCACGCTCATGATCGACGCATCGAAGTTCGTCAAGGCCACGTTCGTCTGATCAACCGCTAGTAACCGAGGAGTCTGCACATGGCATCATTCACCGTCACGCACACGCAACGTGTCGATGGCTATGCCGTGCTGCAGACCCTTGAGGCGACCGAAATCGGCATCGGCCAAAGCGTCACAGTCACCGGCACCACAGGGTTCAACGGCACATTTACCGTGCTCGACGTACCCACCAGGTACTTCACCGGCATCGACGACGAAGGCGATTTCACGTTCGACGACGAAATCATCATCCTCAACCAGCTGCTCGTTGCGAACGCTGGCACGGATGTCGCCCGCGACGCGATGGCTGGAACGCTCACTTGGACAGAAACGTGCACATGGATCGTCGCCGCAGACGTTTTATCGTGGCTCGGTATTTCCGTTGCTACCGCCAACGATACGACCTTCGTTGGGGTATGCACGGATGCCGCCAACGCTTGGGCCTACAAGGCGCGGAAAATGGGCGGCTACCAAGCCGAAAGCCTGTCGACCGCGCCAAGTAGCGCCGTCAAGCTCGGCACAACCATGTACGCCGCGGCCCTCTACCGCGAACGCGGAAGCGTCGACTCGTTTGCGTCGTTCCAAGACATGGGATCCCCAACGCCGGTCGGCTCAATGGGCCAAATCATGCGTCTGCTCGGCATCCGCCGCAGCCAGGTGGCCTAATGGCCGCGACAGGCATTTTCGCCGAATCCCGCACCGCGATCGTCAACGCGCTCACCGCGCTCGGCATCGCAACCGTCACCGATCCACGCAACGCTCGACCAATGACCGTCATGGTCAACCCGCCAACGTTTGACTCGTTCACATACAACGTGGGCGACATCCGTTTTGAGCTGCTGATCCTCGCCGCGCCACCAGGCAACCAAGACGCCGAGGACTACCTAATAACGACCGCCGACACAATCATGGCCTCCACGACCCTCGCCGTAACCAACGGCAGGCCGATCGCTGTGACAGTCGGCGACCAACAAATACCCGCATATTCTTTGACAGTCGCAATCGCGGCAAGGAGAAACTAGAAATGGCAACCACCACATTCCTCGGAAACGCCACCGTCAACCTGACCGTCGGCATGACGACCTACGACCTCAGCGACCAATGCACCGCCTGCACCATCACGGCCGCATACGACGCCCTTGAGGTCACCGCGTTCGGCGACACCGCCCACAAGTTCACCAAAGGCCTCCAAAACGTCGAGGTCACCCTGACTTTGTTCAACAGCTACGGTGCAAACGAGGTCGAGGCGGCCCTTTACGACGCCGTAAACACCGGCACCGCCACCCTCGTCATCTCGCCTTCCGGCACCACCGAATCGGCCACCAATCCGGAATACACGATCACCGGCTGCATGTTGGCCAGCTTCACCCCCGTCAACTCGACCGTGGGCGAGCTGTCAACCCAGGACGTCACCTTCACAGGCGGCACCTGGGCCCGCGACATCACCACCCCGTAACACAACCCGCCTCCAACCGTGCAAGGAGAAACACCATGAAACTGACCCTCAACGTCACCACCACCGACAACAACTACGAAGTGACCACAATCTTCGCCAACATTGTCGAATGGGAACGCAAAATGAAACGCCAAGCATCAGACTTAGCCCGAGGCATCGGCTACGACGACCTGGCATTTCTCGCGTGGGCGGCCTCAAAATCCGCCGGGGTCACAGTCCCGCTCGTGTACGACGACTTCGTAAAAAAAATCGTTGCGCTTGACGTGGTCGACAATGAGCCGCAAAACCCTACCCCGCCGGAAGCTGGAGTCACGGCCTAGCACAACTGCTAGCCGCGACAGGCTTCTGGCCCAACGAAATCCCATTTGAACCACGCGACCTAGCGACGGTAATCAAAATAATCAACGATCAACGGAAGGAGGCCAACAATGCCCGCGCATTTCGCCGGTGAAATCCGAGGCGCAAAAGACGCCATCCGAAGCCTCCGCCAAATAGACCCAGAACTCCGCAAACAATTCACCAAAGACGCCAAACTCGTCGCCGCACCGATCATCACCGACGCCAAAAACTCCTACACAGAGACCCTGCTGTCTGGGATGGCCCGCAACTGGGCGCAAAACGGCACACCGAAATTCCCTTACAACTCCGCCGCCGCTCGTCGAGGGCTTCGGTTCAAAGTGGACACCAGCCGCAAAGCAGGCAGCGCCGTCAAAATTCAACAAAAGGATCCTGCGGCCGCGATCATTGAAGTTGCCGGAAAGAAACGCCCCAATCGTCTTGGCACCGCGCTCAACCGTTTTGGCCAGCCATCGCGTTTCTTGTGGCCCGCGGCCGAACGCAACCAGGACAAAGTACAGCGCGAAATGGAAGCGCTCATTGGTGACGTTATGGACAGAGTCGAAAGAGAGCTCAAATAATGGCCATAACAGTCCCCATCGTCACAGACTTCCAACCCAAAGGCGTACAGGACGCCGAGAAAGCGTTGGAGGGTTTGCGTGACCGCGCTGGCATCGCTTTCAAAGCGATCGCCAAAGGCGCAGCTGTCGCCGCTGGTGCACTCGCCGCAGGCTTAGGCGCGAGCGTCAAAGCGGCCGCCGAGGATGCACAAGAGCAAGCCAAACTGCGCAAATCGCTCAAGAACACGACTGGCGCAACTGACGCCAACGTTGACGCGATCGAAGATCAGATCGCGGCCATGTCGCTCGCTACCGGCATTGCCGACACCGAGCTGCGCAAAGCAATGGAAGTGCTCGCGCGAGCCACCGGCGATTCCGACGAAGCCATGTCACAGCTCGGCCTTGTCATGGACATCGCCGCAGGCACCGGCAACGACCTAGAAACCGTCGCCAAAGGCCTCGGCAAGGCATACAACGGCCAATTCAGCGCCCTCAAAAAGCTTGGCGTCCCGCTCGACGACACCATCACCAAAGAAAAAGACTTTGTGGCGGCCACGCAAGCACTCAACGACGCTTTCGGCGGCACTCAAGCCGCCCTGGCTGACACGGCCGTGGGCCGCGTCGATCGACTCAAGGTCGCATTTAGCGAAGCATCCGAAACCCTTGGCGGAGCACTCCTGCCAATCTTTGAGAAAGTCGTCGGGTTCGCAACCAAGACCCTGATCCCAGCGTTTCAAAAAGTGTCGGACGTGTTTGACAAGGAAGGCCTCGGCGGCGTCCTGCGTCTCATCGGCGAAAACATCAAAGACGCGGCCCCGAAAGTGCTGGACGCCATCGGCGACGTGCTCCGCAAACTCGGCGCATGGATCGTCGACACCGGACTGCCACTACTGCGCGACAAACTCGTGCAGCTCAAAGACGCCGTCAGCAATTGGATCGAAGAATCAGGCCCCGACGCCCTCAAAAACCTCGGCAAATTCCTGGGCGATCTCACCGAATGGATCCTCACCAAAGGCGTCCCAAAGCTCATCGAAGCGACCGCCAAACTGTCCGTCGCCTTGCTCAAATGGCTCGTTGACATCGGCCCAGACCTGCTCAAGGGCCTGGCATTGTTCGCGGCCGAATTTACCAAGGGCATCATTGACACAATGATCGAAGCTTTCAAAGGCCTAGCAAACAAAGGCCTCGAAGTAGGCAAAGCGTTTGCCAACGCCATCATCGGATTCATCAACAAAAACGCCATCGGCAAACTAAACGACCTGCTGGAATTCCGTGTCGGCCCAATCAAGATCAACCCGCCAGACATCCCGAACATCCCCGAACTAGCCAACGGCGGCATCGTCACCGGCCCAACACTTGCCCTCATAGGCGAGGCAGGCCCCGAGGCCGTGGTGCCCCTCGACCGTATGGGCCAAATGGGCGGCAACGTCACAATCAACGTCAACGGCGGCGACCCCAACGCAGTCGTGGCGGCCCTGCGCACCTACATGCGCCAGAACGGCTCCGTGCCGATCCGCGTCGGAAACGCGTACTAATGGGCGCACCAGGCGTTTACGGCGTCTACTACGACGCGGCCTTCCCGACAGGGCCTTTCGTGCAGCTGTCGAACATTCAGCAAATCAACATTCGCGTCGGTCGAGCATCGCAACTTGACGCCTACGGAGCGTCCAGCGCCACAATCATCGCCCGCTACCCGTCCGGCTACGCCTCACCGATCACCGCGCTAGTGCCAGGCACCGCGATCATGATCACCAGCCCGAACCTGACGTCGTACCCTTATGGGCTCTACTTCGGGCGGATCCAAAATGTCACCGTGCAATACGGGATCCCATACGTCTCGAACGTCGGGAACGCCGACTATGTCGAGATCACCGTGGAGGGTGCGTTCGCACAGATCGCCCGCATGTCGGGCCAGGGCTACTCAATGGCCGCGGGCACACTTAATACCCAGGTCACGACAATGAATACCCAGACAGGTTCCACGGCGGCAACGTGGGGCACCGGCCCACAAATGGCGGCTACCACGATCTCGGGCACTTGGGGCGACTGGCTGAACAGCGCGTTGGTGTCGATCAACGGCCGCATGGCCGACTTCACGACCATCGGTGGGATCACGGTGCGGCCCTACTATTCGCTCGGGACTTGCACCGTCAACTTTTCAGACACAACCAACAACGCCACAAACCAGGTCTATGACAACGTCCGTTTCGACGCCCTGGCCGACAACTATTACACGCAGGTCACCGTTGACCCCGAGTCCTACAGCGCCCAGACAGCCACCAAAGCCGGGGCCGTCGCGCCCTATCGAACGCTGACAATGAACACCCTGAACGCCTCGACATCGCAGGCGCTCGATTACGCCAACTTCCTGCTCAGTCAATACCAGACGCAGGAGTTTGCCATTTCGCAGGTGTCTTGCAGCGCCGAAGCCCAAAACTCATTTCAGCTCGACAAGCTCGGCTTGTCCGGCATGCAGGAGTGCATTGGGGCCAAAGTAAACGTGACATTCCGTGGCACGACCTATACATGCCTCATCGAGGGCGTCAGCGTGTCGGCAACACCTGAAGGTGCCCGCTACACGTTCGACCTTTCGGGCGCGGATCTCAACAACTATCTCGTCCTGAACGACGCCGTTTTTGGCAAACTAAACAACAACAAACTGGGGTACTAATGGCAATTGCATCAGCATTTACAACAGGTCAGGTGGTGACGGCCGCAGACATGAATTCGCTGCCTTGGGGCCCAGTCATTACGACAAGCGGAGGAACCAGCAACCGCGGATACATCACAGGATTAGCCGCGCAAACAATCAATGCGGGCGTGACTGCCGACATAACAAATTCGTCAATGACTTTTAGCGGAATTAGTGGGCGTCTTTATCGACTTATGGCCGCGGGTCAAATAACAAGTAGCAGCGCCTCAGGTGTAGCGACGTTGGTAGTCACCGACGCAAGCAACACAATCGTGTGGAGAACTTACATCAACATGACAAATTCGGCTGGTTCGGGTTCATTTTCAATCAACTATGTGTTCACAGCAACTGGATCAACGACGCGAAAACTGCGTTTGACGTCCGACTCGGGAAACACGACCATTTTTAGCGCAAGCAGCCTTGGCGCAATAACCCTTGAAGATATGGGGCCAACTACATGAAATTAGACACAAAAGACCCGCGCGGCCTCGAAGTGCTTATGCGTTTAGCACGAGATGCACGTCTTGCCGCGTCAGACTGGACACAACTTGCCGACGCGCCAGTCGACCGTGCCGCATGGGCGGCCTACCGCCAAGCTCTACGCGACTTCCCCGCTACCTGGACACCATCCGACACAATCAAATTCCCTGAGGAGCCAACTGAATGAAAACCCGCGTCGCCATCGTGGCGGCGCTACTCACCGTGCTGGCTAGCAGCTGCAACAACAAAACATGGATCGAGTGCCAACCAGCAACCACGATCCGAACAAAAAACCGTGCGCTCACCAGCCAAATCGCAACACCAGACCAAGGCCAAACGGAGGCCCTGACGTGCTAGACAAACTCACCCCAAACCGAGCCCCATACACACCCGAGCAACTCAACGCTCGACTGCGTTTCTGGGTCGGCATCACCCTCGCCGGAACCCTCGTCCTCACGATGGTCGCCGTGTTCATCAACCTGCTTTTCATCCCCCAGGGGCCGACCATGCCCGAAACCGACAAGGAGCTGCTGAACCTGATCTCGCCGATCGTCTTGTTTCTGTCCGGCACCCTGTCGGGCGTCATGATCACCACCAGCGGCAAAAAAGATCTCGACGGAGACGGGAAACCTGACGCATGAAAGCCACGCAGCACACGATCACGACTACGGCTAGCAAGATCGTGGCCAGTAACCCGTTCGCGCAATACGTCTACCTGCACGTCGCCGGTAACGGCATCGTGTACCTAGGCGGCTCGGACGTGACATCAACGAGTGGCTTGGAAACCCAAAAGCACACCACGCCGATCCAGTTTTTCATTCCCCGCGGCCAGGAGCTGTGGGCCGTCACGGCCACCGCGACCGAAACCCTGCAAGTGCTCCAAGAGAAAGGCGCTTAGCCAATGGCTGTCAAGAAAGCCGCCAAGAAAGCCGCCGTCAAGCCCGCAGAAGCGCCTGTGGCCGCCGAGAAGCCCAAAACCGCATCCAAGTACCCTTACAAGAAACTCGTGGTTCCTGCGGCCCTACAAGCCGTACCCAACGGCAAGTTGTCAGGCAAGATCCTTCGCCCCGTCAAGTGTGGCGGCCAAATGTACGTCGAGGCCGCCGAAGCCTTCGACCGCATGTACGACCAAGCCACCCTTGCCGGTATCAAACTGCGCAACGTGGGCGACTACCGCAGTTACGAAGCACAGCTCGGGCTTTTCAAGCAGCGCTACTCCAAAACCGATCACGGCCGCAACCCGCAAATCACCCGCAATTGGGAAGGCGAAACGTGGTACCTGCGCCCTGGCATGGCCCCGTGCTCGACGCCAGGAAAATCCAACCACGGCCTTGGCCTCGCCATCGACCTCGACGTCACCACCGCCAAAGTCCTCGACTGGCTGTGCGCCAACGCACCCACCTACGGCTTCTACCTGCAGTCCGATGACCCGAAATCGGCCGAGTTTGAAGCGTGGCATTGGCAGTACTGCGGATAATCCCACACCCCGTCCGTAAAGTTCGCTAAAGTCTCACGCACCCTGACCCCAACCAGGAGGACAACGTGAAGAAATACCCGCTATGCCGGATCTGCCACAACCCGATGATGGTCGGGCAGACCGACACCCACTACGTCTGCGTCAAAGACCCAATCGGCAACCTTGAACGCGGCCTAGAGCTGTCACAAGGCTCCGCCGACGCCAAATGGGACACCCGACAGGCGGCCGCCGTCGATCAGGCGATCCGCAACGCCGCGGCCAAAAAGACGTTTATCACCGCCGACGACATTTGGGCAGAACTGCCCGCCACGTTCCCAGTCGGCAAAGGTCTCGCCGCTAGGCTTCTAGCGGCCAGCCGTGCAGGCGTCATCGAGAACACCGGCACGACCACCACAGCGCGACGCGGAGGAGCGCACGACCACGCCCAACGACTGACCATTTGGCGGTCGCTGATCGAAGGAAGGAACCCCGCCATGACCCTCGACCGAGGAGCCCGCCGTTAGGCGAGCCGCGGCAGCCGTGCTAATCGCCGCAACACTCACCGCAACCCCCGCCGACGCCGCCGTATCGCCGGACTGCACCCGCTACGTCAACCTGGCACGACAGGTCGGCTGGCCCAAAACCGAACGCTGGAACCTTGCCCGCATCATGTGGCGCGAATCCCGCTGCGCACCAACCGCGCACAACCCCCGAGACCCGTGGGGAGGCTCCTACGGCCTGCTGCAAATCAACGGCAGCAACGTAGGTTGGGCCACCCGCAACGGCTGGATCACCAGCCGCACCGATCTAACCGACCCGAAGCGCAACCTGAAGGTCGGTTTGGAACTTTGGAAGCTTTACGGCTGGCGGCCGTGGGGCACCAAATCATCAGTAACAACCCAAACAACAAAGGAAACCGTGCAATGAATGACATTTTCGACAATTTTGACGACGCAGACAATGAACCGTTTGCACCGGCACCCGCGCCCATCGCAAAAAAGCGTGGACGCCCTGCAAGTGCACCGGCCGCGGCGAAGCCAAAGCCCAAGATCGCAAAGCCCAAATACATCATCCCGATCTACCGCAAAACCGATGTCGTCGAAGCCCTGATGATCGTGGCGGCCGAATTGGCACCCCCGTCATCGACCTACAGCGACAAGTTGCGCATCGCGGCCGACCTGCTCGACATGATCGAAAAAGCGAAAGCCTGACCGAAGGAGCCCCAATAATGACATTCAACCTTGACGACTACGAGCCGGTATCGGCCCGACTAGCCAGGTGGCTTGAAGCCACAGATGGCAAAACCCAAGTGCTTACCGACCTGGTGCAGAGAGGCGACGACTGGTGCATGTTCAAAGCCAGCCTTTACGTCGACGGCCTGCTGATCGCCACCGGCTACGCCGAAGAGCACGTCACCGAACGCGGCGTCAACTCAACCAGCCACGTCGAAAACTGCGAAACCTCAGCAGTCGGTCGAGCGCTCGCCAATGCAGGTTTCGCCGGATCCGACCCAAGCAAACGACCCAGCCGCGAAGAGATGACCAAGGTTCAACGTGCTGGCGGCCAACCCGCCCAATACACGAGCCGACCGTCAGGCCTCGCTACCGAAAAGCAGCGGATCTTCATCGCCGATCTGTGCCGCAAACTCAAACCGCCAGTCGTGCCGCAACTGCCATCCGACCTGGCTTCCGCTGACGCTGCAAAACTGATCGAAGCATTGAAACGCGGCGAACTACCGCCAATGCTCATGCCAGACGACGAGGAGCCCTTTTGATGAAAACCCTGATCACGAACCTGCTGCAGTTCGGTATTGCTGCCATTGTCGCGTACTTCATTGTGCGCGTCTGGGACGACTGGAGCAACGATCTGGCGGCCGAACGCGACCGCAAACGCCGAGCAATTCAGGAACACCCGTCGAGTTCGGGGCCGCGCCATGAGTGAAGAAAAGTGTGCGCCGTTGATGGTTTGGGACATTTACGAAGAAGCCGTGCGTTTGTTTGGGCTGAACAAGAAAGTCGCTGATACCTGTGGCGAAATTGTTATTCGTCTGTCTGTCGGCGACATCGTGCGTGTTGAATACAAAACACATGGCATCAAAAAGGCAAAAGCCGATGCCTGACCCTGGACAACGCACAAATGGCCTTCCTTGGCCTTTCCGCCCCGACGCCGACCCGTACCATTTCGTCGAGATCGCCCCCAACGAATGGATTCGCGTCGTACTTGCCGGTGACTACAACCAGCTGCTTGAACAGCACCTAAAGCTGCAAGCCGAAGCACGAGCAATCATGGAACAAGCCAACGAGGTAATTGCGGCATGGAGGGCTTATGAGCGAACCGTGGCCGATTAGCGAAAAACAATTTCAAGACCAAGTGATCGCCCTAGCCATTCTGCATGGCTGGAAAGTGCACCACGTTCGCCCTGGCATGAGCTCCACCGGAAGGTGGTTGACCCATGTACAGGGCCACGTCGGTTTCCCAGACCTAGTGATGGCCCATGAGCGCCACGGCCTACTGTTCGTTGAA
>Ga0208643_1001368_pt1 | contig 13695 bp, 20 predicted proteins | sample VirMetDEL_Nov_12_FD_184516 | JGI IMG/M metagenome (GOLD analysis project Ga0208643, IMG submission 184516) | Aqueous microbial communities from the Delaware River and Bay under freshwater to marine salinity gradient to study organic matter... | ecosystem: Environmental > Aquatic > Marine >... | reverse complement strand
TTCGACGACATTCCTTTTTGTCACTTCTGCCCGGACCCAGAGCCCCATGCATTTTTTGGAACATCGATCGCTGATGTTACGATGGACATACAGCGCATCAAGAGCTCTGTGCTGCGAGCAAGCCTTGACTCGTTAGCTATGTCCACCCATCCCCGGGTTGGCATTGTAGAGGGCCAGGCGAGCTTAGAAGACGTGATGAACGTCGAAGCCGGCGGCATTATTCGTATGCGATCGCCAGGCGCTGTGATCCCTTTCAACTTGCCTTATGTCGGCAAGGAAGCCTTCCCCATGATGCAGTATCTCGACGAGATGCGCGAGAATCGAACGGGGGTAAGCAAGGCTGCAGATGGCTTGGCGCCCGAGGCCTTGCAGTCAAGCACGCTGATGGCGGTGAATCAAACAATCGCGGCTGCCCAGCAGCGCACTGAGCTTATCGCTCGGCTGTTTGCTGAGAATGGCATGACGAGATTATTCAAAGGGATTCTTCGCCTAATCATTCAGCACCAAGATCGTCCGCGCATGATTCGTCTGCGGAATGACTTTGTGCAGATGTCGCCAGACGTTTGGAATGCTGATATGGACGTGGTGAGCAATGTTGCCCTGGGCCGAGGCGGCGATCAGGAGCGAATGGGTATGCTCCAGCAAATATCGCAAAAGCAAGAAATGATTATGCAGCAAATGGGGCCAGATAATCCATTGGTCAATGCGCAGAACTATTATTCGACGATGACCGCGATGCTTGAGCTTGCAGGCTTTAAAGACATCAATCGATTCTTTTCTGATCCTGCGCAGTACCAGGCACCACCTCCACAAGAGCCACCACCTGATCCGAATCAGGCCTTGATCGAAGTGCAGATGCAATCGATTCAGGCTGACATCCAGAAGAAGCAGGCAGAGCTTGAGCTCGATCGCGAGAAGATGATTCGCGAGGACGATCGACGGCGTGATCGTGATGAGGCGGACGTGCTGCTAAAAGCAGCAGAGCTTACCGCACGTTACGGCGCCCAGGTCGATGTCGCTCAAATCAGGTCAAACACGGAGCGAGACAGAGAATTAATGAGGCAAATGGCGAGCGTGAATAATGGGCAAAACAGACCACCAATATCTTGAAAATCTTCAGCGAATGTTCGACGAGCCGGACTTCGCGGAGATGGTTGGCAGGGTAAAGCTAGAACTTTTTGATCAGTGGCAGCGTGAGCGGAAACTCGATAATCGAGAGAAGATTCACGCAAAAATGGAAGCAATCGACCACCTGGTAGGTGCCATGAGATCGGCCGCAGACTCGATTGCTTTCGATAAAAAAAGGAGCAGGTAATTTATGAGTGATAGAATAGAAGGTGAAGACGGCGCTACATATGGCCTGTCTGATGCGCAAAGTGCAATAGCAGATTTTCTCGCACCCCAAGAGGACAATGCGGGGCGTTTGCAAGAGCAAGTTGACGAGTCCGATGAGGGCGAGGCTGACTTTGACGAGGATGAGTATGCGGAAGACGCGCTCGAATCAGACGAAGAAGAAGCCGAACTGGATGATGATGAATACGAGTCGGAAGAAGAAGACTCCGGCCCCGCTGAGACTTTCACTGTAAAGGTAAATGGTGAAGAAGTATCGGTCGGGTTAGATGAACTTTTGGGCGGCTACTCACGTCAGGCAGATTACACGCGTAAATCGCAAGCATTATCGGAGGAGCGAAAAAGCTTCGAGCAAGACCGTGATGCGATAAATTTAGAGCGGCAGCAATATTCGCAATTATTGGGAGCGCTGCAGAATCAGTTAAGTGGAATGGATGAGCAGGCACCGGACTTCGATCGGATGTATGACGAAGATCCAATAGAGGCGGCTCGTTTAGAACGACAATGGACTAAGCAGCAAAAAAGCAAGCATGAAAAACTGCAGGCTATACATCTGGAGCAACAGCGGGTATCGCAAGCTAACCAGCAGTATCAGACCGAGCAGATTCAGCAAGTTTTAGCGCAAGAGGTGGCGATGCTACCTGACGTGATACCAGAGTGGCGGAACGAAGAGTTAGCCGCTCGGGAGCGCGAAGAGCTGCGAGCGTATCTGATCGAATCGGGCGTGGCGGAAGAAGAGCTGCAAGCGTTGGTCAGAGCTAACCATATTAAAGTTTTGCGCAAAGCCATGCTCTACGATAAAGGTCAGAGCAGGATCAGGAAGGCCGCTAAAGAGGGTCGTTCCAGCAAGACGGTTAGGCCAGGCAGTCGTAATGGGCAAGTTGCGCCCAGTTCACGAAAACAGAAAAACGCTCGTCAACGTCTTGCAAACAGCGGCCGAGTCGCAGATGCGGCAGGCCTTATTGAATCCATGTTATAAGGGCAATCAGACATGACTATCGTTACAAATACTTTTACTCGCTACGCCGCCAAAGGCATTCGCGAAGACTTGGCAAATGTTATTTTCAACATTTCCCCCCAAACCACTCCTTTTGTCAGCAACATGACCAAGCGTCGTTCTGTTAAGAATACGTTTTTTGAGTGGCAAACAGACTCCCTCGCCGCCGCAGCAGCTAATGCTCAGATCGATGGCGATGACCTGTCTGGCTTTACCGCTGTTACGCCAACGGCTCGTCTCGGTAACTATACACAGATCTCTCGTAAAGACTTTGTCATCGCTGACAACCTTAGCGGCGCTCTGGATTTAGCTGGTCGTCGAAGCGAGATCGCTTATCAACTTGCTCGAAAGGGCGATGAGCTCAAGCGCGATATGGAGTTCAATCTTTGTGGCGTGAACCAGGCTGGTGTTGCTGGTAGCACATCCACTGCTCGCAAGACAGCTTCCTTGTCTGCATTCCTGCGCACCAATACGTCTCGCGGCGCTACTGGTACTGACCCCACCGTAAGCAATGGCGTCGTTAATACGGCAGCCGGCGACGGTACGCAAAGACCAATGACCGAGGCCTTGTTGAAGGGTGTTCTGCAGAGCGTTTGGGCAGAGGGCGGTGAGCCTAAGATGTGCATGGTCGGACCCCACGTCAAGACTGTGATTTCAGCCTTCACCGGCATTGCAGCTCAGCGTTACATGGCGCCGTCAGATTCCCCTACCACCATCATTGGTGCGGCTGACGTTTACTTGTCTGACTTCGGTTCTGTGCAGATTGTTCCTTCTCGTTTTTCACGATCACGCGATGCTTACATCATCGATCCAGATCTGTGCGAGTTGGCTACGCTTCGTCCGATCCAGAGCGAAGAGCTTGCGAAGACGGGAGACGCGACTAAGTACATGCTTCTGGCCGAGTACGGCTTGCAAGTTAACCAAGAAGCTGGCCTGGGCGTTATCGCTGACTTGGCCGATAGTTAATAGGTGAAAAATGGAAGATCGACGCACACTGAACTTCGATAGCGACGCGCTTATTCGCACTGACTTCGGTTATGAGACAGGGGATACGCTGAACGATGACACAATTATCATCAGCGAAACCCAGGACATAACTGCGATCATCGAGGCGAATAAGCGCAGCGCCAATGCAATTGATCGTCATCAAAAGCATGGCGAGTGGAGTAAGGTGGCGTCGATTCCATTAAGCATTTATTACGATTTAAAACGGCAGGGCATCGTTGATGACCCTGTCCGTTTAAAGCGCTGGTTAAATGACAGCGACAATAAATACTTCCGAACTCGAGGTGGTGTCGTTTAAGTGGCAATAGCTAATTATTCAGACTTGCAAAGTAGCATTGCTGGGTGGCTCAATCGAGACGACCTAACAGGCGCTATTCAGGATTTTATATTTCTTGCTGAAGCAGATTTTCAGCGAACCATTCGCCATCGATTTATGGTGAAGCGATCTGACGCGACGCTCGATAGTGAGTACAGCGCCACGCCTAGTGATTGGGTCCAGAGCGTTCAGCTCATGCTCAAAACGAACCCAGCACAATCGCTTGAGTATGTGACAAACGAGGCGATGAATGATTTGAAGGGCGCAGGAAGCGCCGCCGGCAGGCCATTATTTTACACGCATGTCGGCACCGAGATTCAAACGTACCCGGCACCAGACGGTGATGGCTATACGGGCGAGCTCGTTTACTACGCAAAGATTCCGAACCTGTCAGACAGCGAGCCCACCAATTGGCTTTTAACGTTGGCGCCGGATATTTATCTATATGGCGCGTTAATTCAATCGGCGCCGTATCTGCGTGATGATGAAAGGCTTGGCGTCTGGGCAAGCATGTACCAAAGAAAGATCGAAGACATGGTTGTTAGTGATCAACGAACTCGCGGCCAGACCAGTGTAAGAATGAGAACGAGGGCTTTACAGTAATGGCATTTACCGATTATTTAGAAACAAAGCTTCTAGCTCACACCTTCTCGGCCACGGCCTACACGTCCCCAGCGACTGTGTATGTCGCGCTGTATACGGTTGCGCCCACTGACTCGACTACAGGTACTGAGGTCACTGGCGGCGATTACGTTAGAAAGGCAGCAGCATTTACGACCACCGGGAACGAGGCGACTAATAGCGCTGCTATTGAGTACCCGACCGCAACAGCCGATTACGGTACTGTGGTTGCGGTTGCGGTGCTTGACGCATCGACTGGTGGCAACATGCTGGCATTTGCAAGCCTGGCAGTGAGCAAGACCATATCGACCGGGGATGTTTTGCGCATACCGGCTGGTGACTTGGATATAACGCTCGACTGATGAGCGAGCCAACAGGATTTGGATATGGGAGCTGGGGTGCCGGCAGATGGGGCGAATGGTCTTATGACGACGTCGCTGCAACCATTACCGCGTCTTCGGGTTCCGGCTCGGCTGGTATTCGTGTCCAGCAGGTCTCAGCTACCGCGAGCCAGATCTCTGTCGTTAGCGTCTCAGGACAAAGAATCAGAACCGCCGCAGCGACTGTTGCGGCCTCCTCATCTGCAAGCGCTTCTGTTGGCCGGATTAGGCCGGTTTTGGCAACGGTTGCGGCTGTTAGCAGCAGCACTGCGGCAGCGATTCGTATCGCAGAAACATCAGCCTCAATGTCGGCCAGCTCGTCAAGCTCTGCTAATTCCGACACGATTTCGGTCGCTGCTGCACAAATTCAGGCAGCGTCCGTCTTTACCGCTAGAGCAGGGCAGGTTTGGTATGGCGCGGCAGCTATTGTGGCTGATAGTAACTTTAACGCTTCTGCTGACCTTAAGTGGGTTAGGCAAGGCACTGCAAGCAGCGATTGGTCAGATCAGTCGAATGCGAATACTACTTGGACAACACAAATCATCGCTGCCACTAATTGGCAAAAAGCTGCGTGAGGATTAATTGAATGGCATCTACATATGAAAACTCGCTTCGTCTGGAGCTAATTGCAACTGGCGAAGCAGCATCAACCTGGGGCGATAAAACTAACGACAACCTTACCGCTATTGCCGCAGCATTCGGCTACGCGACGCAAGATGGTTTTGCGGCCGATGCCAATGCAACCACGACGGTTGCTGATGGTGCGGCGGACCCGGCGCGTGCGCTTTATTTCAAGATCACATCGTCTGCGACATTGACTGCAACTCGCACGCTCACCATCGCGCCCAACACTATCAGTCGAGTGATGTGGATCGAGAACGCCACGACCGGATCTCAATCGATTGCGATCAGCCAGGGCAGCGGCGCGAATGTTACGATACCTGCCGGCAAGACTGCGGTCGTCTACCTGGATGGTGCCGGCGCTGGCGCCTCAGTTGTTGACGCGATGGCTTCGCTTAATATCGACGGGAGCATTTCAGCAGGAGCGGCGACGTTTAGTGGCACCGTCACGGCTGATGGGCTTACTGTCCAGACAACTAATGGTTTAAACGCAGTGCTTGAAAGCACCACTTCGTATCAGTACCTACAGTTTAAAAATAGTGGCTACACTGAGAACTACATTGATTTTACTAACCGTGACTTTCATGTCCTTTGCGATAACGTAAACCGTTTTACCATCAACGGCACTACAGGAGCGGCGACGTTTAGTGGTGATGTCGGCCTTCCGTTGGGTGCTATCATTAATTTTTCTGGCCGTGGAAACATAACGCACGATGCCTCCACTTTTGACATTGCCTTTAATACTAATAGCTTGGCAAACGCATTTGTAGTCAAAGGCACAGGAGCCGCCACCTTTAGTGGTGATGTCGCAGTCACCAAAACAGCAGGCAATACTGCCATAATGTCTGTCGCAGGTAACGGCAACACGGTCGGTGTAACTGATGCAATAATCGCGCAGGATGGCGGCAATAACGTCATGTATGTAGTCAATCGAGCGAACGCCGCTATCAACTTTGGGACTAACAACGCTTTTGGCCGCATGACGCTCGACGCCAGCGGCAATTTGTTGGTGGGTAAAACTGTAACATCCTCATCTACGGCAGGTATGCTTATAGGCTCTAATGGTCGCTTTGATGCTGTTCGAGATGGTGGATATGTAGGTTATTTTAACAGATTAAGCTCTGACGGCGACATTGCTATATTTGCCAAAGACGACACACCTGTAGGTAGTATTGGTAATTCAGGCACTACTGCTATGTATGTTGGCAGCGGAGACACGCAGTTGTTGTTCAAAGCTGACGAAGATCAGATGGTGCCTTTTTCCGCAGGTGGTTATAGAGATGCTGCCATTTCACTAGGTCGGACAAATAGCCGCTTCAAAGACCTATACCTATCAGGCACTGTCTCAGCGGCCAGAGCTACTATATCCGGCCCTATTACAAATGGTAACGCAGGTCTTATCGCCGCTGCCAGCACCGCAGCTAGTGATCTGGGTTCTGCTGGGATGTCCGTATTAAAGTATGACAATAGTACATCAACGTCGCAGGTCTTCTTCAGGTTTCTAATAAATCAAGGCGCTGCTGGGTGCGGTCAGATTAATGCAAACGGCCCTTCATCGGCAGCGTTTGGTAGCTGGTCTGACGCTACATTAAAAGAAAACATTATTGATCTGCCAGACCAGTACGACAATATCAGAGCCTTACGCCCTGTTGAGTTTGACTATATTGAAAGTGAAGGCGGTGGGCATCAAATAGGTTTTATCGCACAAGAGATGCAGGAGGTTTATCCATGCTGTGTTGGCGAACGCGATGATGGCAAGCTGACTATTAGCGGCTGGAACAAAACTGAAGCGCGCCTTGTAAGCGCCCTGCAATCTGCAATGAATAAGATTGAAGACCTAACCGCACGACTCGAAGCCTTAGAAGGAGCATAACAAATGGACTACCTATTAGATTTTTACATTTTTGCAACATCACTGGTCACGGCGGCTAGTGTCGTTGCGAACTATACTGACACTCCGAAAGATGACCAATGGGTGGCGAAGGCTTACAAGCTCATGGAGACATTTGCTTTCCTTAACAATAAGGCGAAACAAAAATGAACTGGAATATTGCACAACTCGAACGAACTGTCGCTGATGGCGGCGTGACCATTGCTCACTGGAGAGTTTCAAAGACTGACGGCGATTACTCTGCCAGCAGTTACGGCACTTGCTCGTTCACGCCTGATGAAGCTGCTGAAGACTTTGTGGCTTTTGAAGACCTGACCGAAGAAATCGTACTGGGCTGGGTTCAGGCGACGATGGACGTTGAAGCTCTTGAAGCAAGCTTTGATGCCAATATCGAGTTGCAGAAAAATCCTGTGAATGCTTCTGGGTTGCCGTGGTAAATGATCGAGGTCATGGCTGCACTGGCCGTTGCTAACTCTGCATTTAAAAGCGTCCAAACCTTGATGGGTCGCGGCGCAGAGCTTGAGCAGATGGCAGGGCAGTTAGGCAAATGGTACACAGCAGCAAGCGACATCAGGGCTGCTGGAGAATTGCAAAAGCCGAGCGCGTTTAGACGCTTGGTTGCTTCTGAGTCTGTCGAGACTGAGGCGTTAAATCAAATCATCGCCAAAAAGAAGTTGCTGGAGCATGAGCGTGAGCTGCGGTCGATGATCGTGATGCGGTTTGGGGTCGCAGAGTATCAAGAGATGATGCAGATGCGTAAGGACATTCGCGCTGCTAGAGAGCGTGATCTATACGCCAAGATGCGATTGAAGCAAAACATAATCGACGCTGCGACAATCGGCGTGGGCGCGATGGTTTCCATTGCCATGATTGTTGCTTTTTTTACATTCATTACAGAAAGCGGTACTGCTGCATAGGTTTTTATATGGTTAACAACGGAAAAGACGTGGTAGATGTTGTTGCCGCATCAACAGCAGTTTTAACGCTGGCAGCGTGGCTTCCTCCAATGGCCAGCCTATTTACAATAATTTGGATGGCCTTGCGAATTTACGAGTCCGACACTGTTCAAAAACTATTAGGCAAAAAATAAAATTTAAGGAGCGAGAATAATGATAATTATCGATGACAAGGAATATGATCCGGCAGAGATGACAGCGGAGCAGCAGCACTTGATTGCCCAAATCGCCAACTGCAAAAACAAAACTCAAATTGCAACAATGGACATGCAAATTGCCCAGGTCGCAGAAAGTCAGTTTACCAACGCTCTGATCGCATCTGTTCAGTCGTCAGAGGTTACTGTCGATGAGCTAGACGGTTGAGTGTAATTGCTTCGTTAGTCGGGCCAGTTAGCGGATTACTTGGTAAATACGTAGAAGATAAGGACCAGCGAAACGCGCTGGCGCATGAAATTGCAACAATGACTGAGAAGTACGCGCAAGAAAATGCGCTGGCCCAGATGGCAGTGAATAAGGCTGAAGCAGCCAGCAGCTCCATTTTTGTGTCGGGCTGGCGACCGGCTACGGGCTGGGTATGCGTACTGGGTATGGCGGGTAATTTTATCGTCACGCCATTTGCGAATTTTGTTCTGGCGTTGCTAGAGGTTGAGGTGGTTATACCGCTGGTCCCTTTAGATACAATGATGCCGGTCTTACTTGGTCTTTTAGGGCTCGGCGGTCTCAGGACGCTGGAGAAGACAAAGGGAGTTCATCGAGTAAAATGACGAGAAGATTGATTTGAAATATTTCCACGACGACGAATTCGTTTGCCAGCATTGCGGCAAGATCGGAATAGAAGATCGATTTACAGCTTTGCTTGATGAGATTCGAGAAGAAGCAGGCTTCCCTTTTTTGATTAGCTCGGGATATCGATGCGCAGAGCATCCAATCGAAAAAGCAAAGTCAAAGCCAGGCTCGCATTCAATGGGCTTGGCTTGCGATGTTGCCGTCACCGGAGAGCAAGCGCTCAAGGTCGTCGAGATAGCGCTCAAGCATGGGATCAAAAGAATAGGCGTTAACCAGAAAGGGCGAAGTCGTTTTATCCACCTTGACATCGCAGACAGTCTTCCACAGCCAACAATTTGGTCGTACTAATATGCCGCTGATGAACTTAGCAATACCGCCTGGCGTCGTGAAGAACGGCACTAATCTCCAGCAAGCAAACACCTGGAACGACGCCAACCTTGTGCGTTGGTATGAAGGGAGCATGCAGCCGGTAGGAGGTTGGCGCTTGCGCACAACTAGCGCTATGGATGGCGTTTGTCGAGCCCTCATTACCTACCGTGATAACGCCGGTGACAGGCGGACGGTCGCAGGCACTAGCAACAAGCTGTACGCGATCGATGAGGCGAATGCTTTGTTTGACATCACGCCGGCAGGCTTTGCTGCTGGCTCCGCTGATGCTGAGCAGAATCTTGGTTGGGGCGCGCTGACCTGGGGTGCGAGTCAGTGGGGAACTAGTCGGCCAGATACCGGGCCATACACTTCCGCCACAACCTGGTCTCTTGATACCTGGGGGCAATTTTTGCTCGGTTGCTCGACAAGCGATGGCAAGATTTATGTATGGACGAACAATACCAGCAACGTCGCAACAGTCATCGCTCAAGCGCCAACAGGCAACAACGCGATCATAACTACAGATGAGCGCTTTGTCTTTGCGCTCGGCGCCGGCGGAGAGGGCAATCGAGTCGAATGGTGCGACCAGGAAGATTACACCACATGGGCGGCGTCAGCTACCAACCAGGCCGGTGGGTTCACGCTCGCAACTGGCGGCAATATTATTGCAGCACGAAGTCTTCGCGGTGAGACGCTGATTATAACCAACGTTGATGCGCATGTTGCGCGATACCAGGGACCGCCATACGTCTATGGATTTCAAAGAGTCGGCACTGGTTGCGGAATAGCGTCAGCTAACGCCTGCGTGAGGGCAGACAACATCGCCGTCTGGATGGGTACTAATTCTTTTCATATTTACGACGGCGGGGTAAAGGCCTTGCCGAGCTCCGTTGGTGATTTTGTTTTTAACGACATCAACGTGGCTCAGCGGTCCAAAGTGTTCGGCGTGCTAAACAGCAAGTTCAGTGAGGTATGGTGGTTCTACCCATCGTCCGACGCGACTGAGAATGATCGGTATGTCGCGTGGAACTATCGCGAAAATTATTGGACGATTGGTGCTATCGATAGAACGGCTGGCGCCGATGTTGGCGAGTTCATTTATCCCAATTTCGTCAGCTCAGCCGGCTACATCTACGAGCAGGAGGTCGGATATAGCTACGACTCTTCAGAAGTTTTTGCAGAGAGCGGCCCTGTGCAGCTTGGCAATGGAGATCGACTGATGGTTGCTCGTACTTTGATTCCTGACGAGCAGACGCAGGGTGACGTGACGGCCACATTCAAGACTCGCCTATACCCGAATGCCGCCGAATCGTCTTACGGCCCATACCAGATGTCCAACCCTACAAGCGTGCGCTTTCAAGGGCGCGAGGTGAGCATGCGCGTGACGGGCAATGTGGCAACAGATTGGCGAGTGGGCGTGATGCGATTAGATGTCGTGCCGGGTAGTGCGCGATGATCTTGCCTAGCGCCAGCGATCGATACGATAGCGCCACAATTAATCAGATGAACACTCTGATCGAGCAAGCTGATCAACTTAATCACAAGAAGAATCAGGACGTCGAGATTGGCGCGGCACGATTAATACTTCGTGCGCCGAATGGAACCCGGTACAGCGTCACCGTCGATAATTCAGGCACATTAGGAGCAACGGCACTATGAACGCAGAAGCAGCTTTAGTAGCAAGCAGCGCCCTAGAGGCAATGCTGCCTTATCGTAAATTGTTAGACAGTGCGCTGGAGTTCTCTGGCGGCACACACTTGTTTGAAGACATCGTTGACGCGGTGGCTGATGGGCGCATGCACTTCTGGCCGGCGGAGAAAAGCTGCGTGGTCACAGAAGTCATCTGCTACCCACGGGCTCGTGCCATTCACATTTTTTTAGCGGCAGGAGATCTGGCGCAGATTAAAGATATGGACGAAACCTTTGCGCAATTTGGTCGGGCTTTGGATGCCAAATATATAACGCTGTCTGGTCGCAAAGGCTGGACAAAAGTATTAGATGATATTGGCTATAAAATTAGTCATGTATCCATGTTTAAGGAGATTCAAGATGTCGATGAATAAAGGTGGCGGGGGAGGCAAAGGCGGCGGATATACGCCGACGATTGATTGGTCGCAATTCCAGCAGCCGAGGCAGCAGGCTCCGACGATGCAGCAATCGACCTACAATCCTATGATGGATATGTACGGGTCAAGCACCCAGGTCATGCAGCCTATGGCTGGCTACTACAACCAATATCCGATTCAGGGTAGCAACTATCAGCCCTATCAGCCCTATCAGCCGCCCCAGGAGCCAGCGCAAGCGCCCCAAGCGCCAGCGCCGGTGCAAGCGCAAGCGCCGGTGCAAGCGCCCCAGCAACCAGTGCGAGGCAGCAATCAAAATTTTGCGGGGCGCAGCTTTCCCAGGGAAGATGCTACACCGTATTCGACGATGCCTGTTGGTCGCCCGATTTATATGTCGTCTATTCGGCCTCCTGAGTTGCAGCAATCATACGCCAGGCCTGCTGAATTGGAGCAATCATACGCTAAACCACAAACGCAAATGCCAATTTTAGACCAAGCCAATGCAGGCTTCGGTGGGTACTCATCGACGCCGAGATTCAATTTCGGCAACGGTATAAACGTTAGAGGATCGTTCTAATGAGCTTAGGAAAGAGTAAACAGGAAAGTTCGCAAGCGATGGACCCGCAAATTAAGGGTGCATTGATGAATGTATTTCAGACCGGCCAAGGCCTGTCTAGAACCCCATACAACCCGTACGACTTTGCGCGAGTTGCGCCGATGTCACCCTTCCAGCAGCAGGGCATGCAGGCGACTGTAGATGCGGCAAAATCTGGCATAGGCCAGAGCCAGATGAACGAGGCGATTTCAGCAGCAAGAGGCGTCGCGCAGTTTAACCCTAATCAAGTTGGCGCGCAGCAAATTGGCACCGGCGCGATTCGAGAGCAGCAGATGGGGATGGACCGGATAGGGCCGCTCGGAATCTTAGGCGCCCAGCAGGTCAGCGCAGGACAAACAGGTGTCAATAACATTGGGCCGACCAGCGCCGTGCAAACAGGCGCGCTAAATGTTGGAAACATTGCTGACCAAGCTGTTGCGGCCGAAAGGGTAAACGCGGGGCAGATTAGAGATACAAATCTTGGCGACTATATGAGCCAGTATCAAACGGGCGTAATCGATTCAGCGCTTGGTGACATCGAGCGTTCGAGAAAAATGCAGCAGAATCAAAACGCTGCCCAGGCTCAATCGGCTGGCGCTTTTGGCGGTGACAGGGCTGCAATTGTCGAGGCAGAGACTAATCGTGCGGCTCTTGATCAATCGGCCAGGACGGCCTCACAGTTGCGTCAGTCGGGTTTTGAAAATGCGACTAGAATGGCAGAGAGCGACTTGGCTAGGCAGGCGAGCGCCGCTGGCGCGAACCAGCAGGCAGGCCTGCAATCGCAGTTGGCCAATCAATCGACTAATCTGGCGGCGCAGCAGGCAAACGCTCAGTTTGGTTTGCAGGCCGGAACCGAGCAAAGTCGGCAGGCTCTTCAAAGTGGCTTAGCTGCCCAAGACATCAATCGTCAATTTGCAATGGCGAATCAGCAGGCGAACCTATCGTCTGACCAGGCGAACGCCGCCAGGGCTCTACAAGCTCAGCAGCTCAACCAGGCTGCAGGACTCCAGGCCGGTCAATTTAATATCGGCAACGAGATGACTCGGCAGCAATCAAATCAGGCGACTCGCGCCAGCATGGAGCAGGCGCAAATGCAGGGCAACTTGCAGGCCCAGCAATTCACGCAAGCAAACAGGCTGTCCGCCAATCAGAGTAATCAGGAAGCCGCATTGCGAGCAGCCCTGGCAAATCAAAACGCCGGGTTGCAAGCTGCGCAGCAGCGCCTGAGTGGTGCTCAGATGCTAGGACAGTTTGGTCAGGATCTGCGCGGAATGACGTTTGGAGATGCGCAGCAACTGCAGGGCGTAGGCAATCAGCAGCAGCAGTTTGGCCAGCAGATGATGGACGATCAATATGCGCGCTATCTCGAAGCTCAAAATTATCCTTTCAAGATGTTCGACGTGCTGAGATCTGGTGCAGGCATGCTGCCTAACCCAACGATGAGCAGCTCAAGCGGCAGCGGCTGGCAAGCTGGTGCTGGCGGTAGTTAAAAAATTTGGAGGTTTAAAATGATTGAGTTGTTGATGAAAGCGTTAGCTGGCGGCGGACAAGTCGCCGGGAATATTTTGGGAGGTATCGGCGAAGATGTTATTGATTCGTTCGGCTCCGCGAAGGATAGCCTTGGCGGCTTTGCCGACGACCCGATGGGCTCGCTGATGGACATGAGGTCGATCGACCATTTAAAGGCGCTTACTCAGTCGCCAGAAGAATACCAGAAGTGGCTATTGGACAACCCGGAGGGCGCT
>Ga0208643_1001367_pt1 | contig 13698 bp, 12 predicted proteins | sample VirMetDEL_Nov_12_FD_184516 | JGI IMG/M metagenome (GOLD analysis project Ga0208643, IMG submission 184516) | Aqueous microbial communities from the Delaware River and Bay under freshwater to marine salinity gradient to study organic matter... | ecosystem: Environmental > Aquatic > Marine >... | reverse complement strand
TGATGCAGGTAATCACCGGCATTAATGCGAATGCTCTCGGTCAGTTCTCGACAGGTCGCCGCTCTGCAACAGAAGCTCGCAACGTGTCAAACAGCACTGACGCGAGACTTAAGATGCACGGTATGTTGGCTTGGTCGATGGGCTTGGAACCGCTCGGTCAGAAGATGATCGCGAACACGAATCAGTTACGCTCTAGGGAGTTTTATTCTTACATCCTCGGTAATGACGAGGAGAAATTCCCATACGATGATGTGATCGTGGCTAGCCCACAGAAGATCATAGGCGGATATGACTTCGTCCCTTATGATGGAACTCTACCTTCAGACAAACAGCGTGATGCATCCCATATGCGTGAGCTTATTGAGGTTCTCCTCTCTAACCCTGCGGAGATATCCCAGCTTACTGATCTATCCTTGGACAAATTACTAGAGAAAACTATGGCTCTCTATGGTATTAAGAACTATGACGACTACAAAATGACTCAAGAAGACCGAGCCATGATGGAAAGTCGGCAGCTTGAAGCTCAAGTCGTACCAGATGCCATGGCTCAGCAACTAGCACAGAACCCTAACGCACAGCAGGTGCCTAATGCCATGGGAGGTGCTCAAGGATGAGTCAATTAATCATGACAGAAGACCTTCGTCGCGGAATCCAGTCTATGATGACTTCGGAACCGTGGAAGGTTTATAAAGAATTTATGGAGAATCAACAGAAACTCCATTCAGAAAAAGCAGACCAGGCGCTTAACGCGTCACTCACATCAATACTGGAGAGGGAACAGTTTATCGGAGCAGCTAAGTTTAGTAAGCTAGATATGATTGACTTCCACAACTTCGTAACCACCCAAACCCACAGAGACTAAAGAAAATGGATCCAATAACACCAGTAACACCAGCAGAACCGGCCGTAGAGCCAGTAGTAGAACCAATCGAACCTGTAGTCGAGACTCGCAATGAGTTCTCCGTCTACGACGAGGTTCCCGTAGCCCAGGACAAACCGATCGAACCGATCGTTCCTGTAGTAGAAGTAGCTAAAGAAGTAGCTCCGGTTGAGCCGGTAGTTGCTCCCGTGGTTGAACCAGCGGTTGAGCCTGTGGTTCAATTCACTCCTGAGGCAATGGCCAAAGCAGTGGCTGAGGGCGTTAAAGCCGCTACTCCAGCTCCGGCTCCAGAACCAGTCCCTCAGATGACCCAAGAGGAAATCGACGGAGTTCTGAAAACCGCCAAGTATACCGAGGACGACCTCCGAGGTATGGGTTGGATTCCTGAATCCGCTACTCCTGAGGAGGCTGCCAAGAGCGTGGCGATCTTTGAAGACATGCAAGTCCGGGCTATTCACAACGCTGTTGCGGTTGCGAACGTTCAGACTCAGCAAGCTATGCAGCAAATGCAAGCACAGTTCCAGCCTCTCCAAGCTCAACACCAACAGCAGCAAGCCAAGCAAGTCGAGGATGCGTTCTACGGAACCTATCCGGTCTTGAAGGAGCACGACAAGATCGTGACCATGGCCTCGCAGCAAGCACGTCAGTCAGGGCAACTTGACGGCAAAACTTTCCAAGAAGCCGCAGCGATTGTGGCTACCAACGCAGCCGGACTGGTCAAACAGTATGGCGGCGTTGAACTTGACCTTAAGGCGACCCCGCAGTCCGCCCCAGTAGTAGCACCTGTAGTTCAGACTCCCGGAAGGGCTGTCCCGACTCCGGCTGCTGTTGCAGGAGCTGGACGGAGCCAAACAGCTAAACCACCAGCGGGCACTAGCCCAACGGAGTTTAGTATCTACGACGACTAAGAACTCAAAGAAATCATAATATTATGTCAGATCAAATCATACTCGGGCTTCCCGACTATAAAAAGTTTAACGACTTAGAACAGACTAGAAATAGTCACCGCCGCCGCATCCTCCAGACTTACCCTCAGGGTGGTGCTCCGTTGACAGGTATCCTGTCCATGCTTAAGAATGAAGTAGTGGACTCCGTAACGCATATTTGGTACGAGAAACGGTATATGCCGCCTCGTAGTGATCTGCGTGGAACCAACCCAGTCACCTCGACGGCTCCTACCACTGGTGACAGTGATACAGGAACTGCCCTGGCTGACGGGACTATCGCAATCACGACTGCCGTTTACGTTAAGGTAGCCACTAACATTGGGCGCTATACTCAAGGTACTATCATCCGTCTCTCTTCGAGCGGTGCGCAGTTGCGTATCACTGAAGTGACTGAAGGTGTTGCTACGCCTGACCTCCTGGGTTATGTTAAATGCTTACCGGTTCGCGCATTCGCTTATGTAGCTGCTGACGGCGCTAATACCAACAATGTTGCCGGAGTTGGTAACACGTATGGTGAAGGTGCTTCCGGTGGGAATGTTAAGCCAACCGGCTATCGTCTACCTATCGAGGTTATGAATCAGACCTACATTGCTCGAACAGCGATGAAGTTCTCTGGCACTGTCCTCAAGCAAGGTATGGAATGGGATAAGTCCGGACCTTACAAAGAGAAGGCTCGCGACACAGTCGTGGATCACATGGTCGATCTCGAGTTCCAGATCATCTTTGGTCAGCGTTCGACTACTACAACTCCTAGCTTCGTTGCTGGTGAGGAGGATCAAGTCGTCCGCACTATGTCGGGTATCGTTGAGTTCCTACAGTTGTGGGATGCCGGTGATACTGGTCTTCAGATCAATGGCGCTACCTACGCACCGTATAACATGCACTCAGCAGTCACTCAAGACTCTGATGACCTCAAGCGGGTTATCGAGAATGTGGGTGGTAAGATTACAGTCGATGACTGGAATGTATGGGCTGAACGCGTCGGTCGCTACCACTCGAAAATGTCTGCGGACAAGCTCGTGCTTTGTGGTTCCGGTGCTATCATGGCGATGCACAAGATGTTCCGCAAGGAGTCTAGCTTCGACGTCAAGGTTGGTAACGAGGCTTACGGTCTCAAGTTCACAACTCTGATCACTCCCTTCGGTGACTTCCACTTCACAATCCACCCACTCTTCAATGAGAATCCGGATTGGCGTTACTGGGCACTGATCCTCGATGTGCACTCGTTGCGCTTCCGTCCTCTCAAGGACCGTGACACGACTCTCCTTGTCAATCGCCAGAATCCTGGTGATGACTTCCGCAAGGATGAGTATCTTACAGAGTGCACTCTGGAAATGTGGAACCCTGAGTTCTCCATGTTGATCAAGAATATCTCAGACTACCAACCTAACTAATATGTCGGTAACTGTAACTGCTCTAAGTGAAGAATTCTATGGGGGCACTAACCTCACTAGGTTCATCCAGAAGCGCGTGCGTGCTGTCCTCGTAACTGAGGCCACCATCACCGCGGCTGAGCTTGATCTCACTAACCTCGTCTCCGTAACATCAGGTTTTGATGCGGATACAGACGAGGTAGTGCCTCTCGCAATTGACGCGGCTGGGACTTCCATCCTCATTGCTGACCCCGCTGACGGGTCAACAGGGGTGGCAATCTCCGGCGATCTCTACTTCACCGTTTCTGGTGATTAATCCTCAACCATAGATAATAAAAAATCATGAAAGGTCATATCAGCTCATCCGTTGATCCCACAACTTGCGGCACTAGCCCTGAGAGCGGAGTCAACTTCACTGAAAACCAGGGTATCAAACCTGGAGCTAACACACCGAAAGGTGAGTCAGCTGTGAATACATCTAAACCGGAGCCTTCCGAGTCTAAGATGTATACCAAGAAATACCCAACAGTCTAACTGTTAAGTAGATTCTTTTCAGCCGCACTTCTTCGGGAGTGCGGCTTTTTGGGTATGCCAGATACATTTCTAGAAGCTAAACAACAAGTTCTTCGATTCTCCAAACGTCCGCAAGCCGATACAGACTGGCTCGCTCTCGCTGGTGACACGATTAATGAGTCGATCACCCAGTTGCAGCGGAAGATGCCAGACCTTCACGCTTTGAGTAAAGTCGCCACGTTCACGTATACAGCAGGCTCTAAGGTTCTTACCTTCCTAGATGCCGATCTCGGTACCGAGGTTAATAAGATCATCGGTATGGAGCGAGTAACCTCCCTCGATAACTGGACTGGAACTCCAATGCAATGTCTGACTTATCGTCAGTTGCAAGACGACCGGCAGCAGTGGTATATGAGAGCTAGTCCGGAGCTCGAGTCAATCCGTAACGATAATGTCCCGCTGAGTCAGTATGAAAGATATGTCGAGACTGCGTTTACTAATTATGGGGTTCTCCTCCAGACTGGGATTCAGGTTTATCCAATCCCGACTAATGATGTTCTTCTCTCTGTGTTCTACACTCCTTGGCTGAAGCAACTGGTCGCGGATGATGACACCAATCTACTGTTGAAGTATTGCTGGAACTTCGTGCTTTACTCCTCTTTATCCAAGATGAACCTCTTCCTTAACGAAGACAAACGTCTTTCGATCTCGCAACGACTCCTAGAAGATAACCTCAATGAGGTGAAGTCCTGGGATACGTCCATGAATTTCTCAAAACCAATCCACTTATAATATGCCTTCCGACTTTACAGGTAATCAGCTAACTGATTTAGATATTAACACTCCGGTCTCGGATACAGATCCGGTGTCGACAGGGGCTCCTGCACTTCAGCAGATTAAGCGCTACCTAGTTCAGACTCTCGATGTAGAACTCGCTGACGCACTTCACCAGCCGGTTGAACTGACCGCAGAGAATCTCCTAAGCGTGAGTGCTGCGGCTGCGAGTTACGCTCGAGTCGAGACTCCCGTTACGGTTGATCCTCTTACTGGGGATGTTGCCGGAGTGGGTGATCTAGCTATAAGTGGTAGTATCACCACTGGAGGTTTGGCTATGCCTCAGATTCGTGCTTGGGCTTACTTTGATGGAGAGGCCACTGGGACTAATCCCCCAATCTCAGGTCAGCACGTGACTTCTATCGAGAGAACCTCGGGAGGAGAATACTCAGTTATCCTAGACAATGCTGCACCTAACACCACTTATCTAATTTCCGGAACCGCAGGTGATACTAATTCAGGATCGGATGCGTCCATTATTACTCCTCGTAACCTGACCACTACCACATTCGATCTCATAGTAAGAAATGACAGTGGCTCCGAACGTGACCCAGACGGAGACTATGGAGTGTCTTTCTTTATAATTTACTAAAATGGCTCAATCAAACAAAGAACAGTTATTCCCGTTAAATCTCGGGATACAGACCTATCGTCCGGAAATCGTGACTGATGGTTTTTCTTTGGCGAACCTGGAGAATTTTCGTGTCCTGTTTAACCGGCTCTATCCCGTTAGATCACACGAGCTTTATTACGCTTTCCCCGGTGAGACAGTCAGAGGCATGGCTTACGTGTTTAATGTAGGTGCACAGAGCTTGGAGTTCTTCGTCCTCACCAAAGATAAGGCCTACGTCCTGTCTGTGGATAATACCCTCGAACCTACATTTGTTCAAGTCCCCCACACGGATACCGGGACTTACCCTTGGTTGAGAGACCATAAAGTCGCTTGGGTATCTTGGGACGATGATGAAGTTGGTAAGGTTTACTTCACCAAACAAGGGACTCCTATTCAGCGCCTAACTGGTGCAGCCTTGGATACTGTCCCAGCTACTTGGCTAGACGAGGCGGGCGATCCTGCACTTCTCGCAGGTAAGTATGCTGCGGTTATTCAATCTCGAGTAGTCATAGCTCACGTGTCTACGTCGGACAGCTTCTACCCACGAAGGGTTCAGTGGAGTGACCTGTATAATCCCGAGGAATGGGATATTCGTCCGGATACTGAGGCTGACTTCTTCGACCTGGAGACGGGCAATCTAGAAATCACTGGGTTATTTAACCACCGTGGGTATATGACTTTGTTTACCCGACGTGCAATTTGGAGAGCTTCTTATATCGGACCTCCTCAAGTGTTTCGCTTCGAGCCGGTCTATGCCGACTTCGGTAACATCTACCACCATGCAGCGGTTTCCGTTAAAGATGTGGTTTACTTCATCGGCAGCGATAACTTCTACGCGATGGAGGGGTTTTCTCCTCGTCCGATTGGGAATGAAATCTGGCCTGAGTGGTTGGAGTCGAACGACACTAAGATTGATCAACCCGTCTACGGTTGGAGTAATGAGGAGAAGCGTGAGATCTTTTGGAAGTTCTTCCGTAAGGGGAGACTAGACGTTCCTCCTGGTCCGATCGTTCTGAATAACCTCGATGGTATTGAGGGTAACAATCAGACTCTCGAGTATGATGGTCGGGTTAACGGGGAGTATAGTTGGAAATGCGTCAGCATAGACTGCACAGACGAACACGTTTTCGCGTGGGATAACTCACAGGCAGTCTGGAAGCTTTACGTTAACGGAGTAACCAATGGAGATTACATCAAGACTCGTGATCCTTTTGGTAGCCCTCAATGGTATGACATAAACGACGATCCTATTTCTCCAGTCTCCGATCCCATAGCCAAGGGAGCCTGGGACTATCGTAGTGAGCCTCATGAATGTCTGGTTTGCTATAACTACCAAGAGAACCAGTGGAGTTTCCGCGAGACTCAGAACATAACAGAGTTCTACCGCAACGAGTATCCTATTCAAGCCACCCAAGTCTGGAGTAGATTTGATGAGGCCTGGTCAGAGAATGGGGTTTATACTCCTCCTGTCTATTGGAAGGATGCGCCTTGGGGTGATGGGGCTCTGCCTCACGGAACAGCTACCATCCCTGCAGGGACTAGAATCTGGAACGGCGACTGGCAGGTTTCCTCTTTCCCGGTTACTCAGCTGGTTGGTAAAGCAGAAGGACTTTATATTAATGAAGCAGGAGAGTGGGAGGATAACAATGGCTATCCTGCGTATGCAGAGTTCCGCTCTCATGAACTTCTGTTCGGTTCTCTCATGGGGACTAAGGACATTGAACAGGTTAAACTGACCTATATCACGATAGGAAACCCAGTGGTGACTGTGGAGATTGGGACTCGGAATAACTACTCTGAGGTGCTTCGCTGGTCTGATCCTATCGAGGCTCAGAACGTGGACGCTATCGAGAGAGAGTTCCGCTTCGATACTCGGTTTCCCGGAAAGCTGTTCACAGTTAGAATGCGAGCCTACAACACTGAAACTGATTACCTCCACGAGCTAGTGGGTGGGTCGTTATACACCTCAGGGTGTAAGTCGAAAGGATCTGAAGAGTAATGGGTGAATCATCTAAAATCGAAACTAGATTCTCGGAGACTTATGTAGTCGAGGCTAGGCGTCCAGACCAAGACGAAACTGAGTGGCTCCAAGAGCAGTTCGATCGTAACTTCAATTACGTTCGTAACAGGACTTCTCGATTAGCCGCTGGGTATGGTCAGTTCTACGACCTCAGCTACGATGATATAATAAACCCACTAGGGATTACATATCAGCTATCTGTACATGATATACATCGCCAGACTTATATTACAATTAAGTTCGCCGATTACCAGGATGTAACTCAACGATACGTCGACCTTTATCTCCCTAACACTAGGAAGTATGATAACAAGGACGGCGACATGATCGAGGTATTCCTTGCAGGTCCGAGCACGAATAAGCTAGCCTTTCGGTTTTATCAAGAAGATGGAACTTTAATCACAGAGGTTAACGCAACTAAACAAACGGATTCTAGAATAAGAGTCCTTTTCACCTCCTACCAAGAGCTTTGGTATCTATGATCAGAATACGAACACTAACTGAGCTAGCCGCTTACATTGAACCAGTGGCTGGCGTCTTCGATGACCTTGATTCAAGGTTCTCCTCCGGATTGACTACGCTTGAGAAAGCCGCGAAGCTGGTGGAGTATTTCCGGAGAGACTCCTATTACTTTGGCCACATGGGGGCTGACGACACTCTGTTGTTCTTCGCCCTAATCGTCCCGATTAACGAGACCGAGGTTAACTGGCATTTACTTTATTCCCATAGTGCGTATAAGCACAAGACCAAAACTCATATCAGAGACATCAAGTCTATCCTCGAGAAGGATGGCTTTTCAACAATTTACAGTATAACGCAGAGGATCACTCCATCGTATAAACGATTTATGAAGTCCCTCGGCGGCCACCCTTGCGAAATTAAATACAAAATGGAAACCAAATAATGTCATTCGGAGATAAATCAGAGGAGTCTTCCTCATCAACTCATTCAACCCAAGACCCTACGTGGAACTATGGGAATTCCGGTCAGCTCGCTGATTCGTTTTTAAGTCAAGGCCAGTCCTTCATGGACCAGGGTCAGTCGCAGAACAGTCAGATCGGGCAGAACACTATGCAGGGTTTGGCTCAGAACAACTTTGACTGGAGTGTTAATCCTCAGTTACAAGCCGCACTCGATGCGAATAAAGCTCAGTCTCAGAATCAGCTCGGCCAAGATTTAAACATGGCTCGAAGCCAATTCTACCGTGGACCTCAAGGTCGCGCGGCTATGGGTCTGGATAATGCTGTCAACGAGAATAACCTGGGACGTAATCAATACGATACCAATGCGATTCTCGGCCAGTATAATCAGGACGCTTCTCGTATGGGCACTGCTGCCGGTAACCTGATGACTCAGGATAACGCAGAAATGGCTCGTTACATGCAGCTTCTGAATATGATGCGCGGACAGGAGGGAACTTCTACCTCGCAGAGTGAGACTACTTCAAGCGATCCTTGGGGGACTGCTACCGGTCTCATCGGTGGAGCAGGGGGTATGGCCTCAGGACTTGGAGCCATGGGCTTCTCTGACCGTAGGGTTAAGAAGAACATTGTTCGCTTGGGTGAGATTACTAAGGGACTGTTTCTCTATTCCTTCCAATACCTTTGGGAATCCGCTGGTGAGCACATCGGTGTTATGGCTCAAGAACTCGAGAAGCTCCATCCCGAAGCAGTTGGGAATGTGGGTATCATTAAGAACGTTGATTATAACCAAGTTGAGAGTCATTATGCGCCACGCATATTAACTATTCTCAGCAGAAAGGAGGACAAGTAATATGCCAGATTACAGAGCAGGTCTCAATACTCTAGGGGATGCCCTATCACAGCAGTGGGCTAATTGGAGCCCACTAGAAGCAGATCGAAATCGTCGAGCACTCCAGACGAACATTCCTGACGGAGGTGCTCCTATGACTGCCATGCAGTTCCATGCTCAGAACCCTGGAGAGGAACTAGCTATGTTGCAAGATCCTCAGGTCTGGTCTGAGATGGGACTTAACATGCTTGGCGGAGGTGGTGCAGGAACTCTAGGTTCCGGCGGGAGCTTACTCAAGAATGCCGGTAAGAAGGTTGGCTCTACAAGAGCGACAATGACAGGCGACCTTATAACTCCTGGAGGAACTAGGAACCTGACTCAGAGGATGGAAGATATCCAGTTACCTTCTAGTCCTAACCCAGCACTCCTGGAGAAGGCTGCGATACGCCAGTCACGTGGGGTGCAGCCTCCGGTTCAAGGACCTGTCAGACCTCCAGTTCAAGGTCCGAGTAATATGCCTATACAAGGACCTGCCAATATGCCTGTCCAGGGTGCTAAGTTACCTCCAATCCAAGGACCTACTATACCTCCGATGCAGGGTGCGGCTAGGCCTCCGATGCAAGGTCCTGCTAACCTACCCATTCAAGGACCGGGTAATGTCCCTATGCAAGGTGCTAAGAATATGCCTATCCAAGGACCCAAAATGGATCCTAGCTACGTCACGCCTGCTGGTGGGAACGTCACGCTCAAAGAGTTAGGCGGCACTCTCATGGACATGGGGCAGCCTTTCGTGAAGCCTGCACTCTACGCTGGAGGAGCCTACGGACTGTTCGGGATAAATGAAATCCTCAACCAGAAGGAAGCTTCTATCATAGCCGGTCAGGAGGCTGAGAAGGCTGCTCAAGCTGAACCGAATCTAGAAGCCGGGGCTGCTGCACAGGCGGCTCCCCAAGACTTCTCTGGTGGAATGTTAACTCCCGAGCAGAAGGCTAACCTGGCCGGACAACCCACAGCAGGTCAGCCTGTCATGGGCCCTGGTAACCAAGCAGGCCAGATGGACGCAGCACTTCAAGCCATCCTCAATCCTCAAGACCCTCGGAACAAAATGCAGAAGATCGGTGATATGATGACTGATGTCTCACAGGGGATGCAGGGTAGAGACCCTCGTGCAGCTAGCCGAGCAGCCGCTAACCCGCAGAGTTACATGACTCAAGCACAGATTAACATGGAAGGCCTTGCACCAGCAATGGCTAAGTTTGAAGCACTTCAGCAGGCCGCTTATAATGGTCCAGATGCCGCGAGACAACGTGAACTTAAGCAGCGTCTAGTCGAATCACAGATTGAAAAGAACTCTCGCGATCCGTATGCAGCTATGCTGGAAATGCGTAGACTCTTCGAAGAACAGCAAGCAGGACAAACCGAAAACCCAGGAGGTATTGACCCTTCAACCATCTAAACCAATATGCCAAAACCCATTCCATACGATCAGGTAGCCCGAGAATTCAAGACTTGGGAAGATGCCAACCCCAGTCAGAAGACCTCAGTAGCTGACTGGTCTAAGGCTAAGAACGCCAAATACCAGACTAACGCCTACGACGAAGGTATCTCCACTGGAGCTATCGCCCGGGGTATTAGTTCGGTAGAGCGGACAGCCCAGGACTTAGGGGCTTCCCTAGGCGGTGCTATCCGCGGAGACCACATTACCAATCCGAATGACCTCGTCGAGACTCTGGCAAGAGGAGCGGAGATGGCGGTCTCAAGTAGCCCTTCTATGGGAGCCTCACTTCTCGCGTCCCGCATCCCGGGTTCGGGGGCTGTGAAGAAGGTTCTCGCACCGGCGGCTATGGCTGCCTACGGGTACACGAGCGGGATGAACCAAGCTAACGACCCTAAGAGCGCTCTAGTCAATGCAGCGTCTATGGCCGCTAGTCCTTGGATGTCCTCGAAGGGAGCCGCACTAGGGAAGAGAGTTCTTCCTACTGGTGGGGAGTTCCTTGGCGGTGCTGCTGGTGGGTTCGTTGGGGACGCGGCTGAGATACTTTCGAGTCCTACGGCTAACCCGGATGCGGGCTACATCGAACGTGCTGGAGAGAATATTGACTGGTTTAAAGACCTGCGGAATCTTGGAGCATTAGCACTAAGCGAAGCCCCTATGGGAGCTGCCGGTTATATGACAAGGAAGGCTCAAGAGTCTATGGCTAAGCGGGAGTCTACCGTACGGGCGCAAAGAGGTTTGCAAACTGCTGGTGGGAAAGCCTCTGACGTTCGGGGTCGACTGGAGAATGAGCATCAGATCGACTTCCCTGAGGGGATTACCGATCTAGACGTTGAGTCTATTGCTCAAACGTTAGATGCTGATCCTAAGGGAGATGGACCTAGACTCGCTCAGATCAAGGCTTACTCAGGACGGAAGAAGAAGCTCACAGAGTTTCAGACTCAGAGGAAAGCTCAGTTAGAAGGGGAGAGCAATCTTGCCGTAGAGTATGCCGATGGCCTAGACCGGGATGAGGGATTCGGGATGCCGTATAAGGATGAGATTGGATTTGCGTTTAATGATAATGCTACACTGGAGGCTAAGCTATTACAGTTCGGACTTGATGAATCAGATACTCGCCGAGTGGGGAGGACTTTGTTCTATCGAGGTAAGGATGAGGCTGTTAAGGCTGAGTTGAATCGCTTAGCAAGGAAGGGTATTGCACCGATGTTCTCTAAGGTTAAAGACACTTCCTTGGACGCTGAACACAAAGCTGCGGTCGAGTCTGGTGACTTCTACAAAGCTCAGCAGCTAGTCAACGAGGCTGCACGCCGTCGAGGGTATACTGATAGAGCTTATCATGGTATGCAAGGGGAGCTAGAGGGGAACAAGTTCTCCGATGCTAAGAAAGGAGATTCCACCGGAGCTCTCGACGCCCAGAAGGGTTTCTTCTCGGCAGATCACCCTCAGACTGCGGAATCTTATGGAGATAATGTCCTGAGCTTACGACTAAACCCGGGCAAGGGCAAGAAGACAGTCGACATGGACGGAGCTGAATACTCTGAGAATCTGTTCTATGACACTATCGACAAAGCTTGGAAGGATGGGTCCGAGTTAGTGGAAATGCAAAGTGTTCGGGATGGGTCTAACCACTTAGACACTGTGTATGTGGCTAAGAACCCTAGTCAGATGAAAGATGGGTTTCTCGCTACCTACGATGATGATGGTAATATCATACCTTTGTCTAAGCGGTTCGACTCCAAGACCGATGATATCCGATACTCCAAGCAGGCTGAGCAGCAACGCAACCTAAATCTAACCGAGGCCAAGCAGGTCATGGAACAGGCGGACTATGACAAAGCCCTCGCTGAAGGTGAGGAGATGTCCACTCGTGACTTTGCCGAGGCGGTTCACGCTGACCCGACTACCCCGAGGGAACTCGACGTAATGACTCGAGTGCTCGAGAAGTTCATCGGTAAGGATCGCCTAATAAAGCAGATCAACAAGGAACTGACCGACGACGGAAGCACGATTCAAGGGTTCTCCCATGCTGGTCAGGCTGTGGTCAATCTCAAGTATGTGCAGAACCAGAAGGCTCTCACCACGGCAGGGCACGAAATGACCCACGTTAACTTGGAGAGGTTCCGCAGTCTAGATCCTGAGGGCTACTCAGCTCTAGTGTCTAGGGTATCTTCGATGGACCTGGACACAGTGAAGTCTCTCTTCAGGGAACTGAATAAGACTCTTGACCTCGGTCTGGATGTGGACTATCAGTCCGGAAGTGACTTCAAGCGGAGTGATCCCAACTGGTCTGAGAAGGTCGCCCAAGAACGTTTGGCGGTTATTACCGAAGCACTGATTGCCTCTGAGCTTCAGAAGTCTACAGGTGAGGTTAATTCCAAAGGTATACTTAGCCTACTCCCCATTGAGGTTCAGAGGTTTTTAAGAGACTCTCTGGATAGCTTGAGAAGCTGGTTCACCGGAGAGCACCGCATGGGCTCACTGCTGAGCGCAGAAACTAAGAATTACTTTGATGATCTCTTTACCGAGATTGATACTCAGATTTACAAGAACGAGAAAGTCATGAATGACCTTCAAGTGATTGACCAGTCTATGGATCAGTTCTCCGAGGATACTATGGGGACTTCTTTACAGACTGACTTCCCTCTCAAACGGGACGTGATGTTCTCTAAGAACAAGGAACTTAATAATGAAGTAACCATGGTCGATCAGCAGACTACCTCATGGGCACAGAAGAATCTGTGGTCTATGCTTGGTCTGGCTCGTGCGTTCCCGCAAGCTCGGGACTTGGCTGATGCTCTCCACAACTTCCGACCTGATGTTCAGAAGACCCTTCTCAAGTATTGGGATAACCTAGGTCAGGACTCGACTGGGAAGCTAACCGAACGTGAAGCACTCCAGGGTTATGAGGACTGGACTCGGAGAGCTGCAAAGAACCCCGGTATTCTAGCGAAGATGGGTAAGGTTATTAAATTGGATCAAGAAGCTATGGCGTCCGAGGAGGATATTCCTGTCGTAACACGGGAGGCGATGATCAAGGAGCACGGTCTCGCGGAGCAAGACGCTGACATGCTGATTAAGATGCGCGAGTTAGGGGCTCAAGTAGCTCACCAGGAGTTCCTAGATATGAGTCAGCGGGACACACTTAAGGTGGCTACCTACCTTAACACCACCTTCGGCGACGGCTCATCCAGTGGGCTCACGAGCGGACTGAACAAGAAATCTGCCGAGACAGTGGCTAGATTAGTGACTCAGCAAGGTTCGGAAATGG
>Ga0208643_1001364_pt1 | contig 13719 bp, 20 predicted proteins | sample VirMetDEL_Nov_12_FD_184516 | JGI IMG/M metagenome (GOLD analysis project Ga0208643, IMG submission 184516) | Aqueous microbial communities from the Delaware River and Bay under freshwater to marine salinity gradient to study organic matter... | ecosystem: Environmental > Aquatic > Marine >... | reverse complement strand
AAGGATTAATACTAGAGATGCACAAGTACGAAAGGATATTAAGAAAGACTAAAAATGAAAAGGCAGCTCAAGGTTTGTATATTAACTTCTTTGATTGCGATTCTGTGTTAGTATTTAATTTAAACAAAACTAGAATAAGTAACTGGGTTTGGAGAACAATGCCTGAGTCTACTGACTTCGGTAGAAAAAGTTTTGTTTATAAGTATATTACTTTATTAGAGTATGATAAAGGAAAAGTTTTGTATATTTGACTCGTTCTTATGTTTTTTTTGCATAGTTCGTAAGTTTTTTGGTTAAAAATGGGAAGAGGATGTCTATTTGTAGATGTCCTTTTTTTTTGTAAATTAGCGAGTGTTATGGCAAAGTTTAAATGTAATAAGTGCGAAGAAGTTAAAGAGCTATCAAGTTATTCAATTAAGGTAGTTGATGATAAGGTAGTTAGTCCCGAAGCGATTTGTTGCGATGAGTATATGGATCGTGTAAAGGAGAATAATGGATTCGGAGGTATTATAAAGAAGCCTAACGGAACTGTAAGTGGAAAATTTTAACCAAAGAGATTATGAGTAGCATAGAAGAACAAGTTTGTTTTAAGATTTTAAAGCGTTCTGATGTAGGTAAAAAGAAATATGGCACTACGATGGAACGAAACGATTTAACTAAGTTAGAGTGGCTTAAACACGCCCAAGAAGAAGCGATGGATATGGCTGTGTATTTACAAAAGTTAATCGAGCTTGAGGAAAAGAAGCCGTTTCGATACGAGTGGAATATGACTAAGCCTACTGGTGACCACAACAGAAAGATGCTTGACCTAGAGATAGAAAACTTAGGAGAAAAAAAAGAGCCTTAATAGGCTCTCATATAAAGTGTTTTTTTATATAGTTTTAATTTTAAAATAATTACAAATAAAATTGTAAGCACTTAAAGATTCTTTATACATTATATCACTTTTATTACCACTATAAATTAGTAAACTTGCGTATGTAGTATGAATCCAGTTATTCCATTCATTTTCTGTAAATGTAAGAAGAGTAGAATTTCCCTTTTTTAATTGATAGTAAACTTTATCTCCAAGTGTTTCTTTTATAATTAAAAATTTTTGCATAATTTCTAGTTGTTTTGATTAATTACCCTACAAATATATAAATACATTTTAACAAAACAAAATAAATTGTTAAAAAAAGAAAAAGAGGACAATTAGTCCTCTCCTTGTTCTTCTTCATCTGTAGAATCCACTATCCAATTTCCGAAGATTTCTTCTGCTATCTCTTCGGGTGTTTTTTTGCTTCCTTTATCCATTCTGTAGGTATATATTTGTTAGCCCATTTTATATTATTCTTATCGCACCATTGGGCATAAGTTGTGCGACTATTCTTATTTAACTTATTGTTAGGTCTCATAAAGACCATTCGTATATCTAAGTCAGGGTGTTGTGCTATTACCAGCAACATCTTCTTCCTATCCTTAGATGTGAACCTTCCCTTTAGTTCAATAACGATTCCGTTTGGGAGTATAATATCAGGAATATATTTTCGCTGTTCGGAAATCTCGTAGTAAAGATTAATAGTTTCATACTCAAAAGGGACTTTACTTTTATGCAATTTAGAACAAACATCTTCTTCATATTTACTCCTATATCTATTGTTGTCTATTTTCATAATATGTCTTTTTATTGTGGCAACTGTGACACAATCCTTGTAGATTAGATTCGTCTAACTTTGCTCCATTTTTTTTAATCGGCACAATGTGGTCGACTACATCAGCAGGTTTAACTATATCCTTATCTAAACAATGAACGCACAAAGGATTCTTATCTAATACAACTTTCCTTAACTTCCTCCAGGCACTCTTTCTGTAAAAAGAAGTGTCACCTCCCCAAGACTTATTTTTCTCAGCCTTAGTTCGTCTATCTCTTGGTTTAGGAAGCCAAGGCATAATTTATCTTACTTAGATTTAGACTTAGACGATCCACCGAAGAAGAAGTCTATAATAGTGTTTACTTTACTTGACATAGCACCGAATACACTACTAACAAATCCTATCTCGTAATCTGACAGCTCTAGCGTATTTAACACAAAGAACTTAAACATCGTGTAAGATAAAAAGAAATAAGCACAAGTAAAGATGATAGCCAATATTTTTTGTATAAAGCTATCGTCCATAAACATTGTTCTAGCACTACTTCTGTCCTGAACCTCAAGAGCAAACATTTCCTTCTCGTGTTCTTGTATAACTTTCTCAAACTCATTTTTAAGTTTTAATCGTTCTTCATCAGTTGTTACTACATCGTCTATTATAGTAGAAGCTTGTCCTACTAAACTTTTAAGAATATTCTTTATCATAATGTAATTATATCAGGTGCGTATCGGTACTTAGTATCGCCATCTTTATCTTTATAGGCTTCTAATACTTCTCGTCTGTTGTTAGATTTTTTAAGAGATATGTGAATCCAAGCAAAATCAAATTCATTTATCATTTGATCGAACTCAATAGCGTTATCTATAATCCAGTCGTAAACTTCTTTATTACACATTTTGCCATCTTTCCAAAATTGTATATCAAGTGCTTCGCCTTTACAATGCTGTGACTTAGTGCTTCCACCAATAGCACGATTGAGTTCCTTGTTGCGATAACCACTACTAATCCTAATAGGACCAAGATGGTTGCGAAGAGGCTGTAAAATATTTGTAATAAGTCTTTGGATATTTTCCAAGTCTTTTTTTGTCGGTTCATTATCTATTCCAAGTCTTTTGGCTGTGTTACTTCGAGTAATCTCTGATAACACAAAGTTTTTACTTAGTCTCATTGCTCACTTTTTGCTTGTTTAATTTCTAAATCTTTAACTACTTTGCGTAGATTATCTACTTCTTTTTGTATATAGTTTATTTTTAAATCTTGTTTAGCATCATCAGGTAAAGCACCCATTTCACCTCTAGGCCATTTAACTCTAAATTCGTGATTAAGTGCTACATCATCTTGCATACGCATAACATCTAGCTGTAACTGAGAAATTTCTGCTGTCAGTGTAAACCATATACCTGCAAGAGAAATAATACCTGCTACAATACCTATCAAACTTTTTATATCTAAATGGATCTTAGAGCTTTCATTTAAATCAAAAGTATCTTGTATCTCTTTACTCATTTCTCTTTGATTTGATTAGCAGCTAACAATAATTCTATCTTGTGTAACTTAGTCGATATATCTGCTAAGATAACTTTTAATTCGTTATCAGATTGTTCTAAGTGATATACCCTAGAAGAAAGTTTAGTTACTTTAGTTTGTAGGTTAGTCCAAACACCTACGCCTGTTGAGAGTAATACAACTATTGATATTATTAACTCTATTATTCCTATTGTCACTTGCATTTTCTTTTTTTTATTTAAAGGGAGTGAAAGTAGTCTATCGAAAAGGTAGCGAAAAGATACACTACAATCAAACTCCCTTTTTATGATCTTTGTAATGTTATTTTTGCTCCGTAAACTGTCCTTCCCGTAGCTCCTGGAGTAAATTTTATGCTTAGATATTTACCTGCTAAACCTGATTGTACTGATGATAAAGCTTGATTTGAGTTTACTGATGGACTACTTGTTAGCTGTGAAGCTGTACCATCACTTACAAGACAAGCATAAACATCAAAAGTAGATGAACTATTATTACCATTAACTTGAACGTGTGTAGCGTTATAACCTAAAGGCACTTGAAATGTGGCATATTGAGATAGATTACCATTACTTACCTCAGAACTACCTCCATTGTCTTGCGTAAATGCAGGGTGACTTCCGTGTGTAGTCATACTGAAATCAACAGCAGTTAAGTAAGCCTCTAAATCAAATATGTTACCTATGTTAGAGCCTCTTAACTCAGCAGCGTTTAAGAAATCAACAGATGTATCTTTAAATGTAGCAATAACAAGCTCACCAGCACCACCTGCTGTTGCATTGTTTGCTCTAATCTGTACTATTCCATTTGCTGCTCTATTTGACAGAACTACAATATCTGTAGCATAAGCCCCAAGCATTACTCTGTTAGTATTTCCACTATCAAAATATTGAATTGTTGAGCTAGTACCACCTGCCACATCAGCACCTAAAACTATATCAGCACCTGAATTAAATTTAACATTTGCATTTGTCCCTGATGGTCCACCTATAGTTAGCTCATTCGTACCTGTTACCTTTAATAAATCAGTACCATTAAAAGCACCACCATCATTAAATTGTACTTCTGTATCTGAGCCTCCTGGAGTACCACCACCTGTGATTACATTGGTTAGGTCGTAACCTAAAGTTGATAATACAGAACCTGTGGGGTAATCTAATTCAGGTCTAAATGATGTTACAGGTATATTTTTAACACTACTAACAGTTGACGAAGCAGTTAATGTTAATGGATTAGTACCATCTGCGTAAGTAAGTAATAATTTCTGACCATTATATAATTTACCTTTAGTATCATTTAACAATGTCAAAGAAGTAGTTGCACTACCTCCATCTATAGCAACATTTGTTGTACCTAAGCTATTTTCATTAATTTGACTTAATAATACTTTAGTATTAAATTTTGAAGTAGAATTTACTATATCTGAAGATGAAGGTGATAATCCTTTACCTGCGTTAATAATTTCATTATCTGGTATTTGTACATTTATGTTTGAATTTATCTTAAACCATTCTCCACTCATTGTTTCACTTTGAGCTTTAAATGTACCTCCTAAAAATTGATAATACTTAAAAACACCATTGTCATTTATTGAGTATTTTAAATTTTTTATAGGAGATATATCAGCACTAAATACATCTGCTTGTAATATCTCTAAAGGTTCTGTTTGTAATTGTAAAAACTGACTTGTTAGTAGTTGTAAAATATTTAAATAAGAACCTGTATCGTTTGCTCTAAAACCTTGAGTTGCAGCAAACATATTAGGTGAAGCGTCACTTCCTGTATTATATTGTACAGAATATATTGAGTCTTGAAAATTAGCTTGACCCGTAGTTGTTTGACCTACTTGTATTTCACCTAAATCTAAATTTTCAAAAGCATCATTACTAGATTGGTTTGTAGTAAAAGTTAATCCAACTTGACTACTATTTAAAGCTACTGTATTATATCCTGTTACACTTATACTACCAGTATTTTGACCATAAGAACCTGATTCAGTTGTTCTAGTAACAGTAGATGGTGTTTGGTGAGAGTAATTTATAAGTGGAGTATCTACTGCCCAAGAAGGATTTGGTGGATCATAATAATAAGGAGTATATTCATTTGTAGCAGTAAGAGTAATAACTACTTCTCCTGAAACTAATGGTACAGGAAATTGTCCTGCAAATTTTATAGAAGTTTCTGCTGTATATATATCTCCATCTCTTTCTATACTACAAGGACTATCATCAGCACCTGATAATGATAAATTATCACCTATATCATCATTATTTCTTAATGTGTTTGTTGACACATAAGTAGATTCTGCGTTATTTAAAATAGTTCCTGCACCACCAACACTTTTACCTCTATACAAAGTTATTGTGTGTACTGTAGTATCTGTACCCCATTCTAAAAAACCTGCACCCTGTTTTAAATATCTTGTGTCTGCTCCAGTTCCTATTTTAATTTGTAACTGAGCTGTTGTTTTGTGTCCTGCATTTACTAAATCGTAAGATGAACTAGGAAAATTTAATTGATTTCTATTAAAAACTTCTTTGTGAGTTGCAGCGAAATTTATACTCATAGAACCTTCCTGGTCAGTATCACCTTGTAATAGACCTGCTGAAAATCCACTTGTTAAATCTGCATCATCAGGAACTAAAAATGTAGACTCACCATTTATGAAGTCGCAACTTACACTTTTTAAAACTGGGTCGAAAGTGATTGTAGACCCTGCTAAAATATAATTAGTAGATTGGTCTATTGTAAGATTTACACTTTCATCTGCTATGTCACCACCTGAAGCTACTTCATTATCTGTACCTAAATAATTGTATATTCTTATATTACCATTTGTAGCTATTTTATTATTTGGTTGAATAAAATAATAATGCCCATCACTTAAAAAACCTATAGTGTTAAATGTTTGTAAAGAACCCTTTAACACATCGTATTTTTTGTATTTAAGTGGTTTTTTATCTACATCTTCTCTGTATGCTGCTCTTGTAGTATAATAAGAATAGAACGGATCTTTAGCTTCATAAGTATCACCATTCCTAAACCAATCTATACCTGTTTTAAACCATTTATAATTTTGAGGTATTGGCGATTCATTTGCAGATGAATTATCAAATAAAGACATTGTGCTACCAAAATCGTTTATATGATTATTTATCCTATAAGCTTTATTCCAATCAGAAGGTGTTAAAGAATCATCTTCTCTTTCTTTATATACACCTATAGAATCGGTAGCAATTATTTTAACTGGATAAGGAAATGGCTCATTAGATAATGTATCAAAAGATGGTTGTACCCATCCAAACCACCAAAGGTTAGCGTTACTTACAGAGTTTTTATATATTCTAACAAAATACTCCTTGTCACCCTTTTCAAATACATCATAGATAAAAGATTCATCAGGATTATTTTGAACATATAAACTTATAATACACTCCGAAGTTAAAAACTGTCTATCTCTAGTTCCACCTTCACCAGTCCATTTAATTTCAAAGCCCTCACCTTGAAGAATCATATCGGTACTACTACCTGAGTAATTTTTTTTCCAAATTTCAACGTACCAAGTTGTACCTGCCTCACCTTTTATTTGAGAGTCTCTATACTTTCCGTATGCCATTATCTTCTAGCTTTTCTTCTATTAGCTCTATCGAATACAATCAATAAATCATCACCCGATATTCTTACATCAGGTATAGCCATACCACCACCTAAAGCGTGGTTAGGTATAATTGTTCCTGATTGATTCGGAACAAATAATTCTGGTCCTCTTTCCCCGACTAACGATATTTTACCTAAAGGTGGTTGACCTCCGTTGGCAAAAGTACCACCCATCATACCAAGCATTGTTTGTTTAAATGTAGATAATCCTTGACCTGCAAATGCACCTCCTGCAGGAGCAACTCCTAAAGCTGAAAATATTGCTGACATTATAAGAGCTTGAATTAACATCTTACCCATCATTTTTATTAAATCTAAAAATAGATTACCTAAGTTTTTTAAACTTAACTCTCCTGATACTGCCATTTGAGCAAACGCATCAGAAAATGCAAATCCTACATCTAAAGCAAATCCAGTTAGTGTATCTTTTACATTTTGTACTTTAGCATCAAAATTGTCAACCATTTGTTGCATAGCATCTGTAGTGTTAATCAAAGTTCCTTGAACTACATTTGATACTCCTGTTGGTGCTATAGCAGCTAAACTAGGCATACCACCGAATTGCATACCCTTCTTATCTATAGCTCCACTATCTAATCCTTTTTGTCTTTTAAATGCGTCTTGTCTCTCTAATTCTTTTTGCACTTTTTTAAGTGCTTCTGCTTCTGCCTCTAAAGCTTGGTGAGTTTTCCAAGTTGAAAGCATAAAGCCTTTTTGACTCTGTATAGCTTTTCTTCTTGCATCCTCTTGTGCTTTGAGTCTAGCCTCATCTCCTAATGTATCTGCAAATGATGCTATAGATGCGAATATCGCTGAACCTGCAAGAACTTCAATACCTAGGGCTGATAGAACTGCTGCAAATCCAGACACAACTCCTGATACTACTGTAAATCCTGTTGTTAATAATGGTATAAGTGCTACCATAGCACCTATAGCTATTAAAACTGGTCCTGCTACTAGAGCAATACCACCTATTGTTACGATTAATTTTTGAGTATCTCTGTCTAATTTTCCAAACTCACCAAATAATTCTGTAACAGTTTCTATCATAGGCATTAACATTTCTGCTAATACTTCACCTAACTCTAATCTAAATCCTTCAAATGCACTCTCTAACTTTTTAACCTTAGCAAAAGTAGTCTCACCCATAAGGTCAGCCATTTCCTTTAACTTAGTAGTGTTAGTCTCATAAGCACTTGATAGCTCATTTACCTTTTCTAAATTATCTGTTAATACAAGTAATTGGTTGGCTGCCGTAGTACCAACTAATTCTTGCGCCCTGTTAAGATCCATTTCCCCTTCAGCAGCTTCTGCTAGTACACTAGAAAACTTTGTACCAGTTTCATTTAACTTCATAAATATTTTACGAAGTCCTGTACCTGCTTTAGATGCCTTAATACCATTATCCATTAAGACACCCATCATCGCAGATAATTCTTCTATGTTAACTCCTACTGCGTGAGCTGATGCCCCTGCGTGACCAAAGGCTGTTGCAAATGTATTTAATTGAATTGATGAATCTGAGGCTGCTGATGCTAGTGTGTTTGATATACGAGCAGCATCATCGGCTTCTAAATTAAAAGCGTTTATTGATGCTGAAACAACTTCTGCTGCTAGAGATAAATCTTCTCCTGTAGCTAAGGCAAGGTCTAATATAGACTCAGTCATACCTTGTATCGCATCAGGATTGAATCCTTTACGACCTAATATTAATTGTAAGTCGGCTACTTGAGATGCTGTAAATTGAGTAGTAGAACCTAATCTCTTAGCTTCTTTTGTAAGCATTTTAAATTCTTCGGTAGTAGCACCAGTTACAGCATTAACTTTCATCATACTATTCTCAAATTGAGAGAACGTATCGAAGGCTTGTTTACCCATAGCAGCTAAAGGTGCTGTAACACCAAAAGTCAGCATAGAGCCGACACGAGCTGCGTTAGAAGCAAAACCTGCTATTGATTTATTTGCTTTACCAAGACTAGCCTCTAAGCCTTTGATATTAGCAGCTACAATTATCGATATAGTTTTAACTCCACCCATTTTATAACTAGATTTTTTTAGCTTCTATTTTTTCGTATCTTTTTAGAGCCTCTTGGATTTGCTCTTTAGTAGCAATTTGTTTTTTAACTTTATATTTGTTGTCCCAAGGGAAAGGTAGTATCTCTTTTGGTTTTAACCTCTTCTTACTGTGTGGTGATAATGTAGAATGAATTATAATTCTAGTTCTCTCCCAATTATCTTGCATTAATTGCTCTTGATAAGTGTTAAAACCAATTAACTTGTTGTTGAAGTTTCGTGGGGTAGAGTTATAAAGTTCATCATAACTCATCCCCATCCTACCTAAAGCTATTTGTTCGAGTTTATCCCAATTAATTTCACCCGATTCTTTATCGACTTCCTCTCCCTCAACTACTTTCCCTCATCTTGAGGTTGGTCTAATTGGAAAGCTTCAAAGATTTCATTTATCTTAGAAAATTCCTCATTGTCTAACCAATTTTCAATATCACTTATCTTGTACTTAAATGGCTCTCCTATTTTCTTAGCACCATACTTTAATCCATAATAAGTGATAATCCCAATGTGGTCTATCTCCGAACCTAATTGATTCATTTCGCTTAACTTTAAACCACACTTATTACAAATGTCTTTTAAAGCTAAATAACTAAATCTAATTGGTCTCTCTTGACCACCTATTTCTACCTTTTTCATTTTTTAATTTAATTTAATTGATTTATAAACTATATTTTAAGTGTACAAAGTGTTAGTTGCTGTACCTGTAAATGTAGCCGAACAAGTTAGATTATCCTCAACTCCTGCATCAAAATCAATAGATGTTACAAGAGCCTCTCCTTGCCAACGAGTTATAGTTGTAGGGTTTTGATAATCTGATGCACTTCCTCTATGTTCTATTTGCCAAGATGATGTAAATACTTTAGGATATGAACTTTGCGATTTTGATAAGCCTGGATATAAAAAGAATGTAAGTTGACTTGCGTTACCCGTTATATTTATTGGACTAGGAAATTCTACAGCTACTCTACACCAAGTTGTATCTAAATTTTCTATTTTATAAGAAACAGCGTCTCCTGATGGATAAGGTGAAATTGTTTCTGTACCATTACCACTAATAATTCTGCTAGTCCAATCTGATGGATTAACATTTTGAATTCTGCAAGTTGCTTGTGTAGTAGTACCATCACCTCTAACATAAAAAGACCAAGAAAGCTTTTTATTCTCTAATCTACCAGCAGAAAATTGGATTTTTAAAGCATCATTTTGTGCACTTGTAGCTTGTATGCTTGATGCTGTTGTTCCTCCAAAAGGATCAGTTTGTCCTGATACTTGAGTAATTTCAGCAAGAAAAAATCCTCCTACGCCACTTGTTGTAAGATTAGTTGGTAGAATATTTCTAATTCTATCAGAAAAAGATATATTGTATGTTCTTCTTTTTCTTAGTTTATTTAAAAAATCAGTTCCATCTATAGGATGGTCAGGATTAAGATTTTGCAATAATTCAGTCGATAACTCAAAAGACTTTAAACCACTTACTGATTCTGAACACCCCTCAGAATCTTTTGTAGTAACATCTATTAAATCTGTATTAGTACTAAACGAAGCTGATGTACTAAATGCCACAGGGTCAAGTATATCAGACGAACCAGGTGTCATTATCTCTATAACAACAGAATCTTCTTTTAATATTCCCGTATTATTAATTATCTCTAATGTAGGAACTAAACCTGTTCCACCATTAGTTACATCTCTATATGTATAATCTCCTTGTGTAGATTCGCTTGAAATTGTGTAACCATATGCACTTTCTTGTAATTTATTTGTAATTATGCTTAAAACAGAAGAACCATTATTTGTTGATGTTGACCCTGTTGCAACATCATCAAAAACTTGTCCACTTACATTAGTTACATTATTTATCTTTAAAGCTCCTGTAGTTGATAATGGAGAGGTAGTCAATACTTTAATCCTAGTAATTTGTTTAAGTGCTACACCTGTCTTGATATAAACCAATAAATCCGATGCGTTTTGAATTGCCATAATTAATGGATTTAAAAGTTAATACTATGCTTCTAATAATGCTCCTGTACCTTGGATAGTAATAGAGTAAGTTGCGTTTTCTTCAACACCTGCATCTATAGATAAAGATGCTATGATTCCTTGACCATACCAACTTTTAGTGCTGTTACCGAAAGCTACTTTTACTGCTACACCTGCTGCCCAAGTATCATATAATGATGGAGTAAGTTTTACAGTTTTATTTGTTGTAGAATCAGATAACCAAGGGTCATTAGCAGCAGCATTAATAGTATCTGCACTTAAATCAACGAAAGCGTCTCCACTAATTTCCCAAGATTTAAGACCACCTAAATTATCTTGCCAACCTTGGCTTGATTTTGTTGTAGAATCACGAAGATCCAAACTTACACTTAAAGAAGCTGAAGTAGCGAAACCAATAGTATCACCTGCTGCAGGTTGACCTGAGCCTGTACCACCTACTCTAATTGCTACATTTGTTGCGTTTTGAATTGCCATTTTATTTTAATTTTTAATTATTAGACAGTTAAAATTTACGTTTTTGTAGAATTTCTCAGGAGTCTTGAAATAGTCATCGTCTAAATCAAGAAATCTGAATTTCGCTGTGTAGCTTACACCATCTTCAGTATAAGTTACTACGAACAAGTCTAAGGCTTCTACGACTGCCTTGGCTTGGTTATATGTTGTATTATAGGTGTCTGCAAAACAAGCGATGCGAATTGATACATCACACGAGTTAAGCGAACTACCTTTAGATAAAAAGTTCGACACATTAGTTATTTCAAATGTAGAGCAAGGGTAAGATACACCTTGTGGTATAATAACTGGAAAAACCTTGTCATTACCATTAGCTGCTGTAAAAGCTGCTGTTGCTTGTAATCTTGTTACTATTTCTTTTCCTATTACTGCAAACATCTAAAATCCTGCTTGTTTAATCATTTTATCTAATAACTTATCTAAGTCTTTCTCAGCTTGAACGTAAATCTGTGATTCCATTTTTCTAGCTGTAGCCTGAAACACGTCAGGTCGAGGAGATTGTATTGCATTACCTTTAATTTGCATCGCAGGTAAGTTTCTACTATCTCTCCCTTTAATTCTTATAGGTGTGGTTTTACGAACAATAGGACCAACAAATAAACCTGGCTCTCTCGATTGACGAGCTGTAATTATACCAATAGTTTTAAAGGTTGGTGTTCTACCACTTTTTCTTTTGTAATTAGAGTTACTATTAAACTCTCTTTTATAAGCACTTTGAATACCTCCAGCTAATTTGTTAGCAGCAGGTCTCAACGCTTTGTTTATAGCTGTACGAGATTGACGAGATGTTTGACCTAGTTTTTTTAAACTTCGTTGCACATCTTGAATACCTTGTACTCGTATAGTTCTATTAGCAGCCATAACTATATTGGTGAAGCTGTTGGTAAATCTTGCTTTACAAAAACTTCAATGAACTCTTTTCTAGGGTCTATAACGAAACCTAATATCTCGTATATATCGCTAGTCTCTACTTCCTCAATAATCCAATTAGCTTTTATACCTTTTGTCTCACTTGAGTATCTTATAGTGTAAACAAATCGACCATAAGATTGTAATTCTTTTCCTTCAAACTTCTCTTCGATGTCTCTAAGGGTCTTAACATTTTTATTTGCCCAAACTGTCGCTTGAACAGAATAACTGCTTGAAATCCCTCCAAAACCATCTTGAGTTGAAGATATTGACTTTAACTTAATTCGTTGGTTAAAATCACCTGCCTTTATTTTTGCAATAAAAGCCATATACTATAAATAGCATTTATAAGGTTGTAGTAATATCTCAGAAGCCATTGGGAAAGCTCTCTTGCGATCCTCTCTGAAATAATACATATCACTTGCAATTAATTTAATCGCTTGTTTAATCGCATCAGGAATACCAGTTGCTGCATCTGCTATACCTGTATGGAATTTAAAATAATATATCCCATCAGTTGTTCCATCTAAATCTGTTGTACTTATTGCATTAGAAGGTGTGTTAGTCATTTTTACCTGACAAGGGTTAGTATTTTGATTTGAATACCAATTTGTGTTTGCAAAATAAGTATAGGTAGTACCACTAGCAGCTAAATAGTGTAAACCATCTTTATCTGCATCAGTTGCACCCTCACCAGTTGGATAACTAAACTTACAATCAGGATAGTATAAACTAAATGTACTAGGTAATTCATTAAACCAAAGTTTGTACTCGGCTGTAATAAAATGTCTGTTACAATAGTGTTCAGCCATTTGAGTCGCAGCACTTATATATGTATCTAACAATGTGTTCTCATCATTGGTGTCTATTCTAAGTTGAGCCTTTAGTTCATCTCTTGAAACGACAGCAATAGTTGCAACCTCCGATAGCTCTAAATTCCCATATCTGTTTTGACTTGGGTTTAGATATTCGTAGTTACCTTTGTTAAATATATTATCTAAGTACGATATAGCCATTTTGGTTTTTTATAAAGAAAAGGGAAAGGGGATTAACCCTTTCGCCTTTCTAATTAATTTAATCTACTATGCTGGAGCTACACATTTAACAGCAGCTTCTTTTCCTGCAGACTGAGCAATCAATCCATCAAGTAAAGTAGAAAGTACAAGTGAAGTACCACCACTTAAAGACTGAGAGTAAGGGTCTACTAAGATGTCAAGACCACCGAACATAGCTAAGTGAACTTTCTCCATATCCAACATTAAAGCTCTTGCTCTTGCAGCAGAGTTACTATCAGAACCTACATTGTCTGAAATAGCGTAAGGAATGTTAAGAACAGTTCTATCAACTAAGTTCATAGAAGCAGCATTGAAAGCAGAACCATCTTTAGCAGCGATTTGAGCAGCTAAGTCA
>Ga0208643_1001363_pt1 | contig 13720 bp, 19 predicted proteins | sample VirMetDEL_Nov_12_FD_184516 | JGI IMG/M metagenome (GOLD analysis project Ga0208643, IMG submission 184516) | Aqueous microbial communities from the Delaware River and Bay under freshwater to marine salinity gradient to study organic matter... | ecosystem: Environmental > Aquatic > Marine >... | reverse complement strand
GTGGCACTGGAACAGGCGAAGAAATACAAGCCATTGCAGACAGGTTTAAAGCTGAAGAAGTTTTACTTGCTGAAAAGTTAAACCGCGAACTTTTAATAATTGGAGACACTGACGAGTTAAAAAAACAGCTTGCTGAAAAGTTCGCAGAAGATATAAAAAGAATTGGCGACAATGACGAGTTAAAAAAAGAACTTTCTGAAAAATTAGAAATAGAATTAGAAATAATTAGCGATAATGACGAGTTAAAAAAACAGCTTGCTGAAAAGTTCGCAGAAGATATAAAAAGAATTGGCGACAATGACGAGTTAAAAAAAGAACTTTCTGAAAAATTAGAAATAGAATTAGAAATAATTAGCGATAATGACGAGTTAAAAAAACAACTTGCTGAAAAGTTCGCAGAAGATATAAAAAGCATGAGGGAAGCAGAGCGATCAGAGATTAGCAAAGAGCTATTAAATGATTTTGATGTAAAACTTGAAGGACAAAAATCAACGCTTAAATTATTAGAAGATGAGCGAAGCGCAAGAAAAGAAATACTAAGCGCAATGTATGCTGATGATACAGAATTGTCAGCAGAACAGTTAAAAGAAAAAAACAGCCTTCTGGATAAAATAAATCAAGATTATAGAGACAAAATAAAAGAAGCTACGCAAACAGAAGATGCTGCAAAAGAAGAAACAATAATTAATGAACTCAAACAACAAGAAGAATTTCTTAATGCCAATCTAGTTTCACAACAAGTATTTCAAGAAAAATTAAAAGAAATAATTGGCGAATATTCTCCGGAAACTCTTGATCCATCAATACTTGAAAAACAAAATCAAGATGAACTAAATTTATTAAATGACAAGCTTGAGAAACAATTAATTTCTTACGAGTCTTATTTTAAAGATTTAAAAAAGTTACAAGATAAAGACGCAAAAGACAAAGAAAAAGACAAAGATACGGAATTAAAGTGGTCTACATCATCAAATAAAAAGTTAATGGATGATGGAACAGCTTTGCTAACTTCGTTGGGCAATAACAGCAAAACAGCGCATAAAATAAAGCAAGGGTTAGCGGCCAGCAACACAGTCATGGCAACTGCTGAGAACATTACGAGCCAGTTCCCAAACCCAGCAGGAATGGCTATTGCGGCGGCGACAGGTGCAGCACAATTGGCGGCTATATTATCATCATCACCAAACAGCCCGGGCGGATCATCAAGTGCTGGCGCACCATCACCACAAGCGCAAATTGCACAACCGCAAAACATTGAAGAAGAAACTTCAAACCTTGAATTTACAGAACAAACAGAGGGCGGCATCACAACACAACGACTTGTATTGTCATTAGAAAACGGGCAGGACTTGTTTGATGGTATAATTGAAGGCACTGAACAGCGAAGGAGAACAGGCCGATGATAGTTACACTATCAAATAAAATTGCAGGCAGAAGGCCAACGATGATAACTGGGGTAAGTAATGATGAACCCGAAAATGTCACAAACCCAGATTTTAGTCATATTTATGTAAGCAGTGATCCACAAAGATTAACTATGTCGTTTGGTGTTGTCGATGAGTGTGATCATATAGCAGTCGCGGGGCTAAACATAAAAGGAAACGGAAACGGCACAAGCCGAGTCAGAGTTATCGATGCTGGTGTTTTAATTCGCACAGTGAATGTAACTGATGATCAAGTTGTTGTAATACCATTTCCAAAACAATCATTTACAGATTTGAGGATAGGACTTTACAAAGAGACAGGTATTGGCAATCCATCAGTTGCATATGTGGCAGCTGGATTATCTTTTGAAGTGCCAAACGGTGGAGAACAAGCTGGATATAACCGCCAATTTTTAGCACGTAACAATACTAACAAAACAACTGTTAGCGGTTTGGCCGCTCCAATATCTCAGTTAAGAAAAAAGAAGCAAGCCAAGGGCAAACTTTCAATACCCAACGCGACAAAAGAATTTTCAGAAACAACCTATCAAACGTTTTTAGATTTTGCATCAAGCAATCTATTTTTTATTAATGAAACAGAAGGCACTTATCCAAGCACGTTTAGCGGCACAAATCCAAGCTGTTATCTTTGTTATGATTTGGGTATGAATGCGGTTACAGCTCATGGATCAACCAGAAATTTAAATGTAATAAATTTTGACTTCAAGGTGTTTAACGGCTTATGAGCATATTTGAACTTACACGATCAGAATTTAGTCAGCAGCATTTTACAATTGTAGAAATTGATTTGCCAGTTGTTGAAGGTGAATGCACAATCAGTGGTGAAGGTGGTTTTGGTACTCCAAAAACTTGTGATCAATCAACTACAGGAATTAAGACTTATAAATTCACCCAAGTTGATGCTCCATTATTACCAGAAAGCGGCATTCTTAGAATCATAAAAAGCATTAATGAGACACCAGCAGAATTACAGCCTGGTAAGGGTTTAGCGAGCCGTGGCACAGCTTCGATTACAATGATTGACGTGTTAGGCGACCCCAATCCGTTTGCGCCTGCTGTGATAGCTAACGGCGAAGGCACGGGGCTATATCTTGCTAAATTAGCCGCCAGAAATGAGGTATCAGGTAAAAACATTAGGATTAAAAATTATCGTTTGCCAGCGGATGGCAGTACAGTTGATCTAGTGAATGGCGCACAAACTAGGCATTATATTTTGGAGTCATTAAATCCAAGCAAAAGCGGATCGTGGACTTTTAATGCCAAAGATGAATTATCGCGCGTTGATTTAGACGAAACGGTTTGGCCTTTACCCACAGACAGCTCTATTGATGCTACGACGAATGATTCACAAACCACAATTTTTGTTGATACTGATACAAATATTCTTGTAAATGACACGCTAAGAGTCGGCGAAGAATTTATTAAAGTCATTAACGTTGGATCTGGATCTATAACAGTGCAAACAAGAGGCACTCAAATTGTTTATACAAATTTATTAACTGAGACAATTAAAGAATCACACTCGACTGGTGACAGTATTTTCATTTGTGAAATATCAGATAATGAGCTGATAGCTGATTTGTTAGAGCGAATATTGTTAGATGTTGGTGTTTTGCCTTCTTATATACCAAAAGCGGAATGGGACGCAGAGCTTGAGAAATGGCATCCGACAACTAGAGTGAATACGTTGTGGTATGAGTCAGAAGATACGAACAAGGTGCTTGAAAAGATTTTAACTTATTACATGATCGATATGTGGTTTGATCCTATTGCAAGAAAGATTAAATTAGCAGCAATCAGTGCATGGCAACCAAGTCAAAGTATACAATTGATAGAAGGGAATCAGATTGACTTTCAAACTGTCAGCAAAAAAAGAGCAGAGCAACTACGCGCAACAAGAGCAGTGGTTGTTTACAGCAAACCATTTCTAGCAACGTCTGACAGCATTGAAAATTTTAGAAAGTCAGCAACATATACAAGAACAGATTTAGAATCATCTGAATTATTTGGCAAACCAAAAGTTAAAAAATTTGATTCTAATAGATTCATTGATAGAGATGGCGCAATACTGTTAACAAACAGATACGTTAATAGATTTATAGATCCAAATTATTTTACTTGGACAACGCAAGAAAGCAAATTAACGTTTGATGTTGGTGATGTTGTAGATAAGTTTACATCAGCTGCAACGGGTTTTGATGGTTTGCCAACTAGTACAAGTCGAGCGCAAATATTAGCAATTAAACCAAGGTATACAAATGTTGGCAGAGAATATTCAGTAAAAGCTTTATCTTATGAACCATTGTTTGAAACTGGATCAGAGATACCGCAAACGGGCGCGACAGACAAATTAAATTTACATGAGTTAGCAGGAAGGCCACCTGGCGTTGTTGAATTAACCATTATTTTTGATGGTGTCATATCAAGTTCAACATCAACGTCAATACCAGCGATCACAGTTGGTGGTTTTACGGCAGGCAGTAAGTTAATTATCATACTTGCAAACGGCGCATCCATTAGCGGCAGGGGTGGTGATGGTGGACAGGGTGAGGGCATATATCAAGACGGTGAAGATGATCAAGTAATAATGCCGCCAAGAAACGGCACAAATGGTGGTATAGCGTTTTTAGGCCGTCAAGGCGTTGAAGTTGATATTCACTTTACAGGTGACACATCTGCAATTAGTTCAAACTATCCGATTGCAGATGGTTTCTTGATTGCACCATCAGGCGGTGACGGTGGCTTTAGGTCTACTTTTGTTGGTGATGATGTATTTAGCGGCAACGGCGGCAACAGCGGCAGAGGACAATTAAACGGGACACCCGGATTAGCTGGTGAAACTTTTGGAACAGCACAAGAAGGATCAGATGGGATAGTAAATACAAGTTTGTATAATCCCGGCATTAACGGCGTTGATAACGATGCTGTTGGGGGGGTCGTTGGTAAAGGTATCGTTGATAACGGCGGCGTGATTAATTTAATAAATTCAACAGCATCAAGATACGTTAATGGCGGTGGAGACCATCCGTCGAATTTAATCGGGGGCTTTAATTTAAATGGCGGTGGCGACAATCCATAATAAAGATTATAATGAATATTTAAAAGGAGGCCAAAATGGCTTGCGTTAATTTTGTAAATTTATGTCACATAGCGGGCACTACTATAAATGTTGATTGGTCGTATACTGAGGATGACGGTGTAACACCAATTGATATAACTGGCGTGACTGCTCAACTGCAATATCTTACAGATCCAAGTGATATTGCTTCAGTAGTGGATTTATCAGGCGGCGTTGTCGATGGTGTAAACGGATTAGGTAGACACTCGTTAACAATAGGGCAAAGTCAAAGCTTACTTCCAATTGGCAGCGCTGTAAAAGCCAATTTTATATCACAGTTGATGTTCACGTATCCAGATTTTACAAAAGAAGTTGTAGCAGGTATCAACTCAACATATGAGCAGAATTTAATTAGACCGGGTATATCACCATGAGTACGCTAACTGTTTTTTTAGGTGATCTTGGAAACCGAGGTATTGATGGAGAAACTGGTTTAGGTGTTGCAGATATACGTGAATCAATAATTGAAAATCCATTGCTTTCAGTGCTTAAAACTAACAAATTGAATAACGTTGGTGATGTTACTGTTTCAAGAACTGGCGAAGCATTGATAGAAGACCGCTATGGTGATTATCAGTTCATTACAGGTGATGATCATACAAACTATTTACACTACTCAAATGATTTTGCAAATTGGAGTGACATTTTAAATAATTGGACATTAACATCGACAAACAATGCTGATCCAGATGGTGGAAATGATGCATCTTATATAACGCTTGATCAAGATATTACATCCGCGACAGCATATGCAATTGAGTCAGTAGTGTCAGGAATGACATCAGGATATAAAACTGCATCTTTCTGGTTTAAAGTTGTTTCTGGCACAGTTACAGATTTAGAAATAAAAATTGGACAAGAAATATTTAGAGTAAAATCAAACTTAAATTCAACGTGGGAAAGAGTGTCAGTATCAACTGAAGTAAATTTTGGTGGCGCATTGATTAGCATAAAGCCAATTTGCTTAACTGGCGCAGTAATCGGGCTTTACAACTGCCAGTTCGAAAACGGCTCTAATGTTACAACCTACATTGATGTTCCATCTACCACACCTGTGACAGTTGTTAACACAGTACCACCAATCAGACGCAACAATCTAGGCTATTTGATAGAAGAAACCAAAACAAACATTATTCAAAACACTGAGAATCTAACCAGAACTAACTGGGAAATATCTGGTGGAACAGTCAGCAGTTATAACGGTCAAGGTGTTTTTAGGGATTGGTATCAATATATTCAAATAGCATTTACTAATCAAAGTTTGCTTTTATCATCAACTGGCACATTCACACCGAACGTTGATTACACAGTAAGTTTTTTTGTTTATGTCTTATCGGGAAATGTAACCGCTTTAAATATATCGTTACAAGGTGGTGCAACTGTTAATTTGATACAGTTACCGACAGAAGGTTTTATCAGATTGAGTGCAGTTGTAAAAGCAGGAGCCTCTGGTGGTTTAGTATTTAATTTTATATCACCTGATTTGACTGGAAACGTTCTTTTCATGGGTGTTCAAGTTGAAACTGTAGGTTTGACTTCATACATCAGAAGCGCGACAGGCTCAGTGACAAGGCCGGAGGATGACGTAAACGGCACGTATACACTACCAAGACCAGATGCCCCATGGAGTTTTGCTTTTACTCATAATTCTGTTATTGATAATTCATCTATAAAGTTTGTTTTTGATAATGGGCAAGCACCTTTAAATGATTTTGCTGCATGGTTCTCAGGTACACAGCTCAATATTAAAATAGGCTCTGTCACATCAACGTTTAACAATGCTCTTGATTCGACAAGATTGGGTGCGGTTTATGATGGTACTACTATTAAAGTTTATAAAGATGGTTTTTTGTATGATACGCAAAGCAATAGCGGTTTTGTTTCTTTGATTGCGCCAACTGTTTATATCGGCAGTGACGATACAAGCACCAACTCAATCAATGCATATTTGAGCAATTTAGAGTTTTGGCAGGATGAACTGACAGCAGCAGAAATGCGAACGATTACGGGAATTTAAAAATGACAACTACAGTAACAGCAGAAGATAACGCACCAAAAGTCTTAATAAGTCAGGCAGGTCGAAAAGGTGATCCCGGAACAAACGGCACAAACGGTGATGGATTTAATCAAGTTAGAAAATCTTTACTTGATAATCCTCTTTGTCATTTATTTAAAACAAATAAACTTGTCGATACATCAGCGCCAACAAGCACAGATACAGATGTGACATGGAATAGGTCAACATCAGCAACATATTTAGATCGCTATGGTGTTGTAAAAACAGCATCAATTAACACCCCCAGAGAAGAAAAAGAAGGCTTTTTAATTGAAGGGGCAAGCACTAACCTTGCTCGATATTCTGAGCAATTTGACAATGCGGTTTGGATCAAAACCGGGGCAACGGTAATTACTAACAATAGAACTGCACCAGACGGGACAATAACAGGGGAACGAATAACCGCAGACGGAACAACAGCAATACATGGTATGTATCAAACACACACAGTTTCACCATCAACAACATATAATTATTCAGTTTTTGTAGAGGCAGGTACTGAAGTTGAATTTTTTATTTATGAGGGCGCTCTGACTGGCGCTAGAGGAACGTTTAATTTAACTTTAAAAACAGCAACAACAACCCAAACAGGTGTCACAGCTACAATAGCAGAGCTAGATTCAGGATGGTTTAGATGTACCATGACATATACGACAGGTGCAGCACAGGCATCAGCTAGATTTTACAATATTCTAGGTTCAACCCTTGGCGGAGTCGCTAGCAACAAATTTATGTGGTTCTGGGGAGCACAGGCTGAGCAATTATCATTTGCTAGCAGTTACATACCAACAGTTGGAAATGCTGTTACAAGAACTGCTGATTTAGTAAATGTATCTTCAACAAACAATATCTCACTGTTAAATTTAGATAATACGATTTCATTTACCTGTGACACGATTGGTAATAATGCTCCATTCAATCAAGCTATCATTACTTCAGTAGCAACAAACACATTTAGTAGAACGCTTATGTTTTGGAGTGGAAGTGATGTTGTTGTTTTAGATTATCTTTCAGGGTTTCCCTACTCTTATTTTGCCACACAGGAAGATACAAATAATATTGTATCTTCATATAATGCGGGATCACTTATCTCATATGTGAACGGTGCGCAAGTGTTTAATAGTGCCGCACCATACACAGATTTGGCGATATCAAGCTCTTTAATAATAGGGTCGAGTGGATCTTCAGAATTTCTTTTTGGTCACATAAAAGATTTAAAAATTTATGATTTTGCACTAAACGCAAACGAAGCGGAGTATTTATCAGCATGATTGATTTAATAACATATATACCAAACGTTGAAGAATTTAGAGTAGAAGCGCAAGCAAATGCTGAGAATAACGTACTAGGGTTTAGTATTGATGATGATGATAATTTATCTTATGACGTTGGCAAAATACCAGTTTTTTATCATGCAGATGGAAAGAGAACACTGTCATTAATACGTCTGTTGAACCAAGATGAAGTCGATGTTTTTGATTCACTAGATACATGTCAAAGAATTGGCGTGTGTGAAAATGGTGAGTATATTTTTGATGATGGTGGTCAAGAAATATACGACAGTGTTTACGACAGAACAGTAGTTCAGTTTACTGATATTGATGGAAATGTAACAGAATATACGCCACCTGAAATACTAGGCCAGTTTGCATAATTGAAACAAAAATGAAAAGTTCGCTATGTGTTTATGTTAATATGTAGCGAAACTATCAAAAAAAATTATGAATGCAACAAGGTTTAATCCAATGGAATTATTAAAACTGATCAGCGACTCAGGAAACCCGATTGCAAGCAAATTGGTGACATATTTGGGTGTTGGCGTTGGTGTTGGTGGTGGAACGGCGCAAGGTATTGCAAGAACATCACAAAATGAGTTTATGCAATTTTGCGCTAATCAATCACCGGATTGGCTGGCATATGCTCCAGCCATTGGCGTTGCTTCTTTAGTCATTAAAAATATATCAGATTGGTATTTTAAGCGTGTTGAAGTAAAGCTGGCAATTAAGAAGGCGGAAAATGATAACGTTAAAACGCAATTATAAACAAAACAAAACAACTGGTATCTTAACATTGCCAAACGGCGCAGAGGTTGAAACACTTGAGCGTCCTTGGTTAGACAATCAAGTTGGTGTAAGTTGCATCCCATCTGGTATCTATAAATTCAAGCGCGATCACTATGGCAAACATCAATGGTTCTCAGTGCTAGATGTACCCGGTAGGACATTCATTGAAATTCACCCCGGTAGCAAAGTATCACACAGTGAAGGTTGCATTCTGATGTCGAAAAAAGATTGTGTACACATGCTGAAATGGTTCGGCGGTGATGAAACTTTTGTTTTGGAGATAATATGAATATTTTAAGTTTCATAGGTGAAATATTTAAACCAGCGGCTAAACTAATTGACGACTTACACACAAGCGATGAAGAAAAATTAACGCTAAAAAATAAACTTACTGTTATACAAAATCAAATGCACAGTAAAATTATTGATTATGAAACAAAACTTTTAGCATCTCAGACATCAATCATTACAGCAGAAGCAAACGGGCAAAGCTGGATACAAAGAAACTGGCGACCAATAACAATGCTTACCTTTCTTGCGTTAGTTGTCTGTGATTCGTTTGGGTGGCTTGCTAACCCATTAGCATCTGAAGCGTGGACATTATTGCAAATTGGTTTAGGTGGGTATGTGGCTGGCAGAAGCGTTGAAAAAGTAATGAATAAAAAAGGCGGATGACAACCGCCCTTTATTTTAAATGCAGGTTTCACCTGTTGCGATATACAAAGCTTGTGCGCGGGTTAGTTTTGTTTTTAAATAATCTCTAAGGTTTTTACACCACATACCAGCCTCAGAATTTAAAACGCCAACGCGATCATCATTTTTAGAATTTTCAAAAAAACAATTTTCATTAAAATAAATACTATTACGCAAACTATTTTCTATTAATGCTAATTCGTGATCACATTCTAAATCATCAATCATGATGTACATACCATCGGACCACATTAAAAACTCGGTATCTTCTATGTGCTGCTGTCTTTCTGTTGAATAATGCATTACATTTCCTTAATCAGTTTCTAATACAGATTCTCGTTTTCTATTTCATTCTCCAATGCGATTTTACACGCACAACCATTTTATATTTTTTTGCAATGTCTTTGCTTGATGTACCTGCAATCATTTCCTGATGAAGTTGATCTCGCGTTATTTTGGGGTTCATTTTACGACTCATACCTTTTTGTCTTGATACGTTTTGCAGCAAACTTTCGTTTAAACGCATCAATATCGTCAAGCGATGGCATGTAATCTGACATGTGGTATCTAACGCATGTTACTGGACGATTAAATTCTATTGATATTTCAGCAATTGTTTTGCCATCTGCAAATAATTTTGCCATTTCAACCCGATGATCTTTTACCGCCAACCATTTCTCCAAGTCATTCATATTTTTTCAATCCTTTTGTTTTCGATAATCCTAGCCGCGTTCATTTTGCGCAGCATAACAGCGTGTTGATGTTCTCTTGTGCGCGTATCATTACGAATTTTGATAAGCCTCAAAGCAACTTCTTCTGGTGATAATTCAATCATTATCTATGTCCTCGATTGATGTTAAGTATTCCTGATAATGCTCACAAGCTATGTCTGTTGGCGTTGTTTTTACTTCATGTGAGTCAAAATTTATATCAAACGCCATTTCTGAAAACAATTCTTCGTTTTCTTCCATAAAGTTTTTAAAAGAAATTGGTATCATTTTACAGACTCCAAGTTTAAAAGTTTATCATTAGCAACTTCAAGCAATGCAGCTAAATCGGCTTCAAGAACCATTAAAACAGTGTCGTTATGTTCATGTCCTTCAATGATTGTTATCGTGTCAGATATTGAATAAAACATGCTTTCAACTAATAATAAAAGCTCTGACACTTTGTAATTGCAAAGCCTGTTGTCACATTGCAATTGTGCAATCCTGTTGCGCAATTGGCGCGGTAAAGTGGGTGCTGGTATCTTCATTTTATTTCCTTTTTTAAAAGTGAAGCCCCGAAGGGCGGTTTGTTTAAACTGCTGTGCTAAACAATCCGTTGCTATATTGAGCGATACTAAAAATCTTTTTACCGTTTAATTTTTTTGCTTTAATCCAAGTTCTTTTTGTTCCTTTATAATCAAAAACTTTTGAACTTAAAATAATTACGTTTTTTGTTCCTAATGATTGTTCTAGTGTTTTAAATGTTTTCATTATAATCTCGCTTTGTTGTTTTGCTTCAGTGAGATTAATATATTACATACAAATTAAGCCGTAAAGCTTTTTTTAAATATTATTTTAGCCATGTGTGAAACATCATCATAAAAAGCGGGTTGATCTTCTTTTACCATTTCCAAAGCTTGCGCCCTACCTGCTCTTGTCGCGTGACTTGCAACACAGTAGGCTAAGTTGTAAACAGACACTCTTAGCCATGCTTGAACGTCACTGTGCGCGTCATTTGCAGACAGCTCACCAGCTAACACTTGCTCCAGTTGTTTGTTTATTTCTTCCATTGTTCTAGTGCCTCCAGCGCTGCTTTGTAACCCAAGGCAACACATACAAAAGCGCCGTTGTTTTTACAGTTTTCAAGATATGCTATTTGATTTGGTTGCCATGTTGACATTGTGTGATCTTGTCGTTTCAGTTCACAAACAAAAGTGGGGTTTCCGGGTATAATGATATCGCTAGCGCCTGCGGTCATACCTTCGGCTTTTTGTTTTTGTGTCTGCTGTATTGAACGTTTGCCTTCATTGCGTGGGTGGATTGCTATTGCGCCAAGCTCTGGGTATTCACGACGAAGCACATTAAAAAATGTTATTTGTTCGGATGACTCAGGTGGGCATTTTTTATTTCTATACGTTTTATCACCGTAAACTTTAAGCCAGCTGTTGAATTTCATCTTCGCCCCTGTTGTAGTCAAACACTCTATAAAATTTACTGGATCTGTCTTTCTCGCTTGTTATCGTTTTTGGCATAATGCCCTCAAAGTCGTCTATTTTATCCATGAACAGTTGCGGTGATTCAATGTAATGACCAAACACAGCACCACAAAATAACTCCCAAATTCGCATATTGCGTGAATTCTTACTAGGCGAATGCCAGACTGGGAACGTTGCAAACTCGGTCGTATAGTCAACGCGAACAGATTCATTGCCTGCTTTGCTTGTCCATAATTGACAGCGCCATGCGATCACTTTATCAGTGCTTGATGTATACGGATCGGACTTCATACGCTTAAAATCTAATATTAACTTTTCGTTTGGATCAATTAGTTCGCCTTTGCACTTTTCACAATACCTAGCGGCAATATCATTTTTATGATCACATTCTAAACACTGTTTAAACGACCATCTGTAATTGCATCGCTCGGCATTACCTTTGATTAATTCTTGCCCGTAGCACCTGCGCCCGTGATGCGCTGGCGTTGGTTTTTCATCTATTAATATATGATTACCTTCCAAGTCTACAAAATACCCGTTAACGTCATGATCAAAGCGTTCTGGGTTGTCTCTCCCCTTAAATATATTCTTCACGCCGCAATCAGGGCAATTTGCATCCATTTCGAAAGATTCTGAAGCTTTATAACGCGCCTCAATTTTTGGGTTAAACACATCACCATCTGGGCAATGTCGTTCGATATTACCAGCGTAATCCAAAACTAAGCAATCATCTTTACCTTGGCACAAACGCAAACCGCGACCGATTATCTGTTGCATTAAACCAACCGAGTCTGTCGCTCTTAACAGTGCAACAACGTCGACATGCTCGGCATCAAAGCCCGTTGTTAATACTGAAACATTTACCAGGTATTTAAATTTCTTAGCTTTGAATCCTTCAATTATTTCTTCACGTTCAGCTTTAGGTGTTTTTCCAGTAACTAGCCTGCTGTTAGCTGGCGGCAGGCTCTCCAGTGCTTCCTGTGCGTGTTGAATTGTAGCGCAGAATATCATCACACCATTTCTATTTTGCGCTATGTCTACGACTTCAGAGATGATCATACTAGTTTTGCGGCCTTGGCCTTCAAACGCTTGCTCATATTCGGCGGCAGTATGGTTGATGATGCCTGTTGTGTCGTAAACTTGCGCGTGAACGGGTTCAGCGTGTGGCTTTGTTAGGAATCCCATTTGAATTAATTCACTGGCAGTTATTTTGTAAACAAGCGTATTAAAATAAGGATCTTTTGTTTGGAAGTCTGGCAGTGGTTCACCTTGTTCATTGTATTGATATATATAACCATCGCCCAATCTGTACGGTGTCGCCGTAAGTCCTATCACACGTATTTTTTTATTTTTGGATCGCATTTCTTCAATAATTTGTTTTACAGTTGGCGTGATACCGTGGGCTTCATCTATGACTATTGCAGCAAAGTTATTACCAAACTTTTCTATTGAGTTTAAAACGGTACGAGGTGAGCCAAACACAACATCATGAGTAAGCGACTTGGTAACACTAGCGCAGTAAATTGATGCTGGGTTGCCAGTTGCTAAGTATTTTTTGTGGTTTTGCGTGATCAACTCTTTTGACGGAGCAAGACACAATACCTTTTTTCCACTGTTTGTGTGGATCCATTCTGCTATCGCGGCGATTATGTGGGATTTGCCTGCACCCGTTGCGGCTTCAATCAAACATGGTTCAAAGCATTTTTTTATGTATGTTATGGCGGCATCAAAAGCCGCCTGTTGATATGGGCGGAGCATTATTTAACTAGCCAGTATGATGTTGATTTACCGCGATACGGTTCTAAATCAGCACCAGGTAACAGGTCTTTGATTGCTTTGGCGTATGACACTGATCCCTTTTTTTCAACTGGTGATACTAGCAAACCGCTAATGTTGCATTTATTACCGTCTGCTAATGTTATCAAATCATTTTTTGCAGTCTCAACAGCTTGCTTGGCCAATTCTAAATGCGCTTTTGCAATGTTGTATGCTGTCGCCAGTTTGTCAGCCTTGACACTTTTAACGAGTGGCGCTAAATGTTTGTCAGGGCTTTTGCATTCAATTAAAAATTGATCATGAAACGCTTTTAACTTGGGTATATTCACGTCAAGCCAAAGTTGATCCAGTTCATATTCTTCAAGA
>Ga0208643_1001362_pt1 | contig 13734 bp, 15 predicted proteins | sample VirMetDEL_Nov_12_FD_184516 | JGI IMG/M metagenome (GOLD analysis project Ga0208643, IMG submission 184516) | Aqueous microbial communities from the Delaware River and Bay under freshwater to marine salinity gradient to study organic matter... | ecosystem: Environmental > Aquatic > Marine >... | reverse complement strand
AAAGCAGTTCGTATTCGTAGAAGCTCAGATGATATTGAGGTAGATGTAGCTTTTGATTCAGATGGTAAGGTAAGTGCTAGTTCGGCGATTACAAATGTAGCTGAACAAGGTGGAGAAAGTGGAAGCACAAATGCTACTGACCTTAATGGATTTTTGAATGCAAATGAACAAACAGTTGGTTCTTCTCAAAATGGTACTGGTTCTGTAGCCTACAACTCATTTAGCGGAGATTCCAATACTGGATTTACTGTAACTAATTCAGATGCTGGTACATTTAAGCAAGCTGTATTTGGTTACGAAAGTGGCGAAGGTGATGTTATTGTTGCTAACTTTGATTTAAATATAACATCTGGAACTCCTACTATACAAGTAAGAACTGGTGCGGCTATCGGTACATTGACTTCAAAATCAAATGATGCTACAGTATCTTCTTCCGCAAATCATACAGTTACATTAACTTGTACTGGCGATGGATTATATATTAAGTTTTTAGAATCAGATGCTTGTACATTTTCTGTAAGTAACTTTACAATAGTATCTCATACTCAAGGGGCTACTGTCCACACTTGGTACGACCAAGCTGGGTCAAACGATGCAACTCAAGAGACTGCTGGTAGCCAACCAAAGATTGCAGAGAATGGAGCATTGCTTGATGATGGTGTGACATTTGATGGGACTGATGACTTTTTACAAACAAGTGGTCAAGTATTAACTAACAATTATACTGGAGCAAGAAGTCTATATGGAGTATGTAAAATAAACACAGACTCTGGTTATATTTTTGGTGATGCTGGAAGTGGTACTAATGAAGGTACATCTTTTTATTCAGATACAGCTTCGGATAAAATATTTTTTACAAATGGTAAAAGTGGAACACTTGTTGATTACGACAATATTACCACAATAGAAGGAAGTAACTTTTTAATAAGTTCTAATTACAATAATAATAATACCACAACCATTCACAAAAATTCAAATAACAATGGTTACACACAAGGAACTGATACTTATAATTTTACTACAAGTTCCCAGTTCACCATAGGCGATAGACAAGGTGGCTCAAGTGCAGCAACTAGATTTAATGGTTCTGTACAAGAAATCATTGCATACAACTCAGACCAATCAGCCAATCGCTTCAAGATTGAGTCCAACATCAATAACTATTATGGTTTGTACAATGATGCGAATGATATGGCGGAAGCATTTAGAGCTACAGCTGGAACATTAACTAACGAAAGTAAAGATGGATTTGATTTAGCTGTAGGAACACCAACAGCTTATGTTGGATTTGAATTTAATAAAAAAATAGCTAATGGAGATTCAGTATTTATTTCTTTTAACTTAGATTTAACTGGAGGTAGTGGAGGAGATGCTACACCTATAATGAGGTTGACTAAAACCACATTAGATGGAACTGATAGTTCAAACTTTATAAATCCAAGTGACTTATCTCAAGGATTCAACTCATTTGAATTAACTTCAAGTGATAATGATGCAAAGTTTTTTGCAATAAGTGAAGGAAATGATAATGTAAATATTTCTATATCTGACTTTAAAGTATCTCGCATAGCTCGTGATGGTTTCGTACAAACTTGGTACGACCAAAGTGGTAACAACAGACCAATGATACAAGACAATGCTAGTGAGCAACCATCTATTGTAGAAAATGGTGGATTCGTGGGTGGAGTAAAGGCAAAAGCAGCTACTAGTGATGACACTATGCAAAACCTTCAAGTCTCTACAGATGGTACTACAGCTAACTTTGGTACTGACGATTGGGCGAGTGGAGCTAATTCAAAACTAGGGTTAATGTATGTAGGTAAGATTGATGAGGTTGCAGTTAATACTACACAATCTATAATTTTGGGTGGTGGACGAGGAGTTTCATCTTTTCAATCTGGAGGATTATCCTTGCAAGTAGTCAAGGGTGGTGATGATACCTATAGATTAACTAACGAAAGACAAGGTTTAACTCCATCAACAATGACTACTATTGTTACCCTCAATACAGATGATGATATGATATTATATGGTACTGCTAATAATAGAGATTTTACAGTAAAATTAAATTCTACTACTGTTACTGAAACAGAAACAGCTGACCTAGACACAAGGGAAAACCAACCACTTTCATTATTTGGTGCTTACTCTGGATTCAATACTAGAAGATACCAAAACTCATCTGGCGGTGTATGTAAAGAATGTTACCTATTTGCTGGAGACAACATTTCAGAAGTTGATACAATAGCTACAGAGATTAACCAACATTATAATATTTATTAATAATTATGAGCGAAGAAACCGAAGAAGAAATTACAATCAATTACTTAGTATACGAAACACTAGACGATGCTATTGCCAGAGCAGATGCAGAGGGTGCTAGACGAGGCTATGCTTACCACAGAGTAGGTAGTGGTACTCGCTATAGAACTTACCCACAAGTGACTGCTGACAGCAAGTATGCCCTTGTCGTAGATGGATACGAACTAACAGAAGATGAAGAGTCTTCTATTGTTACTAGTGTAACATTCCCAGAGCCTGAAGAATAATCATGAGTATAAAATACAAAAATAGGAAAAGTAAAAGCAATGATGATTCAGATTTGCCAGTATATAATTTACCTGATTTTGAGGTAAGAGCTAGTGAATTTCCATCTAGTAGAAAACCAATGGATGTATCAAAGCCAAGCACAAAGCTTAACGATGATATTAAATCAATGGAGAGTAAAAGTAAGTCAAAGAATAAATATACGGCTCAACCTGTTGCAGATAACACAAAAATATTTGATACTAAGGAAATAACTAGAAAAGAGTTAACAGGGAGTCCCTTTAAAAGAAGAAAATTATCTTAATGATGGAAGAAACATTGCAAAGATTATCTGTTGGAATTTTTGGTTGGATAGCAACTGATACACTACAAGATATTGACTTAATGATGGGGATAATGTCCAAGGGTGTTATAATATCTTTAACAACTTTATCAATAATTAAATTAATCAAGGAACTTAAATGAGTACAGAATTATTAGCAATGCTAGGCGGTGGAGCAAGTGGCTTTATATTTAAGCTTATTGGTACACTAGTACAAAATCAAGCAGCTGTTACAGAGGGCTTGATTAAAAAACAAAAAGCATCGGACGATAGTGCAGATGCAGCAGCAGCTAGGGTGGATGCCTTTGGTGCTTGGACTAGAAGAATTATAGTTTTTACAGTCCTATTTGGGGTTATTATTGCACCATTTATTTTAGCACACAGCGACGAAGGAGTTACTGTTGCTACTGATTATAGTAAGTGGTTTGGATTTTCCAAGGGCACAACCTATGAAACCCTACATGGGTATATTATACTCCCGGAAATAAAAACAGCTATCATTAGTATTATTTCTTTCTACTTTGGGAGTGCTGCTGTAAGTAAATAATATGGCCAACAATAGATTATTTTCGGTAGTAGTGCTAGGCAAGAAAGACAAAGGTAAATCTTGTTGCCCCGCTTGTGCGGCTGAGCAAGAAGCAAAACAAATAGTAAGGAAACAAAGCTATGGCAAAAGGCAAAAAGTCTAATAAAATTTGTGCAAAGGGGATTGCTTGGGCAAAGCGTACTTTTGATAAGTACCCTAGTGCCTATGCTAACATGGCCGCATCGAAGTATTGTAAAGACCCAAATTATGGGAAGAGAAAGAAAGTATAGTGCCACTTAAATACACATATAACCCAGATGGTAGCATAAAAAGTGCTGTAAGTGATTCTGTGAAATTTACCGATAGTGGTACACCTGTTATTTCTACTGATGATACACCTATTCCCGTTGGTGTAACATTGGGTTCTAGGTCGGATAATAGTCGAAATCAACAAATAATAGCAAACTCATTAATGATGAATATGCTAGGTTCTCAAGCGACTGATAGGATTACAGGTCAACAAGGTCAAAGAACATTTGATGACTTTAAGAAATTTATCGAATTAAATAAAAAAGGTTTTATAAGAGATGAAGGCAAGTTTGAAGGATTTCAAGGTGGTGGATTAAAATCTTTTAATCAACTCCTAGATGATTATCAGTCAGGAGTAGTAGACACATTAAGCCCAGAAGAGGCTAAATTCATTGATGACCTTAAAAACAATAGAATAAACTTATAGGAGTAGTATGTATTATGGGAGAATTGGCAAAATGGCGAAAACAAAATTGGGTAAGAATAGGTGCTGACGGAAGTATTAAGGGTGCTTGTGGAACATCGAAAAATAAAAGAAACCCCGACCGTTGTCTTCCCATGGCTAAGGCCAAGAGTCTCACTAAGTCTGAAAGAGCGGCTACAGCTCGCAAGAAAAAAGCTGGAGGAGCACAAGGAAAACAATTCGTAGCCAACACAAAAAGAGCGAAAGTAAAATACAGTTAATATGGGCAAGGGAATGCAACCCAAGAAAGGGTACAATCAAAAAAAATACGAAGAAAACTATGATAGAATTTTTCGTAAGAAAAAAACATCTAAATAATTTTTAATATGAAAAAGTGTGATATATGTAAATGGATAAGCAAACTGCCAAAAGTAAACTCAAAGAATTGCGAGATTCTTTGTCACAAGTCTTGGATGGAAAAGATTCGGATTCCTCTAGCGAAATTAGAGAGCAATCTAAGGAAGCTATTAAACAAGCTAAAACAGCTAGTAATACGCTTAAAAAATCTCTTGTTGAAAAAATAAAAGACTTACCTATTGTACAAAAAGTAAGCGAACTAGGTACGGCCGGAAGTGTAGCTGTGTCAACTGCTGCGGTTGCTCAAACAGGTGTGGCCATCGACCAAACTGAAGTGTTCGTAGCTTCAGTAGCTAATGATGTAGTAGAAGAAAGATTTGAAGTTCCTAGCTTTATAGATACTTTTGTAGACTTTGATTCACTTAATGATTGGGGTCAAGAAGTAATGATAGAAAAGGTAGAAGCCGCACAAGAGTTTGTAGAAAAAGCAGAATCTATCGCCTCACCCTCCTCTTCACAATCTCAAACTCCCTCTTCTGAGGATTCCAAATCTTCATCTTCACCATCTTCACCAAGTGCTTCTTCTGATAAATCTTCTCAGCCTTCCAATACTGAGAAATCCCAAGAGTCAGAACAAAAACAATCAGAAACAAAAGAGGATAAATCATCTAAAAGCGATTCAGAAAAAGGTAAAGAAGATAAGCAAGAGCAAGCCCAAGAACAAAAAACTGAAGATAAACAAGAGTCTCAAGAAGAATCATCCTCTGAGCCTAGCACAGAAACAAAAGATGTCAATAATGAATTACCTATAATAGAAACACCTATTGATACAAATGACCAATCAATAAGACAAGTATCACCCACATCATGATAGAATACATATTAACAAACTATAAAGACAACTTACTAGGTATGGGATTTGCATACATTGGTATAATATCTATTATTATGATGTTTTTGCCTAAAGACAATTTCATCAAAAAGATTTTCAAAGAATTTACATCAATATTTACAACCTTATTTAAGAAATGAGCCACGAAGCCACAACCCGTCCACTAGCTATAGAAGAATCCGATTACGATTGGGGTGATTCTATTACATCAACTAATTACAATTATTTCTATGTGCCCTCTATCCCGGAATGGGCATATAGTGAGTTTGATGGATTACTATACGAGGGAACACAATACAACTGGAATGAAGTAGATTATAGACTTTCGGTAGATTACAATAGTGTGCCAGAGCCTTCATTTGTTGGTTTTGTAATGGGACTTTTATTATTATCATTGGTTTTATTTAAGAAAAAATAATGTCTAAGCTAAATAAAGACAAAATGAAGTGCAATGTACCTCGAAGGCAAGTCCAAGGGGGTAAGAAGTTTGTCGTGAAAGCGTGCCAAGGTGGTAAAGAAAAAATTGTTAGATTCGGTGATGCCAATATGACAATCAAGAAAAGTAATCCTAAAAACAAGAAAAGTTATTGTGCTCGTAGTGGTGGTATAAAAGGTAAGTCAAATAAGTTGTCAGCCAATTATTGGTCTAGGAGAGCTTGGAATTGCTAAATGGCTAGATATGACACATATGTAAAAAATGATGATAGATTCAAAGAAGAAGCTGATAGTGGATTCATTGGGTTTAATAATCGTTTAAGAGCAGACCAGTTACAAGCTGGCATGTTAGCCAATAGTGAAAATGGTAGACTTTCTTTAAATGGTGAATGGCAAACTAGAAAAGGGATTAGCAATGAACTAGCACCATTATCGGTGGGAGATAGTGCTCTTACCTTACCATTCGATATGTTAAGTGACGCTGGTGGTGGTGCTGAGACAGTAGCTGGTACTATTGCTTTATCTAGTGGTAGTGGCTCAAACCTAGTAATTACACCTGCTAGTCAGATAGATAAATTTGGTTCTGATGGTAACAAAGGAACATTAAATATTAGTGGAACAAGTGATTCGGATGTAGATAAAAATCACATATATACTAGAAGTGGTTCTACATTAGTTGTAACTGGTTCATTTACTTATACAGGAAGTTGTACACTAAAAATACAAATATTAAACGATGATGTTATTAATGATGTATATGGCTCTTGTTTATTTTCAGACCCAAGAACATCACAAAAAGAATACATTATACTAGCAGCTAATACAAAGGCCGTAGCAATTGATGTATCAAATGTAGCAGTTAAGTACGACATACCATATCCAGCATCAGGAGAAACTGTTGGTTCACCTGTGTCTATGATTCAAACCTTTAATAAGGTTTTTATATTCAGAGATGGTAAAACAGCTTTTGAAATAGACTTGGCTGAAAACGATATAACTAATCTAGGTAGTACCAAGTTTTCATTGGTAGAAAGTGGCTCTTTTGCTGCACCTGTGCAACTAGCACCATCTTCTATTTCCATAACAAATGGCGTGGCTACAGCTACTTTTTCTAGCTCTAGTGCTATGGGAGCTGTAAAAGTTGGCGATGAGGTTATGATTGAAGCCGTAGGTAGTCCCTCTACATTTACTGTAGGAACTAGAGTTGTGGTACATGAAAGAAATGATGCTGGGCCTACATTTAAATTTTTTATACAATTATCGGACACAAGTGGCAATGTTAGTGGCGTAGTGCTATCCCAAAGAGTTTCCGGGGGATTGGGATTTACCCACATGCCTGCTCCTAAATATGGTGTATACCACCAAAGAAGACTTTGTGTTCCCTATAAATATGAAACCACTGCTAGTAATAATGTTTTTACAGAAAGGAAAAATTTAGATGAAATACTTTTATCTGATTTATTGGATACAAATTCATACGACCAATTATATGCCCAATTTAGGTTCAATGCTGGTGGTGCTGATTTTAATGTAGGTATGTTGTCTTTCTCAGATGATAAATTAATTGTATTCAATAGAAATAGCATACACCTTGTAACTAACTCAATACCCTTAGAATCATCTAAGGTAGAGCTATTGACAAACGAAGTTGGTTGTACAGCTAGGAACTCTATTGTTCAAGTTGGTAATAATGTTTTATTCCTATCAGACAATGGTGTCTATGGTTTGAATTTCCAAGATTTATATAATTTAAGAGGAAATGAAGTTCCATTATCTCAACCAATACAAGCTCTAATCAATGATATTGATACCAATAATTCTGATAAAGCTGTTGGTTTATACTTTGATAATAGATATTTTCTAGCAATACCAGTTGGGAGTAATCAAGCGTTTAACAATAGATTAATTATATATAACTTTTTGAACAAGTCTTGGGAGTCTATTGATACTGTAGGTGACGAAAATTTTGCATATACTAATCTTATTGTAGCTGGTAAAGGAACATCTAGAGGTGTTTATGTAGTGAACACCGATGGTGGATTACATAAGCTAGACCAAATAGAGTCTGGTTCTGATTTTGTTATTACATCTATTGGTGGCTCTGTTGAAGACCAGCCAATTAGAGCAATTGCTACAACTAGAATGTTTAACTTAAAATCAATAGATAGAAAAAAATGGAATAACTTTGAGTTACATGTTCAAAGTAGTGCAGATAATGAATCTAATTTAAGTATAGAAGCTATAGCAGAAAACCCTGACTCAATTAATGGACAAGGTGTGGATACAACAATTGACCTAAGGGATGCGAACTTTTATATAGGTCAAAATATACCCCAAGATGAAGATGTTTCAATAAGAGGTAGAATAGGAAACATCAGAGCGTACGGCCTACAATTTAAATTAACAAGTACACTAGGAAGACCTAGATTAAGGGCTATTAAGGTAGCAGGTTCAGAGACATATCGCTCGACAAGTAGTGTACAATAGTAAATAAAGATGGCTATTCTCAAAACAGGAACAAATAGTGGTAGTGGTTTTAGTTCAGGTGAACAAGTAACTGCTACTAAATTAAATAATTCAATAGATGCTGGTAAATTCGTGAATGAATCTGGCAATCCCGTAACTCCTACGGGGAATGGAACATGTACTGTAAACCAAGGTTTGGAGGTTAGTTCTTCAACTGGTCAATTACAAATCAAGAATGGTGGTATAGCATTCGCAAAATTATCTACGACTCCTACAACAGATTTGGCGGCATTGACTGCTACTGGTTACTATGGTATTATCAATGCTATATATCCTGTAGGTTCAATATATATGTCGTACACTAATAGTGGAGACCCTGATGATATTCTATTTGGAGGTTTTAATCACACCACATGGGTGAGAATAGAAGGAAAGGTATTAGCTGGATACAATAACACTAGTGGTACATTTAATCATGCCCCTAATACCACAGATGGCACAGGTGGTGATGAAACTATAACACTAACCGCTAGTCAAATACCAACTCACAATCACCTTAATACTGCAAGTCCCGGAGCTGCAAGTAGAAAAGTGTGGCACGATACCCAAAGTGGATACAATGGAACTAGAACTAGTCACTTTGGTGATGGTAGTGGTTACGCTGGTATCTCGTTAATGTCTAGCTTAGTCCAAGATTTTGGTGGGGGAGGCTCTCACGATAATTTACAACCATACCAAATTGTTTACATGTGGAGACGAACAGTATAATATGAAGAACTTTTTAATTAATTTATTTACACCTTTAGATACACTTATCTTTAACCTTATGGTTAAGGTTGGGTTTATTAAGCCTATTTTGGGTGGTTTAATAGGAGGCTATGGTGCTAGAAAAGCAGCTAAACAACAAGCACAAGCATTGCAAAGAATAGCTGATGATGTAAGAAGCCCTAAGGATATTTTGCTAGATACATATGGTGAGGAAGGAATGTTCTCACAAGATGTTATGGATAGGCTTATTGGAACTGAAGAAAGAGTTATGCCTCAGTTCATAGGATTGCAAAAAATGCAAGCTAGGGAAGCTTTACTTGGAGAAGGTGGACTATCTGATATACAAGCCAACCTAAGAGACAAAAGTCTTGCGAGGATAGAGCAACAAGGTGACTACATTAGGGAAACACTAGAAGACCCAAGATTGAGAGCAATGGCCGAAAGAAGAATGGATATTGCTAATAAAATGCTAGATGAAACAGATTCCCCACTTTCTTTCCAAGAGCAAAGAAATATATCTAGAGATGTAGCTGGTAGTCAATTTCTTAGTGGTACTGATTTAAGTAATCGTGCTGTTGCAGAAGCTGCACTTGGTAGAGAAGACTTTAGACAAAAGAAACTAGATAGAGCACTTGGTGTTTTAAGTGGTGCAGAAAAATCTATAGCAAATATGGCTGTAGACCCGTACTCATTTGAGACCGCTGCCGCATCTACTCCGGGAGGTTCATTAGCTAGTGCATTCCTAGGTGGAACACCGGGAGGTGTATCAACAGACCCCGGTTCGGCTATCAACTTAGGACTAGCTGAAGATGACTACATGGCTAACCTAATGATGCAAAAAGCTGGCATTAAGGCCAAGGGTAAAGCTGCATTCTACCAAGGTATGGGCGATACATTTAATCAAGCCTTTGATTTCTTCACTTAATTTTATATAAACTATGGCATTTGCAAAAGGAACACAAGTTGACCCTAGGTTGAGAGCAATAGATTTCTCTCCTATGTCTAGAGCTACCGATGATATCATAGCTGGCTATCAATCTATGGGTAAAAGCATAGATAGTGCCATTAAGGGATTCCAAGAAAAAAAACAAGCTGAAGAAGACAAAAAGGTAAAAAGAGAGTCTATTGATTTTGTTTTACAAAATGCTAACCTTCCTAAGGAATACCAAAAAGGTACTCAAGGATATGATTCACTTATCAAGACACTAGAAAAAGAAGATGATTTTTTAAGTAGTATTGAGAGCGTTATTGAGTTAGGAGGGGCAGGAGCATCAACAGGTGTTTTATATACTGAGTCAGATTTAATTGAAGGCCGTGGAAAGGGTTTAAACATTAAAGGAGTTCCAACAGGTCGCAGAAATGAACGAGGCGAAATGTTGTATCAAGTTGACGATGTTGGTACATATGCACCAAATGTAAAAGAAGTTATATCAAGTGAAGACCCATTCTTACAATTAGGTTTTGAAACAATGATACAACCATTGGTTGAAAATAATGCATTATCACAAGGTAAAATAGATACTGCAAACCTAGGAATTAAATTACTATCTGAACAAGATGTGCAAACTGGTGTTGCAGAGGATTTAATTCTAAATGTAAAGGGATTAGGTAATCAATTCTTTGGGATGGACTTTGATATATCCAACCAAGAGTTATTCAGAAACCAAATTGAACCTACTATGATGAATTTTATTCAAAATACAAAGGGTGCAATTTCTGATAGAGAAATGGCTAAGTTCCAATCATGGTCTCCATCACTTGAAAAAACACAAGATGGTAACTTGAAGATATTGCTTGCCTTGAGAAAGGGTGCTATTAATCAACAAGGAGCACTAAGATTAGTTAATCAATTGAGAAGTCAAGGTATTACCAATCCTTATGAACTCAATGATAGAGTAAATGACTATTTAATGTTGCCTGAGAATCAAGTAGTAGATTATGTAAATTCTGAGTTTGATAAAATTAAAAAAACTAAGAGCGGTGGTAAGGACTTAAAAACTCAATTCACTAGCGAAGAAGAAATTCAAAACTTAGATACATCAAACTATGAACCGGGCACTATTCTATATTTGAATGGTAAAATATATGGAGCAACTGATTAAATAACTTATGGGAGTAACAAAGCTATCTGACAGGCAAATTGCCAAACTAGAAGAACAGGGTGTTTCTAATGTAACAGAGATTGACCCTAATTTTTTGCGAGTCTATGGTGACCAAAAAGACCCAATGATTCAAGAGCTTCTTGAAGATGAGGCTGCATTTGAGGGAACTGATGAGTTAAAATCTGAGTCAGAAAAAAAATGGTGGTCTAACCAAGATGTTGATAGCTTAGCTATAACTTACCCCAATAGAGTATACGAGGGTCGTAAGTCTAGAACTTACAATGAGATAACAAAAGACCTACAACCAATTACACCAAAAGAAGCTACTATTTGGCGAAGACAAGGTGTGTTACCAAAAAGATTTTTAGACCTTAGTAACGAAGAGTTTCAAGTCTTACAAAGGGAGCCCGCTAGAATGTCTAGTGGTGAAGAAGAGCTACCCTCTTATATGTTCCCTGAGAGAGATTATCAAAAAGAAATATCTAAAACTAGGGGCGGTGATGGTGTTGATGCACTAAAAAGAGATGTATATGAAGCCGCTGTAGAGCCTACTCTTAATATGGTATCTATGGCATCCGATGCTAGTATAGGTGCTCTTAAACTCATGGATAAAGGTTTGGCTATTATTGCGGATGACCCAACTTTAGCAGAAGCTGGGCCGGGTAGAGAAATCGCTTACAGGGGTAAGTTATATGTACCAAAGGTATTAGCACAAAGATTAAAGGCCGATATAGCAGAGTTAGCTAATGTTGAAAACCCACAAACTAGGAGTGAGATTGCTAGAAACAAAGCTAGGGAATACGCTAGTTACTTTACTTACTATGGTTTAACACAAGTAGTAGGTAAGTACATTCCGGGATTAAAGAGATTTTTCTTGTCTATGAACAAGGAAATCAAAGAAAAACCTATGAAGGTTTTAGGACTTGAAGCACTTGGGGTGGGTACTGAAACTGAATTAGCGGCTAGGGATTTTGGAGAAACAGAACAAGCTGTAGGTGGGGCATTAAGTCAAGTTATTGGCCCTGTAGGAGTAACTAAGTTACTAATAGAGCCATTACAAGGTGTTTCAAAAATGATTGACCCATCTATATCTAAAGCTAACAAGGCTTTACTTGATAAATACAAAGGTGCAGATTTCAGAAAGGCCGCAGATTATGTTCAACAAATAATAGATGACCCTAAAGCAGCTGCAGCTAATATAGATGAGGTTCTAGATAATCCATTTGAAGCCATCTTTGAAGATATACCTGCTGAATTACTAGCAGGTGACAAAGGCCTAACATACTTAGAAAAAATAGTCGCACAAAGAAGTGCAGGTAATATTGATTTAAATGAAAGGGATATCAATTATTTAAATGAACTAGCTGGTACACTAAGAAATGCTAGTAAGGTAGATAATGTTATAGACCTAATAAATTTCGAGAAGAAAAGAGCAGCTGCAAATGCTAACAATATATTAAATCAAAACACTAAAAGAAATATACAACAAGTTACAGTATTAAAAAAGGGAACTGCAACTGGTGAAGATTACAACAAGGCTTTATTTGAGGCAATAGAAGAATCAAAAAGTGAATACAACATATGGACACAATCTATGTGGAACTCACCAAACTTGGATTTATCTAAAACACTTTCTGCTAAGAATGTATCTAAAACAAAAAATGCCTTTAAGGAAATAAGAGGCAAAAAGTTTGAGAACATCAATATGGACGATATCCCCGAAGAAGTCGTAAAGGTTTTGGGTGGAGACAGAATGCCAAAAACTGTAGGAGAGCTACATGCACTATATTCCAAACTTGGAGAGGTTGGTGATTTAGCTAGAAGAGATGGTAATGCTGGGGTAAGTCAAGTTACCACTGTGATAAGGAAGGCTATACTAGATGATATGGATAATATCCCCGGAGCTGGTGTTGCCCTCAAGAGAGCTATTAATGCTTCAAGAATTGGATACAAAACATTTGATACAGGTTTCTCAGGTAAGTTACTAAACACGGGTTCTGCTCGCCCAGAGACTAGTTTTGATAAGGTATTTAGTGACTATACTGATGGTAAAATAGATTTCAAGGAAGCTATGAAGGCCGTAAAAGCTGCCAACTTAGTTAATTACAAAGACTCATTAAGGGTACCTGCGGTTATTGGTGCTTATTCAGACCACCTAAAAACATTATTCGTTAGAGAAGTAACAAGAGATGTAGATGGTGTAAGAGTCATTGACCCAAATGAGGCACAAAAATTCTTTGAAAAGCATGCACCTACATTAGACTTACCAGAGTTCAAGGGACTAAAGCTACAATTACAAACATCTAAAAATGCTACTGATGCATTAAGACCACAAGCGGACAATATCCTAGATACAGCTAAGTCTATAAATGGTAGTGAAGCACAAGCTTCTGCTAATGTATTCTTCAATGGAAATGTTAAGGATAGGATGTCCAAGATATTGTTTACAGGAGACCCAAGGGTACAAGTAAAACAATTGATGGATTTCATTAAAAATACACCTGATGCTTCATTCAATAAAATTGGAGTAAGTAGAGGTGATGTAATCCAAGGTGTAAAGGATTCTGTTTACGACACTTTAATTAGTATTGGTACAGCTAAGACTGA
>Ga0208643_1001360_pt1 | contig 13760 bp, 25 predicted proteins | sample VirMetDEL_Nov_12_FD_184516 | JGI IMG/M metagenome (GOLD analysis project Ga0208643, IMG submission 184516) | Aqueous microbial communities from the Delaware River and Bay under freshwater to marine salinity gradient to study organic matter... | ecosystem: Environmental > Aquatic > Marine >... | reverse complement strand
ATTCAAAATATTCAAAGAAATCAACTTGCCCTTGCATTTCGTGCATAATATCAAAATCATTGTCAGTAATTCTATTGTCTAATTCTGACTTATAGACTTTCCCTTGTGTGTAAGCTACTCGGTCATCATCCATTATGTAATCTTCTAAACACAAAAACTTATCTCCTTTTTTAATTTTATATTCCATTTTTAATGATATTTAGTTTTTAATAATCCGTCCAGCCTATAACCGCAATTATAAAACAACGGCTGAAAATACAATGCGTTGAAGCCGTCGTTTCATAGCTGCAAAACGTTGTGTGTAATAGCTACAACTTTACTATTTTACAATTCCATCGCCAAAATTTTTGAAGGTTATCGTGCCAAATGTCTATTTCATCAGCTTTCCACCCTTCAAGTTCAAGTAACTTTTCAATGTCTTGTTCTATTGGCTTAGTGTCTTTTGCATCAATGCTTGTTCCTTCTGCCCACATCTTCCAAGATTGGTCAAAAATTTCTGTGTGTTCTCTATCTACTGTAATTTTTTCGCTTTTAAATTCTATAATAAACCAATTTTATAATAACTGCTATATTTAATAGCTATTATTTAATTTCTCTTCTTTTTTTCTTTAAAATCATAATGTGTTTTTTCTTTTCTGGATCATTGTTCCACTCTTCTATCATTTCTTCGAGAGTTTCTCTTGTAATACCATCTGTAATTTTATCAACCCATCGTGAAACTTTTTCATACATAGGTAATTCAGTTAGTTTTTTATGGTTTTCAATTACATTTTCAATACTTAAATTGTTTTTTAATGATTCAGACTTCTGTTTTTGGTATTCTTCCTCACGTTTCTGTGATTTTAATTCTAAATACATCGGAAACCATTCGCCAAAAATTAGATTTGAATCTACACCCCTTTTTGTGGTTCCTAATTTTCCACTTCTTGCCATCTTGAAAAACAAAATAATATCTTGTAAACTTTCATACTTAAAATTTTCTATGGTATCAATAGCTAATATTTCAAGTTGAGTTTCTGAAAGTTTTGTTGAAAATCCGAAAGAATCAATAAATCTATTCACTAAAACTTTCACAACTCCAAAACCAATAACTGCATTTTCTCCACTAAAAACCTTTTTAGTCGTTGGTTCGTTTAGTGTATGGCTTAAAGTAATATTCATTTCTAATGGTGCTAATTGTGCAGTTCCAGAAATAATTGATTTACTTAAAATAATCGTATTGTGCAGCTTCTGATTTAATTGCATCTCTAAAGACTTGCTCACTTGATTTTTCTCCTCCATTTTTGTTGTTTTTATTTAGGTTGTCAATCCAAACGTGTTTAAATCCGGACCAACTGTTTTTTACGCACTCAGTTAAAATTTCATTTATATTACAATCTCTTGATTCAACTTCTGTTATAAAAGAATTAAAAGCAGTTTGTGTATTTGTAGCTTTTTTATTTTTTCTGACTAAAAGCCAATCTTCAACTAAGTTTTTATCAAAACCGTAATTTATCAAACTTTCTTTAAAATTAAATTTTTTTTCTTTAATTTTTGGAACAAAAATATCTATTTCATCTTCTTTCTTCTCTTCTTCTTTCTTCTCTTCTTCTTTCTTCTCTTCTTCTCTTATGGCATTACGTTCGCTTTGATTTCGCTTTGCGGTCGCATTTTTTCTTCTCTTTTCCCAACCAATACGGGCGTTTTCACTATTTGTTTTACTTAAACTTTCAAATTCAACTAACTGTTCATTTAAAAAATCAATACAAATAAAACCATCTTTTATAACAAATATATTTTCTTCGTAAAGCGAATCTAATGCGGTCGCATTGCCATTGCATATTTTTTGAACTGCTAATTTATAAGGAAGTTCACCAAGTCTGCTCCAATACATAGAGCATAAATCTATAAAAACACCTTTTTGTTCATGTGAAAACATTTGTATATTACCATTTTCCCATTGATTAGGTTCAAATTTAAAATATGGAAGTTCTTTTGCCATTTTTTTTAATTTACATTGTTAAATTTTTATAGCTAAAAAAATTAAGCTATTTTTATTAAAACACCACCATTTACAGTAACCGTTTTAAGTTCTCCTGCTTTTACCATTTGGTTAATTCTTGCTCTTGATACACCTTTTAATTTAGCGTACTCACTTTGAGTATAAAGGTCTTTTCTTATCTCTTTTATCATTTTACAATGTTTAATTTTAAGTGGTATAAAAAGCGATAGTTTTTATTCTACCGCTTTATTGAGTTACAAATGTAGTTAAAAGTTTCTACTCTACAAATTAAAATTCGATAATAGTAACTTTATCTTTTATTTTTTCAACTTCCTGGTTTACTCTTTGTTCAAATTGAGATTCAATTAGTTCAGCAGCATCTACGCTTTCAAGAGAACATTTAATATCAGAACCATGAGCTTCTAAAATAACATTTACTTCGATTTGAATTGGGTCCTCGCCTTCTAAAAGAGGTAATTTAAGTTTAATAGCATCAGGCATATTACTTTCAACAGTTTGTTTGAAATTTTGAGTAACATTTCCTTTTCTATCATCTGCTTTATCTATATCAGCATTAACTTTTGCCTTTAAGTTTCTTAAAGTGTTGCAAATAGAAGCGTGTTCCATATTACTAACAAACATTGATCTTAAAAGTTTAAGTTTGTTTGCTAATTCTTCTGGTGAATATAACATCTTATCGTTATTAATCCCAAGAGAATTGAATTTTTTTGAAACTGAAATTTCACCAATAACAGTATATTTATTAACTACGCTTTGTTCGTTTAAAATTAATTCAATTACACCATCTGTTTTTGAAACCATACAATGTGCTTTACTTCCTTCAAATTCAGTAATCTTACCTTCTAAAAATCTTGAAGGAGCATCAATATTACCTTTAATATTTACCGGTTGTGGATTATGTTGTTCAGGTGCTTTTCCTTCTAAAATAACCAAGTTAGTTACTCCATTTTCAACCATTGTCTGTACTTTTTTGTCGTTACTCATTTGTTCCTGTTTTTAAAGTTTTAATTTTTGTTTGTTTTTCTTCTGAAGTTAATCTTCTTGCATCAACACAAATACCTGTGTTATCAAAAGAATACATCATACCTGAAGCTTGGTCATCAACAAGGAATAGTTTTCCGTATTTTTGCTCTGACTTAAATTTAATAGACTCAATTAAAATTGATGCTTGAGCTTTTGGTTCTTTTTCCAGAAGTTTAAATCTGTCCATTGCTTCTTTTTTCTGTTTAGCAAGTTCAGATAATTCAATACCAATTTGAGAATATTCGTCTTTTCTCTCAGCTACTTCTTTTTCAGTAAGATTTTTTGTGTAGCTCGTCTCTTGTAATCCATAAGCAACTGCTTCTAAATTGTCTTGGATTTCTTTTTGAGACATTCCTTCAAATGCTTGATCATAATGTTGACCGATTTTAAATGCTTCCATATATTTGGTTTTTGGGTTTTATAAAGGTCGCCCAAACCTATTGATTTAATTTTTAATTCTCATTGGTTCTAAAATAGCATCTACTATTGATTTTATAAACTCTTTTTTTTCAGATGGCACATGAATAGATAATGTTTCAGATTCTCCTTCGTACATTTTTTTTCTACCAGATTTTGACTTAGGTTTGTTTTCTTTTTGATTTTTAATAAAAGTATCAATTGTTTTTTTTAATTGTAAACATTCTTCAATACCAATTCCAACCTCTCCTAATCTTTGTTCATTGTTTTTAAATATTTCAAAATTTAAAACATCATCAATACCAGTAATTTTTAAACTATAGCACAATTCTTCTTTGTCTAATAATAAAATATCTATTTTTTTTTCTTTACTCATTTTATTGATTTTTAATTTTTTCTGCGAAATAAACCTGACCTTTACCTGTTATTTTTGTAGTTCTTGTCGTGAAAGTTTCTGATCCGCTACCAATAGTTCTTGTGATAACTTCAAATAATCCAGAAGCAACATGATTTTGGTAAGGTTCATTATCTTTATTTAAAAATTTATTTTCTCTAAACCATTCAAAAAGTCTGTTTTGACCTATTTCAAAATCTTCATCGCATAAATCTTTTGCAAACTGTCTAACTAAAATAGAATTAGAACTACCAATTACACTTTCAGCGAATACAATTTTAGGTTTATCTTCTTCAATTTTATTATTAGCTTCTATTAATAAGTTAGAAACACGTTCTTTCTCTATTAATAAAGCCATTTCAGACTGTAAAACTTCAAGATGTGTTCTTGGAACTATTTCTTTTAATTTTTTCTCACAAGCTATAAAATACTGTCTTGCTTCTTTTCCTTTATCACTTCTTTGAATCATGGAAATTTCTTTAGCAGTATCTAATGTTAAAACAAAGTCTTGAACTTCTTGATTTGCAAGGGTGTTAAATACTTTACACCCATTATAATCTATTCCTTCTATGAATCCGTACTCTAATTGTCTATTCATCCAATTAGAAAATCTTTCAGTAGCACCTAAAAATTCATAAAGATTCCTAGCACTAACTAATTGTTGACCTTTTTCGTTTTCTGTAACTTTAATTAATTCTTTCATAAGTGTTTATTTTAAATAATTACAAATATATTAATATTATATAATAAAACAATAAAAAATATAGAAAATTAAAAAAAGGTGAGTATTAATACATAATACTCACCTTTTAAAAACATAAATAATTAAATATCAATTAGTTACTAAAAAGGAAGGTTATCTTTATCCTCTTCATCTGTTGGAGCATAATCTGGCTTAAACTCTTGTGGATTATTATTCATAGGGGGTGGATTAAACTGTGCTGCATCTTCTTGTTGTTTATCTGCAGGTTGTATTTTCCAACAAACCAAAGTGTTAAAATATTTATCTTCATTTTGGGGATTTGTCCAAAGTTTTCCTCTGATATTTATACCACAAATAACCTCTTGCCCTTCAGTATAAGCATCAATTATATCTGTTTTGTCTCCATGGAGTTCTAATTGAATGTTCTGTACATATTGCTCGTTTGTGGAAATTACAAATTCTCTCTTTTTAAAAGTGGCACCAATTTGTTGTTCTGGCTTTATAACTTTAATAGTTCCTCTAATTTCCATAATTAATCTTGTATTAAATCGGTTAATGTTACTGCTTTAAATCCTTGAGGTTTCAAGATTTTTCCTTGTTCATTTCTAGTTACTTTCCCATCAGAACCAACTTTAGTCATGTTGTTTGAATGCACTCTGTTAAATGCTTCTGTAAAAATTGATTGAAGTCCATGTGCATTTATTGTTCCTAATAAAATGTACATTTTATCTATACATGCATCTAAAATTTCAACTTTATCTTTTTGCATTGCAGCGTATATGTACTCTTCATTTTCTTCTTTCATTAAATCATATCTAAGATTTGATTCTTTGATATTAATAAGGCTTGGTTCTATGTTTACAGTTTGGTCTGTTGCTACTTGAAATTCAGCAACTAATTCTAATAATTCGTCTATTTGCATTTTTATTGAGTTTTGTTTAAGGTTATTGTTTTGTAGTATTCTAAAGCCATTGGGATTACATCTAAAATCTCTTGTTCAATAGTTTTGTCTCTTCTGGCCATGTAAGATTTTAGTCTTTCTTCTTTTGAATATTCTGGATTATCAGAATAAATAAGATTTCTTTTTACTTGATCGAAAAGAGGTTTTGCAATTTCTGAATCCATGTCAATAATTCCGTACTTGTTTTTTAGCTTCCAATTTTCTGCTTCAAGAATATGGTCAGGAGCGTCAGTAAGGCAATATTGTAAGTGAGCTTCATCAGCGTTGTAAAGCATCATATAAACTCTTAATTGTGTTTCGTACATACTTGAAAACTCTGCATTCATAAAGGTTTCAGCATCAAACGAACATTTTACATCTTTCACAACTTTAAGAGGGAATTTAGTTTCTCCATCTTCCATTAATTTTCTCCATTCCGGAAGTTCATCAACTGAATTATAGGTATGAATAATATCGGCTTCACCTGTTATGCTGCCAATTGTAATTCTCTCTTCGTTCTTTAAGAAAAACTGTTCTTCAATTTCTCCAATAAGTTCAATTCCATTTTCTTCATTAAATAATCCCTTCATTACATACTTATTATCCAAGTTTTTAATGAATCCTTTTTCATTCTGTAACCAGATTTTTTGAACTTCTTTTTTTGCAGTAAGAGATAGTTCAGGTTTTGCATCTCTTTTTTCAATAAGTTTTTGAAGTTCATCAGCCTTATTATCGGTCCACTTAACTTTATTTCCATTCTTATTTAAACCGTTTTCCATCTCATAGACTAATTCATCTATTCTGTCCAATTGAACATCAGTAATTGATGTATCTTTGTTTTTTACTAAAAGGTTTGCGAATGAACTCGCTCTGAATACTATTTGTTTTTCCATTTAATTAAATTTAAAAAATAGCGAGATTTTAAACGAACCTCGCTATCTTAGTTACTATTATTTTTTAGCTTTTAACTCTCTCTTGCGGTCATCAAAAATAATTATAAGTTCTTCGTCATCGTCGTCTATTCCTGGCAAGCATTTTTCAAGAGTTTCAATGTCTTTTGAATTTTCAATGTATTTAATTATTCTATTTCTTTCTTTTAATTTTGAAACATCATTTACATTTGGTGTAACAGTTTCATTATCTACATATTCAGCATCAATATCAACTGTGTCTTCTTGAGTAAAGTTATCATTTTTGATTACTGCTTGGTCTGAAACAAGAGCTTTCTGAACAGAAGTAGACAAAGGTGCATCTTTTGATAGGTGAAGTTTAATAACTGTCTTAGAAGCCATTTTATCAAACATATCTTTCCAAAGTCCTGTTCCAAATTTCTTGTAAGTTTGAGAGAAAGTTTTTGCATGTAATTCCACTTCGTCTTTAGTCATGTAAAATGTACTTTCAAATCCATTGACTAATTTGAAGTATGAAACATATCCAATAACAGGTTTTGAAATTCTCTCTTTGTCATTTTGAATCCAATTGAATTTAATTTCTCCTGTCATTCTATCAGTTGTTTCAATTTCTCCTTCTCTTACATCTGAATCATTCATTTTTAAAAACTGTCCAGAACGCATTGCTAACTGTTTCATTCCTTTAGCCGACAATTGAAACTGAACCATTGTTTTATAAGAACCATCAGATTGTCTTGTTTTAAATGGAACCAAAAATGCATGTCCTATACTTGGATTAATTGGTAAATCTAAAGTAGCAGCCATTAAAGCAGCAGTATAAAGAGAATTTTGATCCGCACTTGCTAATTGTCCGTTTGAATTTACTACAGATAAAATTGAAGTAACAAAAGATACTCCTTTTTCTTTATCGCCTAAAACCTCAGCGAATTTAGCTTTAATACTGTCTGAATTTAAAAAATTAGATAATGCTTTTACTCCTATTATTGGAGTATTTTGATTTGAATTTGTAATTTCTGTACTCATAATTTATTGATTTTTAAGGTATTTTTGATAGTTTTCTTTAGAGATTCTATGACTTCTTCCAATTTTGTTTCCAATTAGTTTTCCATCAGCAATGTGTTTTTGTACTGTATAGTAGTTTAGTCCTACTTTATCAGCTACTTCTTGAACAGTATAATAATCCTTTTCTTCTTTTTCAGATACTCGGATTTCAACTGACTCTCCTGGTTTAATGTGAATTACTCTTTTTGCCATTTAGTTTAAATATTTTTCGATTAATTCATCAAGAATTATTTCATCTTGTTGTTGAAGCCAATTGGTTAATGCTTCTAATTTATCATTGTAGTTCATTGATGCTAATCTGTTTTTATTAGCTTCAATCATTCTGTCTACTTTGTGGTCTTTTAAAGGATCTCCTGAAACTTCAACTGTTTTTTTATTAATTAATATTGGAGTTTCGGAGTCTGGTTTTCCTGTAAAAGTATCAATTAAAACTCCTTCTTCATTTTCGATAAGTCTACCTGTTTCTTTAAATTCTACTTCCTGTACAGTATTATCAACCTTAATAACATTTGCATCTATTTCTTCACCTTTAAAAATAGCTTTAAAACTATCTTCAATTGGTTGTTTTGAAATATCAAATTTTTCTATTTCTTGTGCTTTTTTCTTAGCTTCAAACTCAGCCTTTTCCTTTTGGAAAGCTTCTATTTTTAATCTGTTTTCCTCAGCAATAGCTTCATTTTTAATTGTTTGCTTATGCGTAATTTCTAAATGACCTATTGTTCTTTCAATTAAAGCTTGAATTTCTGCTCTTGCAATTGAATATGATTCTTGAAACTCTTGACAATCTAAAGCTAATTCTTCTGAAAATTCTTTCTGAATAGTTTTTGACTCTTCAAAAGTTAAAGTTGATAGCTTAGTCAACCAGGTGTTTTTCCAATTAGAAAACTTCTCTTTAATATCGAATACACGTTTCTGCTCTAACTGTTCAGCCTTGATACGTTCATTTTCCAAACGTTGCTCTTCTTGTTTTTGAATTTCACCGCATTTTTCATCAAAACTTGTTTGAACTCTATGCTTGGCCATCTCGAAAAGTTGTTGAAACTCCATGAAATCAAAATTAGAATCAAACATAAATCCTAATTGCTCTTTATTAGCCTTTACATTTTCAATGGTACTTCCTTTTACAATAGCATTACATTCATTCTCAAAGTTTACAATCTCTTCTCTAATCTTAGTAACTCTTTCTTCTTCTGCACGAAGTTTAGCTAAACGTTCTTGTTCCTTGATATCTTCATGTCGAGAAACTTCTTCCTGTTGCCTATTTTCTACATGAATAACATCTGCTATGATTTCAACATAAGCGTTCTTTACAGGTCCTAAAATAAACTCTTTAATTTTTTTGTTTACGGTTTTTTCCTCTGTCTGCAATTCTGTACGAATACTTCTCGCACCTGTTCTACTTTTTTTAGCTTCTTCATAAGTAGCATTATCAGTAATTGCTACATACTTAAACTCTTTTAATCTTTTTGCAACTTCTGCTTTTTTATTTTGAAGTTCTGGAAGTTGATTAATATCGAATTTGTCTAACTCGATTACCTGTAATTCGTTTTTTGCTTTTGCCATTTTATTATAAATTTAATTAGATTAATATGTAGCAAAGTAACTAATATTAAATGAATATAGCAAATGTTATGTGTTATTTTTTTAAAAGTGTTATATTGTGTATAACTATCTGATAATCAATATCGGGTGTATTTCGGGAATTTTATACATATTATATATGTAAGGTGTTGGTATTTGGTAGTTTAAAGATTTACTTTTTATTCGTTATAAGAATAAAAAGTAATTTAGAATCTGTATAAATTATAAAGATAAATATAGTAAAGTAGCTAATGTTAAATAATAATTTTGTAGTTTTGCTTTATAATTTAAAAATAACGTTTATCGGCTTTATTTCAGTGCCGTAATTTAAAACTGAAGTTCACAAATAAAAACTAAACTTATGAATAGAGAAAACAATTCCAATAAATACCAAGCAAAGGCATTGAATAAAACCGATGTTATAAGCCGTTTTTTTTTTTAAAAATTATGGAAGTTACATATTATCAATTTTGTAAAACAATAGCCGAAGATTTTGGTATTGAATTAAATCAAAATCACAAAACTAAATTTAATCAATTCCCTATAAAAAATGGGAAAAGAAAAATAAACTCTTTTCACGATGCTACAATAGTAGACAAGCAAGGGAATGAATACCCTTATATGATTAGTCAAACCGTTAGGAACGAAGAAAAACTAATTGATTTTGATTATATATATGTTATAAGACCAAAAAATCTAAATCAAATTATAGAAGAAACGGGTGTTGTTTTAAAATCAAACTCTTGTAAAATTTGTGAAGGCGGTGGTTGGTATAGTCAAGGAACAGAATACTTTTATAAAGGAATATCTTGTGAAGTATAGTCGTCCTAAAATGGATTATAACGGTCTCGCTGCTTTGCGAGGTTGCAAAATTCAAGACTAATAATTAAAATACAAACTAAACTTTAAATTTATGACTGATAATAAAAATATTACTAATGTGCAATCTTGCAAAACAGCTGTTATGCCACGTAGTTTAACATTCGAAAATGGAGCAAAAGCACTTTTAATGGGTGAATTTGCAGAATATATTGAATTACCAAATGAAGAATATTGTGGTTGTGGAGAATGTGATTATTGTATAGAATTTCCAGATACAGAAGAAACTATTATTCATAAAGTGCCTATAAGTTGGGATTTAATAAAGGACATATACTCTCAGATTGTAGCTCACTATGGGGCATAACGTTTAGTATATGGCAAGTAGCCGACACATAAGTAAGTACATAAAGAATAAATTATTAATTAAGCAAATAGTAAAAAAATAAGCCTAACAGCTATTTGCTATATACATTGTTAGGCAACGTTTTATTATGAAATACGAAACTGAAATAAATGAAATTCTTAATACTGTACTTCCTAAAGAAAGTTGGATGACAGATGATGAACATAAAGAAATAATCGAAGAAACTTTTATGCAAATGGGGGTAAATAAGCAAAAACTTTCTGACGATATAGAAGTAGGTATAAAAAATGGATATACGGTTAAGCAACAAATTGAGTTATTGAAACGAGTTCTAAATGTTTCCTAACGTTTGAGGCTTTGCGAGGATTTTCGGGAAGCACAAAAAGACTTTTCAAATTTAAAAATTAACTTAAAAAATACACAATGACTAAAAAATTAAATACAGACACCGAAAATCTTGCAAAACCTTTGTTATAAGCATACCACGAATTAAAAATTTATAATATGAAAAAAGTAATAATTATTGGTGCAAATACATTAATTGCAACTCAAATACTTGCAAATTCAGTACAAGAAAAAACTATTATTGTTGCACAAGAACAAAACAATCCTTTTGAAAGAGAGCCTATTAAAATAACAGCTACTTTACCTTTACCAAAATTGATAGACTGTTATGATAAAAAAGGTAAACTATTTGAACTACCTAAATCTAAATTCCATAAGTAGCTAAAAGGTTGCTTATAACGGTAGGTATATGGTTAGTGCGCCTACCATAAACTTTTAAATTAAGCACCGACCTTCATAGGCGCATTAACTATATACAATGTTGTGTGCCGTTAATTTTAGAAATATGAAAACAGCGGTAACAGTAATACAAACAATCCAAACAGGGATGGATAATTACAAAGACTTGAAAAAAACAAAAGTGTTTGAAGATAACACAACTTTGCTTGAAATAAAGCAATGGGCAAAAGAAGCTATGAACGTTAAAAAAATAGAAGTGAAAGATATTAGTTTAGGTTGCTTAGACTTTTCTGATGTTGAGTCTTAATGGCACATAACGTTTGATGGCTTTGCGAGGATTTTCAGATTAGAGCAAACTAATTAATTGATTAATAACAAAATAAACCAAATACAAAATGAATAAAAAAACAAATACAGAATCTGAAAATCTTGCAAAACCTTTGTTAACCACTGTGTTTTTAGCACCGTATTTGCCTTACGGATTGAAAATAAAATATAGAGAACATATAGGTATTTTGCTTAAATTATGGCAAGATAAAGACACTCTGTACATAAACTGTATAAATGGAATAGGAACGTTTGTAAATCCAACATACCCAAATGAATTTAAACCAATTTTAAAACCTATTTCAGATTTAACAAGACCTGAGTTAGAAGATGCGGAGTTTAGATATTATATTGATTATTTGACTTACGAAAATCAAGGAGTAGAATGGACTTTAAGAGCTCCCTATGATATGATAGTTTACTTATTAAGTCAACATTATGATATTTACGGATTAATAGAAAAAGGTTTGGCAATATCTATCCACGATGTTGAGTAACATTGTGGTTAACGTTTTGCAGCTTGCGAAAGTGGCGTTTTTTAGTACCAAGCCTTTACAAATATACACTAACTTTTAAATTTAAAAAATATGTTTATAGATACATCCTAAACTAGCCATTTTTGCAAACTGCTGTTGTGCGTTCGGTTTTTATTATTAAATTTTAGTATAAACTATAACTACACTAATAGACAAACCATTTCCTTCCCTTTGAAAGCTAGTGATTAATGAGTTGTTTGTTAATTCATCAATGTTTACTTTAAATATTGGTTCATCTAAACCAGGATCATCAAATACATAAGTTATTTTATTATTAGATAAAGAGTAGTCAGATGGGTCTAAATAACTAGTTGTTCCACATAAATAATGTTCATAGTATCTATTATCAGTTTTATACTCTTTATAAGTTCCTGTTGAGCAGTTGTCTAGATTCATAACTTCATTATTATTTTTAATAGAAACTATTTTCCACTTTCCAATTAATAATGTTCCATCAATATTTTGATTTGAATCATCATTTTTTGAGCAAGAAGAGAAAGTAAGAATAAATAAAGAGAAAAGTAGTGTAATTAAATTTTTCATAGATAAAAGTTGTTTAAAATTGAATACAATATTAAAATAAAAAAAGATTAGAATTTTACGGTAAACCGTAAAGTGGTTAAAAAATAATTATGTGGTTTAATATTCCTCCACAAAAAAGGAATTAAAATTAAAATTAAAAATCATGTCAAAAACACAAAAAAACCAAGACAAAATAAACATTTCTGAACCAATAAAAGCTATTGAATCTCCTGAAACCATAAATAAAGCAATAGAAATACTTTCTATACTTAGAGGAAAAACAATAGATGAGTGTGTAAAAACTTTAGGATTAGCAAGGGAATTACTTTTTACTAATTCTAATTTCTAGACATTATTATATTAAGTATTCTTTTTAATAGAGTATTATTACCTGCTATATCTCCTTTTAGCTCATCAATTTCGCCACGTAAAGATTGGATTTCTTCTCTTAGTCTTCTGATTTCGTTCTCTAATTCATTCATAATTTAATTTTTTTATTTATGTTAATATTTCAATTTTATTATTTCTTTCGATTTTTACGTTCCACGAAACTGACGCACAACGTCTTGCGTCTTGGCGAGGTTGCTGAGTACGGAAAAATAAATTATCAATTTTAAACAAAATATTATGCGAAACGTAAACGTGATTAAACCACAAAATCAGCAATCTTGCCAAAACGCTGTTATGACCAGTTATTACTTGGTTAGGTATTCAGGCGGAAGCTATGATGATTATTATAGTGCGGTTATTTTTGTTACTAACAACAAAAAGACTGCGACTAAATATTGTACTAAATTCAATAAAACTTTAAAAAAGTGGAAAGACTATTATAAACAATTTGAAACTAAAAAATACGGAATAATAACTTGGATAAGAGATGAGTACATTGATACAAAATTTTACCGATGGAATAAACTTCAAAAAATCAGCCGATGTTATTACGAAGTCGTTTCGGTCAGATAATTGGTCATAACGTTCTATGGCTATACGATGGTTGGGATATGTACAAACCCAAACTTTCGATTTAACACAAAAATTACAAGTACAAACTGAACTTTAAATTTAAAAATTAACCCAACTATTGTATAACCGTTGTTAACAGTAGTTATAATACTAAACAAGATGAAAGCAAAAGTTATTATTGAAAATGGAGAAACGCAAATAGTTTTAACTCCTGAAAACGATTTTGAAATTGATGTTATTGAAAAAATATATGATAAAAAAGAAAAGTATAGCGTACTAACTTCTTTTAATGCTAATGTAAGTTACGGTACTTATTCAAAACATAATATCTCATTGGATATTAAGGAAGTTAGGCAATAATTACTGTTAACGGTTTGTATATGAAACGTTGCAGACCGAAACTTAATAGATAGACACAAAGAATTGAATTATTAATAAACTAAATAAAA
>Ga0208643_1001357_pt1 | contig 13767 bp, 14 predicted proteins | sample VirMetDEL_Nov_12_FD_184516 | JGI IMG/M metagenome (GOLD analysis project Ga0208643, IMG submission 184516) | Aqueous microbial communities from the Delaware River and Bay under freshwater to marine salinity gradient to study organic matter... | ecosystem: Environmental > Aquatic > Marine >... | reverse complement strand
ACCAATGACATTCATCATAATTACACAAGACCAGTGTTCATACTGCGATAAGGCTAAGAAGCTTATGGTAGACAACAAGATCCACTCTGTAACTCACAACGTCCGTAGGTCCAAGTGGCTTAAGGACTTACTAGGTAGAGCAGACATCACAACTGTACCACAAATCTGGAACTCAGAGGGTGAATACATTGGTGGGTATGAGGAACTTGACAAGTATATCAAGAGCCTCTAAGTTACAGACAACTTCTCTTAGCTCAACTGGATAGAGCAAGTCACTTCTAATGACTAGGTTACAGGTTCGAGTCCTGTAGGGAAGGCCAATTGTTAGTGCAGGTTTGCCAGTAACAACAGCTACCCAAGGCGTCAGTAGCACCGTTATTGAGGGGTTCAATTCCCCTGTCTGACACCACACTAGAGAGGGTTACCAACAACATGATTAGGAAACAGTTTAGTCGGGCTTTGTATGAGGCCTACGACGAACCAGCCCGTGATGCATTGGTATCATACCTTGAGGCTAAGGGTCACACCATCATCAACAACGAAGAGAACTACAATGTTGATGTCGTGTCTCAGAAGAATGGTTACACATACTTCAATGAGGCTGAGGTCAAGACTGCATGGAAGGGTGACTGGCCCTCACACTGGGCAGAGGTAAGACTACCTGAACGCAAGCAACGCCTCATAGACAAGCATAGTGGTGTCAACGGTGTACTAAACTTCTACATCTTTAGACCTGACTTCAAACAAGCATGGCGGATCAAGGACACCCTACTGACACAGGACAGTCTCAAGGAAGCCAAGGGTAGGTACATCCAGAAGGGTGAGAAGTTCTTCCATATTCCGTACACATCAGCAGAGTTGATTGAATTATAAAATGGTACAGCAGCAACCCAAGAAGACAACTACTCGTCGTAAGACAACCTACAAGAATGCTGACAAGAAGCCAGCTGTAGTCCTACTACCACGTACTGATAAGCAGAAGGACTTCATTGATGCATTGAACTCCAGCTCACAGATCTTTGTGTTAGGTCCAGCTGGTACAGGTAAGACATACATCACAGCTACTCATGCAGCACAGATGTATAGTGAGAAGAAGATTGATAAGATTGTTATCACTCGACCTCACGTAGCTGTAGGTAAGGAGCTTGGGTTCCTCAAGGGTGACCTAGCTGAGAAGACTATGCCTTGGGCCTTGCCTGTCTTGGATGTCTTAGAGAAGCACTTAGGTAAGGGTGTAGTCGAGACAGCTATCAAGGCTGGCAACATTGAGATGGCACCCCTAGCCCTCATGCGTGGTCGTAGTTTTGAGGAAGCATTCATCATTGTAGACGAGACACAGAACATCACAACTCACGAACTCAAGATGCTACTGACACGAGTGGGTGAGGGTACTACCATCGTACTCAATGGTGACGTACAGCAGTCAGACCTCAAGGAAGCTGATGGGTTGTCTAAGGTTATTCATCTAGCCAAGAAGCACATGCTACCTGTACCTATCATTGAGTTTGGTGTTGACGACATTGTACGAAGTGATATATGTGCTCAATGGGTGAAGGTCTTTATGAAGGAAAAGTTGTGATGACTAAGTGGAACTTAAAGCCAGCTACGGAGCATCGTAAGATGCATGAGTACGACGAAGACAAGGGATCACCTGTTGATCCAGTTAATAAACCACCTCACTATGGTAACGGTGAGATTGAATGTATTGACTACATGAAGGACAACATGGACCCTCTCATGTTCATGGGATACTTGGAAGGTAATGCCAAGAAGTACATGCACCGATACAGATACAAGAACAAACCTGTTGAGGACCTAGAGAAGGCTAAGTGGTACCTAGACAGACTGATCAGTGAGATGAGGCAGACCTAATTCTTGACACTACTTGTAGTATCTGGTAGTATACAGGTACTACAACAAAGAATGGTTGGTAATGTCTTCTTCTACTAAAACAACAACACCTAAGAAACGTGGGCGTCCCATCTCCAAGTTTACACCTGGTGAGAATAAGCAAGTGTCTCTTGAAGAGGAGGCTCTTGCGTTCTATGAGAAGAGTGTTAAAGAAGAATCAGCTATCTCCTCCGCCTTTAGTAAGGTACCACTACGTGACTTCTATGCAGGTTTTGCTCTCTCTGGCCTCATAGCTAGTTCCAAGTACAGTAGGGCAGAGGAGATAGTTGAGGAGGCGTTTAGGTACGCTGACATTATGGTTCGAAGTAGTACTCCTAACTAGTCCCACACTACGTTGTCTCCTAAAACTAAACCCCCAGTATTTCTACTGGGGGTCTTTTCTTTTTGTGCTGTTACTTGTTTTCCCAGTACCTGGGTTCTAGTCTATCCCAGTTCTTAGCAAAGTACTCAAGTGTCTTGAGCAACTCAATACCATTTGGCTCACCAATGATGTCGATTGGATCACCCTCAATACCAAGAAACTCCTTTGCTCTACCAAGATCCTTCTGGTCTAGCTTAGTAAGGTCCCGAACAAGCTCAAGGTTCTGATCAGACGACTGAGTACTTGATTCAAGTAGTCTTGTAGTAGTCTTCTTTGAAGTAGAAATAACATCATCAAGGATAGCCTGTCTCTGGTTGAGACTCATCTCAAAGAAGTCAGGGTTCTTCACTAAAGCAATAGCTGCCTCTGTGTTTAAGACTGGGCCAATAAGCTGGTCCATTCTGTTCTTAACCTCAGGTGGACCACTCCACCTAGCCACTGTCCAGTTAGGCCTACCTACTGCTGCCATCATTTTTTCAACTGGTAGAGGCTCCTGTGATGTTCTACTACCAAGCATCTTACCAGCATCAGTGGTAGCTGGTTCATTGCGGGTAGGGTAGTACCTTCTAGGCTGATCCTCAGTCATGTTTCCAAAGATGTGGTCAACGTAACGGAACGAGTTGTTAATGAACTTGTACCCTTGCCTACGGTCTGGTGTTGTCGTGTCACCCCGCATAAGCATTGCAGCCTGGTTGACTGGATCAAGTGGTCTAGTTGCACCAGATACAATCTGTGAAACAAGGTTACCTGCTTGTTCCATAAGGAGTGATCCAGCCTCACTGGGATCAAGGGATATGATAGCCTCGCCAATGTTGTAGATGTCTTTCCCTGCTGTATCAAGAGTACGGAAAGTCTGTGCACCAAGAATAGCAAAAGCTTCAACCTTAAGCTCCTTCGGTGCCTCACCATCCCTACGCTTGTGTGCAATTACCTGACCAATAATCCTAAAGATACTCTCAGGCCACTCATACGTTTTATCTTGGATAGAACCGTCTGGTCTTCTCTCTTGGCTCCACGTTAAACCTTCTTCAAGGTTAGACATAGACTTCTCAGAGTATAAGTAGAAACCAGTCCAACCTACAACAGCCCTTGCAAGTAGAGCCTGACCCTCTTCTTCTGCTAAGTTAATCTCTCTACCAGTCGCACGTTTAACTAGGTGTCTACCAAAGTTAGCACCAGTTACATCTCCTAGTAGGGCAGTAGCAGTGTTAAAGAAACGACCAAAAGGTACAGCATAACCACCTACGGCGTTGTTACTTATAGCCTCAACTGCTGTAGCCATCTCCCTCATAATGTTACTACCAGAACTCTTAGACGACCAAGACTTAGATGCAGTCTCACGTACTGTCCTATCCAAAGCCCAGGCATCTACACCCTCTCTCCATCTTGTAGAGAACATTTCAAGGTAGGCTTCAGATGAAGTACGAGTATCAATAAAGTCATTGAAGCTCTGCCCGTACTCACGTCTAACAGCTGTATCAAGAGCAGACATAAACGAGATGTGTTTAGTTACTTCATCCTGCAGTAGTACTCCAGTAATATTCTGGATACCACGGACTGTAGTCTCTGTACCCTTTACCAACAAGGAGTCAGGGTTCATGTTAAACGTTTTTACTGCATTCTCAAAACCACTATCACCACTGACGGTAGTGAACACTCTCTCAGCCAACTCAGGCTTCAGTGCAAGGTACCTTTCAGCACCCTGGATAGTATCACTTGGGTCAATAAGGTTAGCACCACGACGCAGTGCACCAAGGATAGAACCTGCTCCACGTCGTCTAGCCTCAGCAGCAGAACTTCCACCCCTAGTCAAAGCAGTTGGATCAAGGGACGAAGCAAGAGAGATTACACCGTGAACCATGTCAGTAACTGTGTTTAGGCCGTACATCATACCCCAGCCCTTGACGTTAGCTCCAGTTGTAGCTGGGTGTGAAGTAAGCAAACGCTTCCAGACAGACAATGCCCACCGTCCTCTTTCTGGGGCATCCTCTACTTTACCTATGTTGTTAACGTCATCAACAAAACCACGAACAAGACGACCAACTGTTAGGTCAGTCTTCTCAGCAGCCTTTGATCCAAGTCTACTACCTAAACCACCTACGTCACCACCAGTAACATATGTTTTAGCTAAAGAGGATTGCTGTAGTGCAGCACCAATCCAACTCTGACGTGATCTAAAAATATCTGCGAGACCATTAGACGTATACTTATCAACACCCTCAACAGATGCTAGGTTTAACTCACGGCCAATGGCAGACTCATAGTTCTTGACTATACTCTCAACTGCATCATCTCCAAGCCACTCAATAGAGTCAGAAAGGAATCTAGTAACTTTATCACTACTGTTACGTGGTACCCACTCAACACCAGCATCACGCATGGCTTGTGCAATACCAATAAATCCAGACTTATCATCACCAAATAAGAATGTTTGCCAGAACTTCTGGTTTACGTCAGAAACTTCCACCTCACCAACAGCATCCTTGGCTGCGTCAGCTGCTTGTCTCCACTCTGGAGTAGTAGGGGCCTCAGCAGAGAACCTTCTGAAGGACTCAACTAGTGGTCCAATTACTTTAGTATCAGACACACTAGCCTTTAGGGCAGCATTAATAAATCCCTCATCCATTACAGCAAGAGACTCTGCCATACCACCATAACCACGGACACCAGCTGAACGAAGACCAGTAGATCCAATCTTAGACCCAATCATTAGGCCTGGGATAGCAACACTACCAAGGGCAGCGATACCAGTCTGTAGGTATGAGAACTCTTCTTGTGCATCAGTAGCAATGAGTACATTCTGGTAGGCAATGTCAGCACCAACGTTGGCTACTACATCTACTACTGTGTTACGTGCAACAGCACCAGCAGCCTCACGTACACTGAAACGACTAGACTCCTTAAGAGCCTGTTGAACAGCAGCACGACTAGCAGCCTCAGCAGCAGTACGTGATGCTCCATTCTGTACAGCCTCACGTGCAGCCTGTATGGCTAGTGCTCTAAGGCCCTCAGCAGTAGCCTTTGTAGCTCCAGCAGATAGAAGCTTACCTACACCAAGTGATGCTACTGTGGTTGGGTCCCAGACAGCAGCCTTGACGTAGTCACCTACACCATCAAACATCTCACCCCAAGACGTATCCTTACCAAAGATATTACCCATGGAATCAAACAGAGTATAACCCATACCAAGTCCAGCCCTAGTATCGTCATCTGCGTTGACTAGGAAACCTACTTCGTTGGCTGTAGTTACAGTCTGACCACCAGCAAAAGACCTGTGATAGTTCTGCCATGTCTCAAACCTATCTTCTTTGGTTTTGTCCTGCCAGTTACGACCAGTAGCAGCACCAGCAGCACTGCTAAGATAAGAGTAACCTGTACCAGCAACACCAAAGTTTCCAGAACGATAACGTGTTTCAAGGTTTAGATCGACAAGCTCCATGAGTCTGTCGTCTTCCATGAAGTCGTCTTTTGACAGGGGTCTGCCATACTCTTTGATTAGGTCTTGTAACTTCTCTACGGCAAGGGCCTCTTTGTACTGAGTAGACCCCTCAAGAGATAATACAGGTAAAGCCCTTAGTTCAGTTTGTCTTACGTCAGCAGATGGTGTAAGTGTATACGGTTTATCATCACCGCTAACACTTACTCTTGGTTGATCAGCAGATGGTGTAAGTGTATATGGCTTATCATCACCACTAACAATTGTTCTTGGTTGATCAGCAGATGGTGTAAGTGTATACGGTTTATCATCGTCTGTGTTTGTAGTAATCTCAGCCATGTTAGCCTCTTATTCTTTTGAACCTACGTCCAACTTTTGACCACCAATATATACTGATGTTCCACTCTCAATTAAACCAGACCTGTACGCTGCATCAAAGTCTGCTTCTGTTTTGAACATACGATTACTTATTGCGTCATCCCATGGACCACCAAGCCTACCACGAAGCAGTCTAGGATCATTTAGGATGTAAGGTACGATAGCCTCGAAACCAAACTTTCTGATAACACTGCCAGGGACAAAGCCCTTGTTTCCTTCAATAAGACCAATCGCCGATGATACCTCAGACAAGTGTAAAGCCTCCTCTTCGGAAATCGTACCGTCTGTTTTTTTATTCATTAATACAGCTTCATCAGACTTTAGTGTATTCAGGATGCTCCCAGTTGCCTGTTCAGTAACCTTAGCAATGTCAGCTATAGGAAGTGGAAACTCTGGTGGTGCGTTTAGGATAGTTGTTTTGACTGTTGATTGAGGCCCACCAAGGGATAGGTTAATCCAATTCTTTTCTTCGTCTGACATTTCGTCTAGACCAGCCATTGCTGCAAGGTCTGCCCACTCAACAGTACCACCCTGTTTGACAGTTGTACGAACACCAGACAGGATGTTGTTTACTACGTCTGGTGTAAATTCTGTACCACGACCAGCCTCCTCATAGGCAACCCGTGCAGTGTCTACAGCATCAAAGATTTCAGACATAGAAGAATCACCAAGAGCAGCAAATGGTGCAAGGAGTTCAGAGTTTGCCCCAAAGTCATTAAGAATAATGTCTGCATAGTGTCCTGATACAGCTTCAGTAGATACAGTTGGACCTGTGTCTACAGCAAGACCACCCTCTTCAACAGCAGTGGTTGTTGGTGTCGCTGTTACTGAACCTGCTACTGCAGAACCTGAGCCAACTGGTCTAACACCACCAGCACTAACACCAACTGTAGTCCCACCAACAGTAATACCACGGGCTGCAGCAGCAGCTACTACTGCTTCCTGCCTACGTTGCCTGAGTGTATCAGCAATCTCCTGCCGTCTCTGCTCACGGTCCATCTCAGACTGTTCAGCACTAAACTCACGAGCACTAGTAGCCTCTTCCTTACGTGCTCTTGCTTCCTTATTGATGTTCATTTGGTTTGAAAAACCAGCCCAGAAACCCATCTCTTATACTCCTCTAGACATTAGACCAAGACCACCATCAGACGGCATTGGTTCTTGCATTTCTTCAGGAGCAGGTCCTGTATCACCTAAGTCCATCTCAATCTGACTATCGACTGGTTCTTCATCAGGAACAACAGCATTCTTAGCAGCCTTGGTTGGGTTAGACTTCAACTCTTTAAGCTTCTTAGCTGCAAGCATAGTCCTTCGTTGGTAGTTTAATTCACCCCTATCCTGCTCATCAAAACCTTCTTCGTAGTCGATACTTAGAGCATCACCAGTAGTCTTAATAAACTCATGGATCACTGGTGCAATAATAAGGCTGGTATCAATTGTGTGGATACCATTCATAACAGCAGAACGAAGGATACCCTCAGTGAGAGTGCGTACATCAACACCCATCTCTAAGAAGAAACCAAGGTCCTCTACTGTGTCTTTGTTATTGAGCCTGTGTAGGTGAATAAGAAGGGCCTCCTCTGGATCTACAATCTCGGGGGGCCTCTCGTATGGTGCGTTACGTGGTTCCTCTGTCAGAGACTGACCAGGAATAGGTCTTTCAAATTGGTAAGAAGGCATAGTATAATCCTATTATCTTGATTTGTAGTAGGCATCCATACTACCTACTGTAACTGGACCATCACCAGACGATCTCCAGCCCTTATTTTGTTCCCACGCAGGTGAGCCTACCTCGTAGACTACTGTACCTTTAGCTGCGTTTCTGTATGCTGGAGCACCCTGAAGAACACCAAGGGAGTAACTGCCATCATAACCCCAGAAATCAAGGTACTTCTTGTACTCACGGAGTTGGTCAGCTGCTGACAAGGATAGCATGTTATCGTAGTCTACACCAGCATCTTGAGCAGAATCAGGCATAATCTGGAATAGACCACGAGCACCTGAGTCATTCTTAGCAGTGGTCTTAAATGATGACTCACCCTTAATAACCAAGAATAGTTCTCTGTCAGTTAGACCAGGGTACTCCTCCTTCATGGATGTTAGTACACTCATAAACTCAGGATCAGATGTAAGAGAAGTCTGACCAGGAACGTCATTACGACTCACAGGTTTTACTGTGTCAGGTCCAGCCTGAATAGCCTCAACGTAACCTGCAGGGAAACCCTCAGGCCCAAGAGTTTTCATATACTCAGCCATGATCTCTTCTTGAGACTTCTCTGGTCTTGCAGCCTTTTGGTAGGTACGTTGGACGCCCTCCATTAATCCCTGACGTACCTGTATACTTCTCTCTGGTGTTTTACCAGACTCCTGTGCAGACTCGACAATCTGGTCGGCCATACTCTTGATGTTATCATATGAATTTTTATACATTTTCTATTCCATTACCAATCAAAGATGTTGGCCCACATAGCACCCTTGCCAGCCTCTTCAGCTGAGTCAAGTTGCATCCTAACAGAATCCAGATCCTTGTCTGCAAGTAGGATACTAAGGTTTCTATCCATTGATGACTCAGAGGACTTCCAAGCAAAGGACATAAGATCACGTTCACGCTGCCAGACTTGGTCTAGTGCGTTTGTTGTAATAAGGTTTGCTGTCTTAGCTGCGTCAAGGTTTGCTTCGTGTTGTGCAGCAAACTCTGTTGTAGCTACAGACTGTCTCCACTGTGCGTTAGCTTGTGCAACTACAAGTGCGTTCTGTGCATTGAACTGATCTCTCTGGTTCTTAACGTTTGCATTAAACTGAGACATAGCATTAGTCTGACCAGCATTAAACTGGCTAGTAGCATTAACTTGTGAAGAGTTAAACTGACTCACTTGTGATGACAAGTTAGCAAAGAACTGGGTAGTCTGGTTCTCACTAGAAGCATTGAACTGCTTTGCAGCATTCTCAGCAGCCTGATCAGAGAACAGTGCCTGTTGAGTAGCCTGTGCCTTAAACATTGTAGTCTGCTGCTGTGCACTAAGGTTTGCCATGTCCATATCTAGGAACGACTTAGCATTCTGTACAGCAGACTGTTGACGGTTATTAAGATTTACCATGTCCATGTTAGCTAGAGTAGCTGCGTTCTGAAGAGCAACAGTATTAGCAGCCGACATCTCAGCTAGACCAACAGTCTGCATCATCTGAGAGTTAGACAGGGTAGCATTCTGTTCAGCTGTAAATGTCAGGTTAGCTGCTTCAGCATACTTAGCTGCATTGAGTACAGCCGACTGTTGCTTGTTACTCATCTCTTGACCACGGAGTGCAGCCTCGACTTGAGCATTAGCTAGTGCAGTCTGTTGACGGTTAGACATCTCAGCCATATCAATACTCAACCTATTGGTCGTATTGAATATAGCCGTTTGCTGTTCGTTACTCAGCTCAATCTTACGTTCCTCAATAACAGAGGAGACGTTGAACAACTGCGTTTGTTGCCTGATGTCCATAGACTTGCCTTCAAGAGCAGCCTGAGCAGAAGCGTCTTGCAAGAAAGCCTGTTGCTTAGCGCTAGCGTTGAAGTTAGCACGTTGAAAGTCTTGAGTAGTAGTCAGCACAGCCGTCTGTTGTTCATTAGACAACTCTTGACCAACTAATGCAGCACGTACCTGAAGGTTACTCAAGGAAGTCTGCTGCTCGTTAGACAGGTTAGCCATTGCGACTTGTAGGTTCTGAGCTGAGTTCTGGATAGAAGCTTGCTGTCTATTGTTCAAGTTGATCTGGTTCATCTCAGCGTACTTAGCGGCATTAGCCAAAGATGTCTGAGTCTTGACATCAATAACCTTGTTCTGTAGAGCTGCCTTAAACTGAGCGTTAGCTAGGACGGTAGCCTGTACGTTAGATAGGTTCTGAGACTGAAGTGAGAAGGCGTTAGCTGAGTTCTGCATGGCTGCTTGCTGTGAGTTACTCAGGTTAGACAGTTCCATGTTCTGTTGTGCTGCAGCATTAGCGATAGCTACTTGCTGACGATTACTAAGGTTAGCCATGTTCATCTGACCAAACACCTGAGCATCCTGAAAGGCGATAGGTATTGCTGCCTCCATCGTAGCCTGTACGATAGCTGCACCAGCCATTGAACTTCCACCCATACCACGAGCAGCCATAGCCGCATTAGCAGCCCTCATAGCGCCAGCAGCCCATGCAGGTGTACCGTTGTTAAACTGTTCCATTAGGTTAGCTATCTGACCTTGGACAGTAGCAGAGGGTGGTACAGTACCTTGAGCAGCTTGAGCTAAGGCAGACTGAGAGAAGCTACCTTGAGCGGCCATAGCCACCGCATTAGTATCAAGAGCTTCCATAGTTGCAGCTACAGCGGTAACAGCGGTGGCAGCTCCTACAATATCTCTAGCATTAACTAGTTCGTTAGCACCAACAGAGCCTTGTGCAGCTTCGATAGTTGACTGCCAGTCAGACTGAGCAGCTTCAGCAGTAGGGTACTCAGAGGCCTTAGCAGCCTCTTGTACTGCTGTTGCCTGTTGAGTTGCAATCTGGGTAGGTGTAAGAGTATAGGTATCCTGCGCTTCAGCTTGAGGTGTATCACCTTCGAACTTAGCAGCAGACATATCCTGATACTCAGTTAGCATCTCAGCTGCCTCAGCTACTGGAATGTTGTTAGCTTCAGCAAACTTCGATAGCTCCTCAGGGGAGACAGTACGGGTACCAGCTTGTACCTCTTGCAAGTACTGGGTATCAAAGCCAGCAGCAGTAGCCATAGCTTCGGGTGACAAAGAACCTTGAGCAGCTTGAACTGTGGCATCTGTTGATACAGTACCCTGAGCAGCCTGTACTTGATTAGCAGCAGCAATGGCTTGGTCACCTACCTTAGCTGCCTCAATAGTAGCTGCAGGGGTTGCTGCAGGTGCTGTAGCAGTAGCTGTTGTACCAATGGTTGCTGTCTGGTCTACAGTAGGTGCTGCACCAGTAAGCTGACCAGTGCCAGCAGCAACCTCAGTACCTGTTGTGTCTATCTCACCAACGTTAGCAGCCTGTACTAGGCTGGTTGGGTCAGACATAGCCTTGTATGTTAGTTCTTGTTGAGCACCCCTCATGAGTGTACCAAGCTTAGCTTGTTCAGCCTTAAGACTTCCAGTTAGAGTAGACACAGCATCATTGAAGATTTTATCTATCTCAGCCTGACCGTAGGTAACAGACGGCTTAGGTATAGACTGAACAGCAGTAATCCTGTTCTGAATATCCGTGATCTGAGCAGTGCCACCATTGATCTGTGCAGCACCTTGGTTGGCTGTAACTACGTTAGGTTGAACTGAACCACCATCAGCAAAACCAGAAAATCCAGAAAGTACAGAACCGATAAGTGCTGTACTAGTGCCTGCAGGACCAGGTTGATTAACAACATTCCTTGAGCCAGTAGAACTAGTAGCACCCTTAGCCTTGTTTACAGCTGCACGATAGTCTGCAATCTTCTGTTTGTCAGATGTAACTACTGCTTCTGCAGCAGACTTGTCTGCTTCACTACTATATGTTACACCCTTCAATTCACCAAAGGATGATTTAAAGGTAGGAGCAGGGGCAGGGGTTGTGGTCGCAAGAGTGCTATCAGTACCACCACCGCCACCACCAAATACGATACGACCAGCAGCACGTGGATTCACATGACGCAGAACGTTGAAGGGCATCACATACATTACTTAAACTTCCTTTTGTGTTTCCTTGTCCTGTCGTGGAATCTACGCCAGTGGACTTCGGATTCTCCATACGTTTGCACGTATTCTTTATGTATAGCACGTAGCACTTGTCTTGTATGACCGTGGGGTGCAATTAACTCCATACCCCAGAGTTCCTTACCACCACGATTATCTTTATCATGATCGTCTTCACTTGGGTGGTACTTGTTCTCTAGGAATAGTCTAGAGTTATTAGGTGTAAGCCAGCACCAAGTAATCAAACCTACTGGTTCTTCCCCAGTATAGTATACACGTATAGTGTTGTACTTAACTGGTGTCAGTAGGTAAGTCTGTAAGTCAGCTACAGTGTAGAGCCTATGACTATCAGACTGATTAAATAGGTGTAGACTATCAGTTATAATCTTGTTTCTGTCTACTGTTCGCATAAGGTTCAGTATACTCTAGTCTCTTTTTATTGTAAAGATAGGACGACTATAGATAGTTTAATACTAAACTACTTTCGTTTAAACAAACCTACAAAGCTTCTACCTATCTCACCAGGGCTAGGGGCTAACCAACCTAGTATAAGCAACAACAACATAAGAGGATCAACCTCAGTATTCTTAGTTGTGCTTGTATCCTGTATCACAGTGTCTACAGGGGCCTCTACACGCATCTGTGGTCGTGTGTTACTAACGACACCAACAGTCTGGTTATTCTCTTTACCTATCTGTGTATTCGCTGCTACGTTCGGACCCCCGCCTGTCAGTAGGCTCAGTGGACTGACCCCGCACCCTGTCAGACTTACCAAACCAATCCATACCGAAAGCCAAAGCACTAAACGTAAAGACTGGCCAGACCAAGATCTCAATAATGTTAACATCTTTAGTTTCCACAATATAGGCCAACCAAACAAACAAGAGTATAGCTACTTCACGTTTGTATGTCTTAGGTTTCATCTTCCAGCCATAGCCTCTACAGCAGTTCGGATAGCTTTGATATTCTCATCCATACGAGCAGAAGTAATAGCTTGCTGCTGTACAATCTGAGACAAGGTCTCTGTCTTAGTCTCAAGTTTAATAATGCTAACTCTGTTAGATTCTACTGAACTGTTAAGAGCTGATACAAACCAAATAAGTGCGACAGTCTGCATAGCAATTGCAAAGACCAGGGTTACAGGTACAGTTTTAGATAGGTGCCAAGGTTCAGTAGTCATTTAGGATAATCTTTCCAAGAGAGTTGAAAATGTGGTCCGTCTGGGAAGGACTTCCAGTCACCACCCCACTCTAGGTCCACGTCGAGTTGGTTAGATGCTTGTTTCATAGCCTCAGCAATAGGGTGGAAGAACTGCCAGTCCCACGACACAGGGTAGGGAAACAGGTCTACAGCATGTCCTGTGATGTGTCTGCTGTTCATTGTTGTAGACTTACCTGAAGCTACAAGTTTCTTCTGGCGTTCTACAGACCGTAGACCTTCACCCACAGAGAAGTCTTGCTCTGTTAGGGTGATGGCTAGTTTAACTACAGCAACCAAGTCAGGGTGGACACCCTCTAGCTTCTGTAGACTTTTATTACCTAGTTGGTATGTCATTGTTCCACCCTGTTTATAGTTTGTGTTTACTCTTCCGCCAGCGATGCCGTCAGCATGTCAACGAATGCCTTCTTGCCTACTTGCAGTTGGTCGAGATTAAACTGCGCAGAGCCAATCTTCTGTTGCAGCGAGTTGATGTGGTTAATCATCATCTTCTGCTCGTCAGTCAGTTGGTCTTCAGTGTAGTCCACGTCGTTGATCGTGATAACAGCCTTTTTATCTTCAGCAGTCATGTTGATCTCCTTTCTAGAGAGTTATGCCCAAGGTGTTCCAGAGGCAGAGGTTGGGTTTTGGTCTGCTGCAATCTTGTCTGCAAGTGCAGCTTCAGTTGCGTCTTTGTCTACTGATGCGTAGACCCAAGCCAATACTTCAGCTTCAGTCACGTCAGCATATGGCTTGAAGCCTTCAGCGGTGGCGTCAGGTGTGAACCC
>Ga0208643_1001354_pt1 | contig 13797 bp, 15 predicted proteins | sample VirMetDEL_Nov_12_FD_184516 | JGI IMG/M metagenome (GOLD analysis project Ga0208643, IMG submission 184516) | Aqueous microbial communities from the Delaware River and Bay under freshwater to marine salinity gradient to study organic matter... | ecosystem: Environmental > Aquatic > Marine >... | reverse complement strand
ATAAAGTTTGGTCTATTCTTTTGCCGCCTATTGTACCCTTGTATCGGTAAAGGATTGTTTCAATCGCATCCGATATATTTGATGCTTGCAAGAATCCACCATTACCATCCTTTGCTTTTGATGCGTAAATGTTTATTTCAACATCATGGTTTATAATTGAATAACCATCCTTAAAGTTTTCTGGTGTGCTTCTTTCTGTTATTACAATACGTGGAAACAAGTTTTCTTGTGGTGCAAGTCCATAATTTAACTGCTCTACTAAATTAGTAATTGCAGGAACATTTAGAAGTTGATATATTGCACCGCCTATCATTAATGCAAATATCTTTAAATCACTTTTGTTGTTGATGTAATTATTTTAACATTCTTTGTTTTGCGGTTTTACTTCCGTTGCAACTTTTACATAATGCCTGAAAGTTTTCTTCATTCCATTCATCACCACCTTGTGACATTGGAATGATGTGATCCGTGTAGTATGATGGTTGATTGCACCCCTCAACCTCACACACCGGATGTTTCATTTTATAGGATAAAGATAGGTGCCGCCATGCCTTTGAATTGTAGAACTTTTCGTGTTCTTTGTCTTTAAGCCAGTTCTTTTGTTCTGCTTGCTTATTTTGTTTTTGTGGTGTGAATCCATACACCTTTTTTGGCATTGATGGCATTAAGGGTTAAGTTTAGCACCGTTGAATTTATAAACAAATCCATCAATAGGATTTCTGTAATATGCGTGTTCATCGTAAAATACAAACTCACCATCCTGCAAATAATCTACATCACGCGGATCTGCTGCGTTGCCTTTCATTTGAAAGATGTTTGCACGCACTCTGTTTGATTCCATTGTTTCACCTTTCTTGTACACAATAATACTGCCTTCCCTCATTGGAAATGTTGTTGTTTTTAGCTGAACAAGAATTTCAGTATCACCAACATTCACATTTTCACGCAAAGTGAAGTATTCAATTTCGCTTGTGTTGTTTGGATCAAAAATACTTATGATATCACCTTTGAAAAGTCTATCGCCTGCATAAGGATTAATTGGCAGTGTATCGTGTGTCCCTATTTCAACATTGTCTATAAATCCAATTGCATCACGTGAATTGAATGCACCAACGGTGTTGTATTTTTCTTCACCGCTAAAAGGTTTAATGTCATCAACTGTTCCAATGTAGTCCGTAATTATTTTGTGTGATGCTGCTGGCATTGCTGATATAACCTCAAACCATTCACCCTGCACCTCATCCATTGTGTAGTCTTTTGTGCAACCACTAAACACATACACTTTGTCATTGTAAGCCAATGAGTAAAATGGATAGTAATCACCCACTATTGTTGACATCATTCGTTCAACTGGCTTGTATTGCAAACTCATAGCCTCATACACCCTCATGATTGAAAGGAACAAATACAATGGATCACCATTTTCTTGAAGAAACCCCCCATCAAATGTAGTTGTTGGTACTAATGAAACACCCCCAGAATTATAAGATTCATTGATTTGTATTTTTACCACTGTGCTTGTGTCTGCTGCACTATCTATAAACAACAAAGGATCAAGTTCAACTTCCTTTGTAAAGAATCCAGTGGGATTGTCTAACTCAATATATTTGTCATAATTTTCGTTTACCTCAGTCAAAGGAAACAATATACGCACTCTGGTAACATCCATTGCTTTTGCATATTGCAACAAACCTATCTTTGCATTTTGCCCGATATACTCAAATGTAATACTAATTTCAAAGTCATCATCAAAATTAATGACCGGTGTGTTTACAAATAAAGTTGTATTGTTTCCGCCACTTTGAACGTATCTAACAACATTCCTTTCTGCAACTGGAACAACAACATCATCTGTCCATTCGGTTTCATATTGTGATGAACTTCTTGGTGTTGTTCCCCTCAAATATCTGTTGCCGGTTGTGCTATAAATGGCCACCATAACTTTGACAACATAGTTGTTTACTTTTATAGGATTTAGAAACGTATCATCAAATGTGTTGCCATCAAGAATACTATCACGGCCATGTGAATCAAAGATTGGAATCGCAACTTGTATATTACCTAATCCGTCACCATTTATTTTGCCTATTGGAAAAGTGTAAGAATCTTGTGACGTAGGATCATCGTTTGCAATTATGTTTTTTACATCTTCGTTTATGTGGCTTCCTTCAAAATGTCGTTTTTGTTCCATCTTGACTTTATAGGCACCGGCATAATACCCAAATGTTCCACCTGCTAAAATATTGAAATCTTCCGTTGTGTTTCCAACACTTCTTTGATGTGCATAAATCCCTTCTGTATAAGTATAATTATTACTTGAATCAACTAAGTATTCTCTAAAAGTAATATTTTCGTTTTTAAAGTTACGTACTTGCTGAATATAATAGACACCATTTGCAATGTACATTCTACATGAATAAATGTCTAAAATTCCTTTTAATACATCGTAGTAAGACTTCCATTTTGTAGGAAATTTATTTGCATCTTCAATAAAAAAGTTGTCAGAAATATACGTGTAATCAAGTGGTGAATCTGCATCGGTTGTGGTTGCTGATAAGACTCTACTTTTGTATTCAATTGATTCACGAAGATACGGATCGGTTGCACCCCAGAATTTATATAAGTCTAAAAGTCCAAGTATGTCAAACACATTTCTGATCGCCGTGTTCTGCTCTAAAGTTTCTTGTGTGTATTCATAAAACTTAAGCGCTGCAAGTCCGTCAATGGCCTTGAAAGTGTATGGAATAGGCTTTGAATCGTTGGCCCATTCAACCAAGTCCATGACAATGATACCGGCCCAATCCAAATCCCATAATCCACCAACTTCTTTGTATATTAGGAATTTGAGTTTATTGTCTTGTGTAATTTTATATTGTTCAAAGAAACGATCAAACCAAACGTCATTGTTTGAATAGGTTATTGTGCTGCTTGAATCTTTAATGGCTCCAAGTATTTCATCACCTTCACCACCCCACTCAGTATTAAGTGACATTATATCTGGTGCAAATGTTGGTGCGTATTGTTCTGATGGTGCTAAACTGCTTCCTATTGACGTATATGAGCCACTGTAGGCAATGTTTAATGTTATTAGTGTAGTTGGCCCACTTGAAAAAATTGCGGTGATTGTGGCCGTTGTATAAGCTAATGAACCAATGGCAGCAATTGCACATTCATCATTTTCAACAACACCACCATCAGCAACAACCCTTGCTTTATAAGTGTTGAAAGTTGTTAGTGGATCAATTTCACTTCCAGTGTATAAATAAAGTACTTGACCAATTTGTAAAAAATCTGTCCAATCTTTAGAAACATAATAAGTGTTTCCAGCACCGCCAACAATAGCAACTTTTGGGAAACCAATGTAATCTTCACCGTATAATTCTGCTTTGTAACGTACACCATCACTTGATACTAATTGACTGCTAAAAATTGTGTTGCCCATTTATTTTTTATCTTCTGAAGTTGTTTGATCTACTTTGAACAAGGACTAAATCCCTGCCGCTTATTTTTGTTTCCAAAACTATTGGTTGCATGTTTGAAGTATTCATTGATGAATAACCACCAGAAAATGATGATGGATTTGATGCACCACTTTTGTCAATTCCCTTTTGACTTAAGTTTGAGATTGCGGCACCTGCTGCAACTAATGCAACACCGCCTATTATAGCAAGTGCAGGATTAAAACTTTTAATTGCTACATCCAACATTACTTGTGCAATACCCATTGCAATCATAGCTTCACCAAATTGGCCCATGAACTTACCTAATGAGTCTAACAAGCCTTTCCCAAAGTCTTTAACAGTCATATCACCGCCACTTATTACAGTGCCTAAGAAGTCACCAAATTGCGTTAAACCTTCAGTTGCTAATGACTTCAATCCAGAACTTAATGCATCGCCCATTTCTTCGCCCAAGTCAGCAGCTTGTTTTTTTGCTGCTGCAATGGCTTGTTCGTCAAAAAGTTCTTGTGTTAATTCGATAGGCTTAATGTCTATTTGAACCGGTGCTTTTATTGGTTCATCAAATTTAAGGCCTTTTGATTTAAGTCCTTTCGTGATTGATTCAATTGCAGGTGTTTGTAAATTTGCCGCTTCAATTCCTTTTGAAAAATCAATTCCAAGTTTAATTGGCTTTGCCGCTTCTTTGCCTAAATCAGATATTGAATCTGTGGTTTTATCAATTTCATCTGTTGTTTCAGTTAAGTCCTTTTTAACATTTTGCAACATTTCTTTGAAGGATCCAAACTCCTCAGTTGATTCCCTCGATTTCATTTTGAAAGAATCTAAGAAAGCATTTATACCAGTTCCAATGTCTAAGCCTAAAATATTGGCAAATTTCAAAAATGGCGTAACCATTGATTTTAATATGTCAATAAATCCGTTTGCAATTCCAACCCACGCATTGTAAAAGAAATCTTTAAACGCTTGCAAGTTATCACGAACGTACATGAATGCAGTTGCTAATAAAGCAATAGTTGCTATTACACCAACAATTATAAGTGTTGTTTGAACTTGCGCCATTGATAACTTGGCAAATGCGATTGTCAAACTACCAACAATAAATAAAAGTGGGCCAACTGCTGCCGCTAATCCTCCAACAATTAAAATTGTAGTTTTCATGTATGGATTTAATTCAGAAATTTTAATTGCAATAATGCTTAAAATATCAGCAGCCGAACTAATTGCAGGTGCCATAATTTCACCAAAAGACATACCAAGTCCTTCTGTTGCTGATTGCAGTTTGAACATTGAACCTTGCAATGTATTGTCCATTATTGCCGCCATTGCGGCCGCAGGATCTTTTGCGTTTAATATAGAATCAGTTAATTCATTCACTGCATTTTTACTTGTAGCAAGTGTGATTGCAACGGCCGCATTTTCTCGGCCAAACATATCAAGTGCAGTCTTATTTTTGTCGGTTGAATTTGCAATTTTATTCATTGCATCATTATAACTCATGCCAGTTGATGCAAGTGTTAAAAAGATGTTTTTCAATCCGGTTCCGGCCGTTGATGCTTCAATATTATTGTTGGCTAAAATACCAAGCATTGCGGTTGTTGATTCTATACTTTGACCTGCATTTTTTGCAACTGCTGAAACCTTACCCATTCCAAGTTGGAATTTATCAAGATCAAGACCAGACATTGAGAAACCTGCCGCCATTGTATTAACAACACGATCCATTTCGCTTGCATCTAATCCAAACCCACGCAATGCACCACCTGCAACCTCTGCACTTTTGGCCAAATCTTCACCGGTTGCAAGTGCCAAATTTAGAGTTGATTCTGTTATTTTTTCAATTTCGCTTGAAGAGAAACCTAACTTTGAATAGTTAAGCATCAAGTCAGAAACTTCTGATGCCGTAAATCTGGTACTTATCCCAAGATCTTTTGCCAGTTTATTAAGGTTATTAAACTCTGCACCGGTTGCACCGCTTATTGCTTGCACCTTTGCCATTGATTGCTGAAAGTCTGCAAATGTTTTAACGGCTAAACCACCCATTATGGCCAATGGCGCAGTGATGTATGTGGACATGTCTTTGCCCACGCTTTTCATTTGCTTGCCTACCTTAGTAAGTTCCCTTGATAAATTTTGACTTGAATCTGAAAACGCTTTTAAGTCCCACCCAATTCTTAAGTTTACATTCTTCTTTGCCATTTTATTTGAACCAATTCGGTTTTTGTTTTTTCAGTTGTTCTATTTCTTCTTTTGTCCAAGCATTGTTGCCAGTGCCTTTTTTATCATCTTGTTGTTCCCACTCAAATTTAATTAAGTCTTGTGGTTTGTGCATCCTTTTATTTCCTGCACTTTTCAAGGTTACAAAAGAAACAAATCTTGCAGTTTCCCATTGCGTGCGTGCCTTTATGTTTTCGCCTATTGTATGCCCTATGTAAGCATCAAATATAGCCGCCATTGTGTAATCATCAAGTGATAGTGGGGATTGCTTTAGAACGCCTAATACAAACCCCCTTATCCAATTTGACAATGGCAATTTTACTTTTTTGCTTCCTTGCCCATGTTATTCAATGCCGCCATATCTTCCTGCATTGCTTGTGTAAATACGTTAATAAGTGCAAAGTCTTCATCAATGGCATCAATTACAAAGTCCCTTGTTACATTTTCACCTGCCGCTTTTAGTCCGCAATAGGCAATGTCTACCAAAGTACTCATGTTGATGTTGTCACCAATTGCCGATACGCTTGATCCGGTTTCCTTTTCGTACATTAATAATGCTTTGAATCCGAATTTGAACTTGTACTCTTTGTTTTTAATTTTAATCATTTTTGTGTATTTAATTTTAATTTGTTGTGTGGTTAGTAGTTAATATGTAAAAAAAAAGGTGGGCAAAATACCCACCCCATTTTAATCACACATTAACAAGATAAAAACTAAACTGTCGCTTTTGTCACCGCGCCAGTTCCTTCAAAAGATACTGAAAAGGTACTTGATTCTTCAAGGCCGTCAGTTCTTCCTAATGAGGTAATATGACAAGATCCACTATATTCAACATCTCCAGTTACGTCTGTGGTCCATGTTACAACAACTGCTGCACGTGTTACATACGCATCGTATAAATCAGTGAAACCGTATGTTGCATCTTCTGCGAAGAAACCTTCACCGCTTCCAGAGAAAGATCTTTGTCCTTCTAAACTCTCTTTCCATCCTGCTGAGTCTTTTGTGCTTGCGTCACGGGTTGCCATGTCGAAAGTCAAAGAGTTAGATGTTAGGTGTGCAACTGTTACACCTCCAACTTGTATTTTGGCGATTGTGCCATTCAATATTCCTGTACTTGCCATTTTCTTATATTTTAAACAAATTTAATTTCGTTTACTTCTTTGTTTTAGTAATTTTTTTAACTTTGGGTTTTTCCTCATTGTCGAATGCTATTTCGAGAATATGTTCAACCTTTTCTTCTGTTGTGTAGTCACCAAATTCCTTTGCAACTTGCAATTCAATTAATTCCGCGCCTAACTTATTGCTCACGCGTAGTTCTGTGCCTTCCGGTAACACTCTAAGTGCAACCGCATAATCTTTTATTAATACTATTCTCATAAATTTGATTGTTTTATTTTTTTATTTATGTACTTTTCTAATTCAACACTCATTGTTTTTTCTGTTGAATTTAACAATGGTCTTGCTGCGTCCATAATGAAATCATTTTTTGGTATTCCATAAACACCTTCTTGAATAAAGAAAGCATAAAAACCATCGTTTACTGCCCTTGCACCTTTTCTTGGCCCAACCAAAACATTAGGGTAATTTTTTAAAGGACTTGTTTTGATGGCCATTGATTTTTTCAAATTGCCAGCTTCATAAACTTTGCCATTTCTCCCTACAATTGGCCCATCTGCAACCGGTGTGTTTGATTTTACTGCTGCTAATATTGGCTTTGCTTGCCTTCTTAAAATCTTTAAGATTTCACCCCTTTTCATTCTGTCGTTAGATATGGATATTATTTGACTAATCACCTTATCCATTCCTTCTACACTTAAATTCATAGTGTTCTTGTAGCCGTTAAAAACAAACCTTCACGATCTAATTCTTGAATCTCAATAATATCGTAATTTGTAGCATTGTAAACCACACGCATGCTTTCGTTTATGCCTGCAAAGTATCTAATTTTAAACTTTACCTTATTGGTTGCCGTTACTTGATCCGCATTAATTGCTTCCGTACCGCTTACCTTTTGAACATTGGCAAATGCAGTGTGAAAAGTATCCCATGTGGTGGTGTATTCACCGATGGAATTAGTTGCAAAGTTTTGCACTTGTATAGTTATCTTTCTATCTAAACGGCCTATGTTCATATTTCTGTTCTTTGACTAATTAAAGAAAGTTGGTACATGGTGCCGCGTGATATAATTCTACCGGTGGAACCAAGTATTTCATTTTGTCTGTTTTCAAACATATCCGCAACTAACATCCTAAGTGCTTGCTTCACCATTGGATCCGTGTTTGCAACTGTGGTAATTTCAATTTCAATTGCAAAGTCTTTTACATAAAGTGAAGGCAAATTACCTTTTAATTCAATGTAAGAATATAAACCATTGTTCCAGTGATAATTTTCAGTACTTAAAAGAGTACGTGTATTGTCTAAATCATAATAGTAAATTGCTATTGTATCAACCTCAGCAACATCCACGCGGAAATCATCCCATTCCTGCATGTAGCCCAATATAGACCCCTTCACAAAGATTGCAGTTTCATTGTACAACCAAACGTGCGCACTTGCCAAATAATCATTAATAAGGTCATCAAATGAATCATCAAGAATATTCAAATGCCTTTTGGCTTCAACCAAAGTTAAGGCCCAATTTTCTACCGGTGTGTAGCTGGTTATTTTTTTATTTCTTATCATTTTTTAATTATAAAAAAAGGGATAGGCACAACACCCACCCCTTTTATTTTAGTTATTAGTTAAGATTAACCTAATGTTCCAACTGAAATTGCAGCATCTTGAACAAGAGCCATGTCCCAATAAGAATTAAGGATTAATCTGTTGGTTCCTTTGATAGCTTGTGTGTAAGGATCCATAAGGATTTCAACACCACCAAACTGAGCAACTTGAACTTTTGACCAATCTCCATAATAAACTGCTGGATTTGTAATGTCAGCAATTTGATTGCTAAATTTCGCCATCATTCCCATGATCATTTCATTAACGATTAAGGGACTAACACCAGAAACTTGTGCTGCTGAATATACATCGCTAAACAAATCGTTTGAGAATGCAAAACCTAAGTTACCTCTGTTATGGTTGTTTCCTTGTACTTCTTCGATAAGAGCAAGAACAAGAGCGCTAATTGCTGCGTTAGTTACCGGAGTTTTTCCTGCACCTAAGTAAGCATAAGCACCATTTGCGCTATCGTCTGTGAATGCTGCATATTCAACTTTTGCTGCAACCGCTTGAGCGATTGAGTTTCTAAGTGCAGTCTCTAAAGAACTGTTTGCCTGCATTGCTGCTTGTTTTGAATAATCAACAAAAGCTGCAAGTCTACGTGGTGCAAGATCTTTTTTGCTCATTGCTGAACCGCCATCGATTGCATCAGAAACTTCTGTTTCCCACTGAGTAGATACTGCACCTAAGATTGGAATTCTTTGGTCTGTTGATGTTGCTATTCTTGTAACACCTAAGTCACCAAGTATAGTATTTGCATAAACCGCGTCAACAAAAGATTGTTGCTCAACACCGCTTGTTCCGTTTTCAGTGATTACTGCTCTGTTCAAAATCATTGAAGGGATAACGATTCCGTTTGAAGATCTGCCAATTGCGTGCATTTCTTTTTCACCTTCTTGAGCCATCTCAGCTTCAACACCTTCTAATTTACCACCAAATGCGGCTCTTACTGCTTTACCAAAAGAAAAGTCTCTTACTATTTCTTTTTCCTCTTTGCTTACGGTTGCAACTGGTGAACCGCCTAAATTTGCTGCTTTCAATCTGATTTCTTCTAATTTTTCTGTTTTTGGTAACTCTTCAACTAAAGTTGTAAGTCTTTCCATGTTTGTATCGAAAGATACTTTCTCATCTTCGCTAAAATCTCTATTTTCAGAAGAAACCAAAGTTTCTAATGAATCAAGAATATTTTTAACGCTTCCGATTTCCTCACGTATTTCTAAACTGTTTTTCATTTTATTGTATTTTTTAATTTACTCTACAAAAATTCTACTTTTTATTATAGGTATTTTGTAACAATTTTAACCTTATTGTAATTTCTTAAATCTGCTTTAGTATCAAGACCCATTTCAACCGGTGCAACATCTTCAACTATTTCCAAAGATTTTTTAAGTTCATCAATTTGGTCTGCACTTCTTTTGAAAGCATCCTTGTTTGATCCTGCACTAACTATTGACCATTCGATTAATTCTTGACGTGTGAAATAAATAGTACCACTATCTTCACCATTGTCAACATTGCCGTAACGATATTCATGTGGAATTGCACCAACTGATGCCATTTTTAAAATACCGTCTTGCATTTTGTTGAATACTTTGTCTGCCAATGGATTGTTCCCTTCGCGCTCAAATGTAACTTCACCTATCAACTCTTCACCATCTATGTATACTCTGGATGTTCCAATTATTGTGTCTGGATTGGAATCACTTGTTACATGGTTGTATGCAACTATTGGATTTCTATTGTAGTTTTCTAAATCCCAACCTGCCAATTTAAACACTGTTCCGTGTCTGTCAATTGATTCGGTGCTTATAACAAATTGTGCAGTTCTATTTTCAGCATTAACACCGCGAACTTCTGCAATTCTTTCTATTTTATTCATTATTTTGGTATGTCTTTTTTGTAATAATCTGCCATTTGTTCAATTGGTATTCTGTTGATTTGAACATAACGTTCATCACCATTTGCAACTGAGTTTCTATCTTCTAATTCAAGCACGTCATTAATTGTGTAAGCCCCGATGTCAGTCATCAATCGATAGTATTCACCTTTGGTTTTTACGTCTGTACGAAGTAAGCGATCAACATTGTGTTTAAAATAATGGTTGCGTTTTTCGCTTTCTTTTAATAACTTTCTTCTATATTCCTGCTCTATTTTTTCAATCCACGAGCCAATGCCATAAGTAACAAACTCGATTGATTGGTGTTCAATGTTTGAAAATGTTGCACCATCCATCTCATTGATCATGTGTGAAGGTATGCCCAGAATTGTTGCAATTTCATTCTTTTGGAATTTACGTGTCTCAATAAATTGCGCATCTTGTGGCGGTAAGCCTAAACGATGGTATTGAGTGCCTGCATCTAAAATGGCAGTGCCACGTGTTCCATTTGCCCCATAATTATTTGACCATTGTTGACTTATTGCATCTTTGGTCTCTGGCTTTAATACGCCGGAATAGCTTATAAAGCCGTCAATCCTCGTTCCGCGATTATAAAAATCGGCCCCATAATCTTGTGCAGCTATCGAAAGCCCTAAATTCTGCTTGTGTGCTTGAATTGCGCTTAAACCGATTACGGGATCCGATCCAAAACCTCTAAGATTAATTATATCTCGATCTTTTACAAGTAAACTTTCTTGTTTGTTTGCTGCTTCTTTTATTTCAACTTTCCAGTAAAGTTCGTCATCATATTTTAACGGTTCACAAATCTCACGTGATACGTTTACAAGTCCAGTTGGTGTGCCAAATCTGTCACGCTCTATAATGGCCAAACCATTACCGTGATTAATTGCTGATGTTATTAAGATTTGTGTAAAGTCAAACGCGCAGGTCTGATAATTAGATTCTGCATTCAGTAGGTATTCCACTGGATGGTCTGTCATTGTACGCTTACCATTGACCTTTTTAAACACATCAACTGGCAACATTGCAACTGATTCAGATATTCTTCGAACGCCTGCCCAATAAGCTGATAATCCAAATACACTTTTTTCGTTTACCGGTGTACGCCCAACCATGCCGCCAAAATTGGCATTTAAAAATCCTTTCTTTTCTGAAAGCACTGGATTGATCCGTTTTACCTCAAACCCTAATATATTCATCCTTGCAAAAATCTTTAAAATTAATTTGTAATAATTGTAATTTATTTAACTAAAAGTTCTTATCATAGTTTTTACGCTCAACTTCAAGTTTGAAATAATGAAATGATGCAAGACCATTAATGTGTGAATCAGTTGGGAAAAAATACTTCCAACCTTTTGAATATCCCCTTGCAATGTAATAAAAAAATGCTGCTGCTAATTTGCCACTTGATTTTTTAAATACAACTGTTGCGGTGTGGTCTGACATTGAAATTATTTCATCCACTTCAAAAGTTTCATTGTTAAAATTACCCTCACGATCTGGCCTTGAAAATCTTTGTGCAACACTTTTGCATTCTGCATCTAATTCTTTTGCAATTTCTTTGTTCATTTTGCTTTTTTGACTACTTGTTTTTTCTTTTCAATCGATTTGTTTTTGTGTCGAATGCTTTCGCTTGCTTTATAGCTTTGATAGTTTTTGTGTGGCTTGTAGTGTGGGAAGTAAATATTGATTTCTTTCACGCATGCATCGTATGCCATTTTTCGCACTTTGACCCTTTTAAGGTGTTTATGGAATAGTTCATCTATTCCCTTGCATATTGCATCAATTACATCCATTGGAATGTCAAGATTAGGTTTGTAATTACTTAAAACCGGCCCGCGATCTTGACTATTTGCCAAAATAACACGATAGGAATCAAAGTCTTTGTAATGTTTGAAATTAGGTGCATATTCTCGCACTAAATCAAGCGCAGCATCATAGGCATCTTCTTGATTGTTGTTTTTTAACATTTGTAAAAAAATGAAATCAAAATTCTTTTTGTAGTTGAGTACATTGTACACTGGTTCTGTAAGTATCATATTATATAAAGGTTTCCTTGTTCTAAATAACTGTTGGTATCTTCGGGATTGTCCAACCATAAGCCATAGGCCATTACGTTTGAAATTAATCCATCTATTTTTTTACTTGGTGCTTTGAAATCCTTTTCAAGTTTGATGTTTCCTGCAGGATCGCTTTTAACACTTGCATTGCCTGCCATCCATCTCAACACCGGATTCCCAAAGTGGTTAAACTTTCGACTTTCAATTGCGGCTTGCATTTCTTTGGTTGGTGCGTTCATGCTTTTGAATCCTTGCCTAAATTCAATTAAATCAAGACCCTCATCCATTAAACGCGGTGCAATGTGGTGTGAATTCCAATTATCGTATGCAATTGACTTTATTTGATATAATTTGTTCAATTCGCCAAGTTTGTAAATAATGAAATCATAATCTACTACATTTCCGCTTGTTTCTTCAATATGCCCATCTCTCACCCATTCACGATATTGGATGTTATTTGTGTCGGCTGATTGCGTTCCTTTGTCCTCTGGTAGCCAAAACCAGTTTTTAGAATAGTATTTATCCTCGATTTGCCACACTAAACTGAAAGCCGTGATGTCTGAACGTGACGAAAGATCCAACCCACCATAACACGGGTAATCTTTTAGAATACTTTCATCCATTTCCCATTGACTCGCATTCCATATTTCATCATTTATCCACCCATCTTTTGATTGTGTCCAGATATTTAAATAGTATCTTTTGAAACTATTTAAACTTGATGCGCTCACCATAGCTTTGGCCGCTTCCTTTTCATAAGCACGTTTACCAATACTAATATTATAATTTGGATTTGCTTTTATCCATGTCTCTTCTTTGAATGGATCGTCTTCATAATCGGCCCCATACACGCATACAAGTTGTGATTCGTCTGTTGTCACACCTTTTGCCACATTAATTGCGTTTTCGTGCCGTTGGTACCCGATTCCGTACAAATCAGAACCTGCCGTTGTAATTATGAACGATAAAGGTTGCTTTCTTGCCCCTTGTGACTTTTCAACCATTTCAAGTACTTCATTGTTCTTGTGTACATGTAACTCATCAATAATGGCTAATTGCGGGTTAATTCCATCCTCGCCCCCTGCTTCTTTACTTAATATCTGGTAAGTTTTCAAACCTCCAATGTGATCCGGTGCAGTTATTGAATTACGATAAATGTTGCATTTAGATTTTAATCTTGGGCTTTTTTGAATTACTTGTTTTGTTGCTTCAAAAACCAAACCTGCTTGTTTACGGCCCCATGCAACACCCACTATTTCTGAACCACCTTCGCGCTCTATGTCTATAAAAATACACGCAACTGATGCAGCCAAAAATGATTTGCCACTTTTCTTTGGTATTTCAATGTAAGCACTGGTGTATTTTCTCAATCCGGTGTCAATGTGCTTCCAACCAAACAATGGTCTAATAATGTCGTTCTTTTGCCATTCTTCCAAAATGAAAG
>Ga0208643_1001352_pt1 | contig 13800 bp, 27 predicted proteins | sample VirMetDEL_Nov_12_FD_184516 | JGI IMG/M metagenome (GOLD analysis project Ga0208643, IMG submission 184516) | Aqueous microbial communities from the Delaware River and Bay under freshwater to marine salinity gradient to study organic matter... | ecosystem: Environmental > Aquatic > Marine >... | reverse complement strand
TTAATCCCTAAGACTTGCACGAATATTCGATGGGGTATTCAGCAAGCGGGCACAACTAATCTTAAAACTTTAGAAGTAACTAACGTTCAAATGACCACTAAAGAGATTGACGTTTTTCAAAACAATATCTTATCGGCAGACGTTTCATCGACAAGCGACATTGCAGACTTTTCTTTCACAGGAATAACAATAGGAAAGTATTATAATATCGGTGGGTTTTTATACACTAGCGCAGCAACGGCTTTAAAAGTTCTTGCCTACTCAGCCGCTTCTGGTGGTGGTACTGAATACGGAGAGGTGTTGGACGATAGCAACGGTAGTGGGACAACGGAGAATCAATCGACTGGTGTTAATTTAACCTTCCAAGCTGCTAGCACTACTTTATTTTTCAGACTAATTACACCATTCGGGGACTCATTGTTAGGCGATGGGACAAGGGGCGAAAGTAATATAACGCTAACCGAATTAAATAATATTAGAGAAACAGATAGGTTCTAGTATGATGAAACTAATAGCAGGAGTAATTCTTTCAATTATGACAAGCGGGCTACTTTGGGTTTACGCAAGTTCGATAGATTTTGGTAAAGCCATTGCGGTTCTAAAATCACAAGAGTTGAGTCATAGGGATTTAATCAGGTCTGTTGATAAAAAAATTGATAAGCTAGACGATAAGATAGATAGACTTTTAGAAAGGAAAAAATAAAATGGCTTTGAGTTATGATGATTTTTCTAGCAAGACGACAAGTGAAAAAATAGTTATCTGCCACGTTGAGCCTGCGGAGCGTCTATTAATCTGGACGCTTGACTCAGGAGCCATATACTCTCGTGTCACGGATTATTTTGTTATAGACGTTAAAGTGGGCACGACTAGCCTAACGGAAGCTGCTAGCGCCTCTCTAAGCGCCTCAGAATGGTATTATGACATAGAGACAAGCACCGTTTATGTAAGAATGAGTGATGATAGTAACCCAAGTGGAAATAACGTTGTGGGTTATTATAGGCAATTCTTTGCGAACGCCCCAATAATTCTCCCTTATGATTTAGCAACAGGTGCAGACGTTTCCTATTTACCTTATGTGAAAAACAATTCAAGCATCACTAAAAGACTAGACGAGGAACAGACAGGTATCGCCTTGGAAGCTCAAACTAAAATTAAATTAGAGAATACAAATGGGTTTTTCGATAATACTTACGACACTTTGTTTTATGAAAACAAAAGTATTGCTCTCTATTCGTGGTCGCCAATAATTCCAATAAGTGAAAAGAGAACTTTATTTCTTGGGGAAGTCCAAGACAAATCATTTTCTAGCAAGGAAATTACTTTCAATTGCAAAGACTTTATTTTTAACTTACGAGAAAAAGTTTCTCTCCCATTATACTCATTAGGTGATGGGACAATTCCAGAATCAACTATTGGAACTCCCAAGCGTCGAATTTATGGACAAGCTGACGGTGTTAGATGCGTCGGGCTTGATAATGTCCTAGACGGTTACGCCTTAACAGGAACTTTAACAAACGCAGGCAATGACACACACGTTGAGGGCGTGGGAACTTTCTTCTTACAAGAACTAAGTCCAGGCGATACTTTAACAATCGTATTACCCAAGGAAACTTTAAGCCTCTCAATCGAATCAATAGAGAGCAACACAGAACTTACCTTAACAGAAGAAGTTATTACTTCATTCGCTTTAAGAAGTGCCACAGTGAAACCAGTTACGCCATGGTCAGGAATGAATAGGCGTTGGTCAATCGCAGGACATAAGTTGAGGCAACCGACAACAACCGTCGCAAGTGCAACGCAGCCTAATAGAATTATTTTAACAGATGGCTCAGATATTTTTGATAACGATATTATTTCAGTTGATGGGACTAACGTAACTGTTAAGAGAATTGAGGGGAATAATTTAACTCTCAATCAAAACTTAGCGTCCACTCCTAGTGGTGGTGAGGTGGTAATTAAAAACCCAGTGTCTCGAGCTTTTATAAATACAGACGAAGGTTTTATCGACCTTGACTGGACTGTTACAAATACGACAGAGGCGATTATTTCTTTTAATGGCAACGCAGAATTTAATATCGCCCCCAAGAGAGTGCTTCAAGGTTCTAACACTTTTACCAATGGCTCGAGAACAGTCACAGCGAGTGGCGTGAACTTTACCGATTACCTAAAGACGAGAGATTTTATTTCTAGCGATGACATTACTCACACAACTTTCTACGAAATCTTAGCTGTTGAAGAAACTCAATTGACCTTGAGGGATGCTTACACAGGCGGCACAACAACCACTGGCAGTTTTATGAAAAACCCCATCGTAATGAAAGACGATGCGCTAGTTACTGTGAATTGTATTGGTTATGAAAATGGCTCAAGTGCCTGGGTAAAAACTGCGAGCGATAGTGTTTTACATTTACTAGAAAACGATTCTGTAATTACAAACATTAATTCTCAATCATTCATAGACGCCGATAGTGATGCACCTTACATAATGTCGATGCTAATTCCTAAAAGAGTCGGGGACGATGCTCCCACCATAAAAGAAGTTATCGCAGATATTAACGAGAGTGTTTTTGGTTCACTCGTTACTAATACTGATTTCGAGGCGACTTATAGTATCTTAACGGCAGACAAGCCCGAGGACTTAGTTGTCATCAATCAGCATGATATTATTGGGGAGCCAAAGGTTAAAAGTAAAAACGAAATTGTTAGGAAGGTGAATTTAAAATATCGCCCTTTCGTTGATAGGTTTACTGGTAAAAATTCTTTTCAAACTTATGAGTACACTAATGATTTTGTCGACGATTACATTGGTGCAAGACAAGAAAAAGACATTATCATTCATTTATATAGCTCCCAAGATTCGGTAATTATGGCGCAAAGAATTGCTCTTTATAATTCATTAAGTCAATCAATCGTAAGTGTGGATGCTAAATTAAATCTTTCCTCTAAAAGTTTGAATGATAAAATTTCTATTAATTTAGATAGAATTTATAAAAGGTTTGGTGGGCGTGATAGAAAAAAAATAGGAATAATTAACAAAGTTACAACCGATGGGACTAATTCAAGTGTTGAATTTAACGACTTGTCTAATGTTTTTAATAGAGTAGGGAGTGTTGCGCCTGACGCAGCCCTAGACTTTACATCGGCTCTCGATACTGAGAAGATTTTAAACGCCTATGTATGCGACGACTCTTTAGAAGTGCCAGACACCTCGAGTGATGCAGAACTGGGCTCAAACATAGTGGGATAATTTATGGCTTTTTCAAGCGTTTCAGCGGGTTTGTATGCAGTTGGTAAAGCAATTACCAACGGTTTATTCTCGACTTTAAAAACTAACCAAGACGATTTAAACACTCGCCTCGCAAGTGTCGAGGCAGTTACCTCTAAGAGAATATTTTTTAGCGATAACTTATTGGGCGCAAGTAATTATACAGCAGCAACAAGCGTTGCAATTATTAGAGTGGACGCAGCGATTGATATTACCCAAGCGCTAATTAGTATTTACGACGACACGACAGCAATCACTTCTGGGACTTTGGAAATTGATATTCAAAAATCAACTTTGGGTGGTCCAGACTTCACATCAAGCGTTTCAATATTCACAACTAAACCTAGTATAAACTTTGCAACAGCAAGCGATTATGACGAGAGTAGCAATCAAGTTCTCAACGTAAGTAACGCATCATTAGCCGAGGGCGATTATATCCGCTTGGACGTTACGAGTAAGCCTGCTGACCTTGGGAAGTTTTTTATCTATTGTATCGGAGAGGCATCATAATGAGTTTACTAATCCCTTTTGACTTTAACCCAGTAAATATTGACGAGAGAACTGGCGACACTAGCTACACGGTTCCCGCCGGAAAATATGCAATAGTCACAGTGACAATGCGAGCGCACGCAGCCGTTCACTTAATCGCAAGCGTTAGCACATCGGCAACTATAACTGGTGATACACAAAACGTTGCAGACTCCCAAAGCTTAGAAATCAGACTTTCTTCTGGTGCTGTTTTAGATGCAACACATAGTTCGTCGAATGTTAGTACAGCAACATCAACAGCAGGTACTTGCGTGTCAGAATCATCAAGCTCTGTTGTTTCAGTAACAGTTGACGCCGTTGAGATTGCTGCCTTATCTGTCCAAGCAGATGGGTGGAACCATTGCACAGGCACAGGCACAAGAACACTTTATGGAACTGGCTCGGCAGATTGTCGTTGGCAGATTGCAGAATATAATAACGTTACATAGGAGTAACAATGGAATTTTTTAAATGGGTAACATCGAATTACCAAGACGTATTACTAGCTGTTGCAGCCGTTGTTGCAGCCGCAGAAGTTGTTGTAAGAATCACGCCAACAAAAAAAGACGATGGCGCAGTTGAGAGAATTGGGAAAGTTGTAAAGAAACTTTTAGACTTTTTTAAAGTACCTAATCTTAAAAAATGATTAGTGAAAGTGGAAAGCTTTTAATAGCAGCCTTGTGGATAATCGCAGGGCTTTCCATTTTTCTCATAAGGGGTTTTTATGTTTGTTAATATTAGAGCGCTCTTGGAAATGATAAAATTGTTATGGGAAACTTTTCAATGGGTAAGTGGAAAGATTGACGACATAACTTATCATGGAAAGAAAAACGCAAGACGAAAACTTATCAAGGCTATTGGTGAGAAAGACGTGCAAGCCGAACTCGATGCTCTTGAGGAATTGGGAAAATGAAATTCATTAAACTATTCGCACTATCTTTTATTCTAGTCGCCTGCACTAGCGCAGCACCTAAAAGAGACTTTGAAGTTCTTCTTTATAAGACAGATGCCCAATGTGTTAAATGGAAAAAGAATGGTGAGATTTTCGAGTTATGCAAAAGGGATGAAAACTTTCCCAAGAAACTCATAGGAATAAGCGCAGAGGACTACGCCAAGGAAAGAAACTTTCAAGACTTATTAATTAACCAATGTAAAAAGTGGAAAAAATAAGGGCGCCTGCGTACTCCCTTAAAGTGAAATAAAGTTTAAATAACACACAACTATTATTATGCAGACCTTTTTTATTTTCTATTTTTTCTTAAAGTCCCAACGAGTCGCCCCTGTAGGCTTATGGGAGTCTTTCCCATAGAGAGCCACTAGCGCCTTGTCGATACAATTTTTTTCATTGGGTTTAGATTTAGCCCATCCGAGCCAAAGTCCATCCTTATCAAAGTCCCAATTCCATGGCTCAAGAAATTCTTGCTTGTCCATAATTTCCCCTATGCTTCAAAAACTTTTTTAATGTCTGCCAATAAATCTTTTAAGCCTTTCTCATTAAGCTCTAAAACGTCTCGACCTGTTAAGCCTTTGCTGCTCATAAAATCAACCAAACTTGCCTCGTCATCACTCTTAACTTTTTTAATCAAAGCAAGTGTTGGCGCAAGGCTTGGTGGTGTCGCCTTAACTTCTTTATGGTCGTTAATGGCGTCAGCGTCCTTGGTATCATCAATAGCGAATAAACCATTGAGCGCATACTTGCGAGCGTAAGAACTTGTTGCTCCTGTAATCTGTGCAACGTCCATTCCTTTTTTATCAAGCGACTCTCGAGCGTAACCCTTAGCCTCTATATGTTGCTCATCTTTTGCGTAAATTGTGGCTGTGGCTTCCACATAATACCTATCACCAATCAGAACAATCTTATCGGTAATAACTAACGACCAACTGCCAAGTAATGGTTTAACCGCCGTAAGAATGTCTTCGCAAGAACGATACTTGTATTTTCCAAAGGCGTTCGTTTGTCCTTTAGGCGCTTTTAATGCTTGTTGAATTTCTGCTAGTGTTTTCATCCTTAGTCCTTTTTCTAAAACGGTATTGAATCTGTGTCAATTTCTTGAGCAATGTGTTTTCTATCTTGCTTATCGACGCCACTATCGTTTTTACTTCCAAGTAATTGAACAGAGTGGGCAGCGATAATAGATTTATAACCTTTAGTCCCATCGGTTTTTGTCCACGATTGATTATCAATCTCACCTTCGACAAAGACTTGTTTTCCAACGCTTAAATATTGCGCCATTGCCTTTGCAGTTTTGGCGAAACAAGTAACATTGTGCCACGTTGTCTTTTCTTCTTTTGCCTTGTTTGTCTTTCTAGTGGCAACAGAGAAGTTTAAAATTTCCATTCCACTTGGGGTAACTTTAAGCTCGTCGATAGTTCCAACGTTCCCAATAATCATTGCTTTGTTAATCATTTAAAAACCCTTTTGTTACGGCTTTCCTATAAGCCTTTTTAATAGTCACGACAGATTTTAAAAACCAAAGAGCTATTCTTAAACCCCTAGTCATATCACCGTCGCCAATAATTCTTAATTCTTCTCGCTCTTTATCATCAAGCCTAAAAGTTGTTAGCATTTCAATTCCTTAATGTTTGTAAGTGTATAGACGATTAATTTAAACTTGTCTTTACAACTTCGCAAGCTTTATTTTATGCTTGATGAAATTACTAACTTTATACGGAGTTTACTATGCTTGAGTGTTTTAAAAGGGACGATTCAAAGCCCACTAACGATATTGGTTCGCACGGGGAAGGCGAAAGCTTTAAGCCTAAATGGGGCTATATCGTCCCACATACAAAAAAAGCAGGGGGCGCAGAAACCCCAGATAACAAGTGGTCAGAATATCAATACGGAAAAGTAATCGCAATTACTAATGGTGAGTTTATTCCTTGGGACGATAGAAACCATGGGGGAGTAAAGGCAGCGTCGCAAAGATTAGTTGCGAACGGTTGCAACTCACTTTTCGAAGACCATAAAAACGCATACCGAGGCTTTACTCGGGGAGCAGAAGTTCTGGTTATTCGAGGCGATGAACTTTCTGTTAAGTATGCTGAATTTATTTTAGAAGAATTTAAAAAACAATTCCCTGACCACCCGATTAGAGGAATTAAACAAATGAAAAAGGGTGGGCGTGGCTACGCTAACCTTGTTGCAATGAAACGTGGTGGTGCTGACGTTGCCTTGCTTGGTGAAATGTTTTTCATCGACAACGTTAAGGATTGGATTGACCCAGAGGTTTATGCGAAATTCCTAGTCCGAGTGATGGGTAATGTATAGAATAAAGTAACCCTGTTTTTTAATACGCTGTGTGCTTTGAATAAGGCACATGGCTTTTACCTGACAAGCCTTATCGGGAAATTGTGTTTTTAAATTAATTAGCTACACTTTTCAAATGGCAAAAAAAAATAAATGTATCCTTGTAATCCCAGACCTTCACATTCCTTTTCACCACAAAGACGCTTTTAAGTTTCTCGAAGCTGTGAGGGATAAGTACTCCCCAGATAGAGTAATAAATTTAGGCGACGAAATTGATAACCACAGCATTTCATTTCATGACAGTGACCCCGACTTAATGTTTTCACCTTCCCAAGAACTAGAAAAAGCAATCTGGTATTTAAAAGACTTATATGAACTATTTCCCAAAATGGACTTGGTAGAATCTAATCATGGGAGTCTTCATTATCGCAGAGGGAAAGCCCATGGCATCCCAAGACATTTTTTTAAATCTTATAAAGAATTATTAGAAGCGCCCAAAGGTTGGAATTGGACTTTCGATTTAGTTGTTACCGCTAGTGATGGCGCCGACATTTATTTTCATCATGGACTTTCTAAGAACGCTTTAAAAGCTTCACAGAATAAATCAATGAATCATTGCTGTGGTCACTTTCATAGTGAGTTCGGGATTAAGTTTTGGGCTAATTCCAGACAATTGTTTTGGGCAATGAACACTGGCTGCCTAATCGACGACACAGCGCTTGCTTTTGAATATGGAAAAAACAATCTCGCTAAATCAATTCTCGGTTGCGGAATAATTATCGACGGAATACCCAAGCTAATTCCAATGGTATTAAAAAAGAATGGACGATGGGACGGAAAATTATTGTAAGACGCCCACCAAAGAAAGTTCCACGCAAGGCAAGACGACGAGAGCAACGCAGAGCCTTTAGGAAGCGTTTTAAGGCGTTTTTTGATGGGGAGCCTGATTCGGATATGGAATATATAGAAAACGGCTGCGAGTGGATGCTCGAGGACACAGCACCTTATAGCGACGATGATTGATAAAGTTAGTATGATAAGAATAAATAATTTAGAATAATTATAATGTGTTTTCATCCGAACACTTCTTAAATAAATTCGTGGAGCATGGAGGCGAAGCGAGTTTGTCTAATATTGCGAGCTAGTATAAAAGTGTCACTTTACGCCCCTTTCATTACTATCTAGTATAATTCTCCCTACAGTGGGATTTTTCGGGATTTTATCAATTCTTTCGGGATTTTCTCTCTATAGAGAGAATTACTATATCCCTTTAGGGAGATTATTGTATTCTAGTATATTTCGGGTCAGCGATTAAAACCCAAGCCTCGTTAGTTTCTAATGTTTTCTCATGGGCAATTTTTAAAGCTCTCTCATAAGGCATCAAGCCTCTATCTCTCTCTATATAATCATAAGCCTCAATCTTTTTTAAAGCGCTAACAATTTGCTCCATGCAACACTTATAAAGTTCTCTTTTAAAATCATCAACGTCTATTAATTCTTTTTCCATTACTAACCTTTTAATTAAGAGAATAGATTTTAACTTCTATCCCAGAAACTTCCCTATAATATTTTGAAGCTGTTAAAGAAATAATTTGTGAGTCGTCGTCAAAGGCGTGGATATTTAGAGCGTCAAGCACCGCCTTTGCTAAATTATCAACGTCGCCAGTGTTTCGACTTGTTGGGTATTTTCTTGTCACTGTCTTGGGGCGCTTTAAGAAAAAAACTATTTCGCATCTTAGTGGACCAGATAAGGGATATTCAATTTGTGGAACCGCTAACCTAACAACGTCTTTTTTAAAAGCTACGTCCTTTGGGTCACTATAAGTTTTCACATGAGCGCCCACTCTTTTAAATCTTGGTCGTCTCTTTACACTTGGGTCTAAATCTAGGAATAAATTTATCATCTTTATAGTGTGGTTTAAATTTTGGGCTAAATCAAGCGAGCTTAAGGATGGGCAGTTCACGATATTCCACACAAAGAAGATTATTTACCTGTAGATTTTAGGCAAAATTCAAAATAATTTCACGTCCAAATTCAAAAAACCCCTTATTTCAATAACTTGAAACACCATTGTATTTTTTACCCTACGTAAAAAGTGCGTGACTATTACGTAAAATTGAATTAGGATGGCTTTAGAAATCAAGTCAACAACGACTTAACAAGTGATTAAACAGGGAGAATAAAATGTCTAAAAAAACTTACTTACAAGAATGGAATATGACGATTGAAAAAACTGGGAGTGATAAGGGTAACAAAATGTTCTATAAAGCAATTGTGCCTATTGAATATCACGAAGTTATTAATGGCAAGGCTATAAGAAAAACAAAAGTTAGCTTTGGTTTTGGTGATACTAAATTAGAAACCATAACGAACTTAATGGTAATTACATCAATAGATATTAAGAAATTTTATAACGAGGGGCTAATATAATGAAAAAACAAGAAATGTTTTTATTTACGTATGATTTTTACGAACTAAAGGGGCGCAAGGAATCGCCCTACTTTTCCCACATCGAGAGAGAGCAAGAGAGCATGACAGTAAAAGAAGCGAACGCATATAAGGATTGGTTACTTGGTGAGAAAGACCATGGGATTTTAATTCGCCTAGATAAAAAAATTACTAGGGTTAAAATATATAAACATGAAAAGGTACTTTTCGGAGAGGTATAAAATGGGAAAAACAAAAGAGAATCGTCACCGCTTTGGTGGGCTAATGGGTGACATGGAAAAATTGGTTGTTGATAAACTTGGGGGACCGACAAAGGCTCTCGCTTTCTTGGTGACTTTTTATTTAAAATATAAATACCTCGCAGACGAGGAACAAGCGAAATTAAAACAAATCGCAAAACAACTTTAATTAGTGAAGGATGAATTATGGTAGCAAGTAAAAAAGATTTACAATGTGTGATTGCAATGTCTGTTGACGAAATTGAAAATATTCAAGAGCTTTTAAAAGAAGTTATTGGCGACGTTATAGACATCGAGGTTGAGGGGGCTTACGAGGACGAGGAAAAAATTCAAGTCCTAAAAAAACTTACTCGCTCAATAAGGTTATTAAAAAACGTCGAGGTGGTGATTCATAGTGAACGCTAGAAATAAAAACCCATTAAGATTTTTTAAGGGATGCGAAAATAAAAAAGTTTATGAAAACGAGAGCGTGGCGAACTATGCTCTCAAAAATATTCTTTTAAATAAAAAGCGTCCTCAACGTTCTTATAAATGTAAAAACTGTGCAGGATGGCACACAACAACGATTAGAGGGAAAAAGGTTTAATTAACGTTGCTAGTCGTGACAAGATTGCTGCACTAGATTAGATTTTTCCATTGAAGCGTTAGCACCTTCAAAAAACAATTTTAAATGGCTCCTTAAAAAAGAGCTTAAATATAAGCTTACCCATAATCTCTGCTAACGCTTTTATGGGTAGGCTTTCTTTTCTCATGGGGGAAATTATGCAGAAGTTTACAATGGAAATGGTTATGGAATTGGACGACAGGTTAGAACACGCAGGGATTTTATTAGCTAAAGATAGTGATGGGGATATTCACAACATTAGCGCCAAGGACGTTTTAAAAGTCTCAGAGATATTAAATGAAGTATTAAAGAATGAGTGTGAATAATGTTTAGCAACGGTTGGATTTCTCTCTATCGCTCTTTATTGGAATGGAAGTTTTCAAAGAATTTAGAAATGATGGGGTTTTGGGCGAATCTTTTATTGATGGCTAACCACGAAAATGGCTACTGTCGGGATGGGGAGTTAATTAAAAAGGGCTCGTTTAGAACAGGGCGTAAAATTCTTGCATCCAGATTTGGAATTACAGAATCAAAAGTTGAAAGAATGTTAAAAAAATTAATAAAAAGTGGAGAAATCGAACAACAAACATTTACCAAATACCGAGTGATTTCAATAGTTAATTACACTAAGTATCAATCAAGCGGACAACAAGCGAACAACAAGCGAACAACAAGCGAACAACAAGCGGACACAAACAATAAGAATAATAAGAATAATAAGAATAATAATAACAATGTCGTTTCTGAAAAAGAAAGCGACGTGGTTACGCCTGAAAGAATTGTGAAGGGATGGAATAGCATAGCAGCGCAATTCAAATTTAAGAAAGTAATAAAGCTTTCCCCAGAAAGAAAAACAAAATGTTTAAAAGCTATTAAATTAATCCCAAGTGTGGACGAGTGGAAAGCTATTTTAAATCACATTCCAAAAGACAAAAGGCGACTTAATGGCTCAGATGAATGGGAAGGGGCAAATTTTGACTGGCTTTTTAGAAACGAGAACTATTTAAAAATGCTTGAGGGGGCGAAAAATGAAAATTAAAACTGGTGCGATGTTAAAAAGTGAGAACGACAAAATCTCAAGAGAACTTGCGGAAACTTCTTTTAAAAGCAATTTTAAATTTTTGCGTGACCATAACGGCTTTAGGCGTGGGGAGCTTCACACACTCACTGGAACAAAAGGCTCGGGGAAGTCGTCATTAATAAAAAGCATGGCAATCGAGGCGGCTTTTAATTCTAAAAGAGTTTTCATTCTCTTATCAGAAGAAACAATTGAAATGTATCGCCATGGAATATGGCGAACGGCTTTAGACGGTAATCGTGGGGACGTTGATAGGACTAACGAGTTTATGGACAATATCATTTTCGCCACAGAGCTTGATATTGAGCAAGGCGAGCAAGATATAAATAAATTCTTTCACGATTTAAAGGGCGTTATTCTCGGACAGGATGTTGATTTATTTATTTACGACAATTTCACAACAGGGTTTTTTAACAACGAGGGAGTTAATGACCAAGGCAAAGCAATAAACTTTTTTAAATCAATTACCACAAAGTTTGATTTTTCCACACTGTTGGTTTTTCACACATCGAAGGGCGTGGACACTAATCGTAAAATTTTAGATGGGGACGATGTTAGGGGTAACTCAAGTTCTGTGAACATTGGGAGTTATAATTATTTAATCCAAACGTTTTTTAAAATATCTCCCCCAAGAGCTTTTTTAATTGTTGATAAGTCTCGTTATCACACGAAGGCGAATAAGAAAGTTTATGAATTGCAATATAATATCGAACTATCTTTACCAGATGGGGACATATTTTCAGATTACCAAACTGTTCAAAAAATAATCAACGAGGACAAGCGAGCCTCTACATTAAGCGAGAAACCAGATGCAAAAATGTAAACTATTTTATAAGAATTTTTTATTATCGAAATACGACGAGGACCAGATGGCAAAGGCAAAGTTAAGGGAGTTGTTCCCTCACTTTGTCGTGAGCGCCCCATTAACTGTTGAGGAAAAAGACCAGGTCGAGAAAGAAGTTTTTGGGAAAGCATTACCTAGCAAGCATAGGAATGTTAACGACTCAATTTTAAACTCGCATGATATTATTTCGAGTTATCTTGAGGACGATTATGTTTCAATGGCAGGGCGTGGGGAGCAAAACAAGCTCGAGTTAGATTCAGATTTAAACTCTCTCGAGAGAAGTGTTGAAAAAGCTCGTCAAGAAATCTTGGCAGGCATGACTCCTGCAGGTCGAGCGCAAGCAATCGAAATGGGTTTAGTTTAATGTGGAGCGAAATTAGAACTGGAATGGTCGCCACAAATTATCCTAACAATGGGCGTTGTAATTTTTGGGTAAAAGTCCCCACGGCATTATTTCGAATTTATAGGTCTAGGATTTATACAGCAATGCGTCTGAGACGCTCGAGAATAGCCCTAGAATCAAAAAAATAGGTTAGACGATAAAATACAAGCACCGTTAATTGGGATGGGCTTAAAATCGAAATGGGGGATTTATGGAAAATAAGGCGAGGGTTTCAAAATATTTCACGTTGTCAGCTTTATTAAAGATAAGAAAAAATAATTACGTTGGGGTTCTAAATGAAGGCGCTCATTATAGTGCGATAGAAATAGACAACGCAATTCAAGAGAAATTAAAAAACAATTTAAAAAATTATTGTGAGTCGTGCGAGGTGATTCACAAACAATTGGATTGCCCATGCTGTGGTTTAAATTCAATCGACGATAAAGAATTAGAAGAACAATTTTATAGGATGGGTTTATGAATATTTATAGCGCAGAAGAAACTAAGGCGAGAAACATTGTCCCAAGAAATGGAAAATTTCTTTACCACCAAGTTGATGGTTTAGATTTATGGGTTTTTTATATGATTGGAAAAATTGGTTACAAAGCAAAACTTTCAAGCACTACTGCGGGAAATAAAGCGAGGAATAAGAAATGATAGACGCAGTAGGAAATGAATTAATCTTTAACGACGATGGGCGAGTTACTTTAAACCTAGCAGGCGAGGGACGTACTCGAGCTATTGGAATAATTCAACACAATAAGGATGGCACTAAGGCTTATTGTAAGTCGTCCAAAAAAATTAATAGGTTTAGAGCCACTAACTCTTGGGGAATCAATAACGGTGTTTATGAAAGTTTAAACTCTAAAGATTGGTTACACGTTTACACGCCTTGTGGTGAAAACTATTGGATTCAAAAATTTGAAGCAGAAAAAGTTAAGACCTATTTCTATTTCAAAAAAGGCGACGAGCAAGAGCAAGGTTATGAGAAACAAGTTTTTATCCCATTGCCTAGTTTTCAAATGGTAACAGAGGCGCAAGATGGCTCAAGAATTTAAAGAAACGTCATTCGCTAATATCAATCAAAAAAAGTTTAAAGAAAACTATAATAAGATTTTTGGCGAACGTTATAAACTAGATTGTGGGGAGTGTGGACTTTCATC
>Ga0208643_1001351_pt1 | contig 13801 bp, 23 predicted proteins | sample VirMetDEL_Nov_12_FD_184516 | JGI IMG/M metagenome (GOLD analysis project Ga0208643, IMG submission 184516) | Aqueous microbial communities from the Delaware River and Bay under freshwater to marine salinity gradient to study organic matter... | ecosystem: Environmental > Aquatic > Marine >... | reverse complement strand
AAGGTAATTACGTACCCACTGTTGAAGCTTGCGTCCTTTAGCTTTAGCAGACGCTACACTTATTCTACTTGAAGACCGTGTAGTGGTGGTAGGCATTTGCTGACTTTGATTTAGGGTTGCGTTCATATTTTAGATCAGGCCAACAAGTATATCTAAAACTACAATAAGAACAAGTCATACTTAGTTTTCTATTACCTGTTGGTTTACGATAAAAGAACTCCTCTTCATCAGTAAATCCACGTACAAAGTTATCCTCTGTTGCTTCCTTATAACGATTAATAGTATCTTCTATCTTATTAGTATAGCTCTCTTCATCATCAGGATTAGCTTGAACTATTTTCATTTCACCTGATTCTTTACTAACAGCTATCCAACCACCTGCTTTTATTTCTGGAGTCTCTTCTCTCTCAGCCTTAGTATAACCAAACAACTGAGCGCAATATCCAAAGTCATCATTTTCTTTCAGTGCTTCATAAGAAGCAAACTTCTTTTCAAAAGCAAATCTTGATGCACTTTTTATATCCCATAGAGAATAACCATTACCATCTTTAATGATTAAATCAAGTTCTCCATTAATGTAATCTCCATCAGGAGTTTTGTAACCTACTCGTTTATTTAAATCTACTATTTCTACACCTGCTGCTAACAGGATAGCTACAGCAATTACTTCAGTCATATCTCCGTATAACATTTTAATACGAAAAGAGTTTGACTCAGGAGCTTTGGGCCAACCTAGTTTCTCTGCGTGTAACTGGCAGAATGGTTTGCCTACCTGAGACATAGAGGGAAGTTTAGCTCCCCCCTTTCTCTTAAAATTAAACTTACCTAACTTACTATTAAACATCTGACTAGCACGAAACACTATGTCATCTGGAATTTTAGGATCACCAGCAAGGTAAGTATCAATCTTTGTTTGAAGATCCATCTTATAGTGGGATCTCGTCATTGAGTAAGTCATCAAGATCAGTTTTAATTCCAGCAGGAACCATGTTCTCTCGCATCTTCTCTGCTACCTGATCATTCTCTACCTTAACAAGATCAATGAAGTTAGTAATGTACCCCCTAGTCTCATCAGTTAGGGGATGATGTTCTCCAAGTAAAGGGGTATACTTCAGGACAAAGTATTTGTTTGATCCTGTTTTCTTTAACTCATAACCAACCTTCATATCAAAGTTAAGAGGCATAGACTGTTGCCTAATCATGCTAGTCATAACTTTACTGATCTCCATAAAGTTAGATGGTCCTAGCTTCATACGAAAAGGAACATCCTTTATCTCTACCTTATCACCTGATGCAGCCGTAGGTTTATCCATACGTATTAGACCAAAGATATTTCTATATAACTTAGCCTTAGATGCTGTAGCGTATGCTACTGGATCAACTGCACGTAACTTCTCACGTTGCTTAGAAGGTATCCATCCACACTTATCACCACCATCCCAATCTAATGCAGTATCAGAGAACTGCTTGAAATGCTGAGACATATTAGAAAACTTCTGAATATCGGAATCAAATACAGAAGTCTGCATTGTGTCTAGAAATATTCTGAAGTAAGTATCTTTAGCAAATACTTCTCCAAGATCAGGATGAGATAGTCCTATAGATGGTGCAGGTATTCCCTCTACCATATCTCCATCTATATCTGTAGTGCTATCCTTATTAATCCTGGCCCTAGCTAGTATTGGCCCTGAGTTCATGGTAGAATACAAGGCCGATAGATCAGTAGAATTACCGTCTATATTCATTAATTGATTCATACGAATCCCCTTTCATTAAATGAATGATGCTTATAGCATACTTTTATTATTTTGTCAATTAAAATCTTGTTGATCCATCCAATTATTTCCACGAGACATCTCTACTTCTAAAGGTATGTAGTCAGGTAAACCAAAGCGTTTCTTTGCTTCCTCTTGTGCATCTAACAAACACTGTGGGCCTATCTCCTTAACTATATCTATCTCATCTGGATGAGTATCAATCAAGACGCTATCATGTACTGTATTGATTACTACACTTTGTAATCCTTTCTCTTTCAGTTTGTTAAATAATAATATCACACCTAATGGTACAATCTCTGCTGTAGCTACAGACTGAACAGGATAGTTTACTATCTGTGTTTTGAAGTTAGCATTACCTGATCTGTTTCTCTCACAGTCAGGGAAACTAAACTGTCTACCTGTAGCAGTTGTCACTACTTTGGTTGAGATGGCTTCGTTCTGGAGCTTGTCATGCCACTTAAAGATGCCTTGATACTTTCCAAAGAACTCTTTGAAGTAAATTTGTTGAGCAGGAGTTCCTTGAGTTCCACCATACAATGGACGGAAGGTGGAAGCTTTTGCTGCTCCTCTGTCAGTAACTTCTCCATTGTCGGAGAGGACTTTGGCAGTGTAGGCGTGAACGTCAAAGCCAGATTCGACTTCTCGTTTAACTGTTTCATCAGTTGCGAGTATTCCTGCAACTCTAAACTCAAGTTGAGAGTAATCAATTTCGACAAGTGTACCTCCTTTAAATCTACTTACAAATGCCTTGCGTACTGGAAACAATCTACCTTTAGGCATATTCTGTAGATTGGGATTAGAACTACTTAAACGACCAGTAGAAGTAATACATTGATTAAAATTAGCATGAAGTAAGCCGTCACTTTTTATCCCTTTCTTAATCCCTTCAATGAAGGATGCACGATATGTATCTATTGCTGATAATCTAATTAGTGATTCAAGAAACTTCTTTACATCAGGGTCTGTGGTAGTTCTAAGATGTTCTGTGAGTGTTATCTTATCAGTCTTAAACCCACCAGCAGATGCTAGTTCTGATCTAGGTTTGATACCAAGGCCAGCTACTTCATCTACTTCTAAGTAGAGTACACCTAGTCCTTCACAGTGTTCACACTTACTAGGTTTCTTAAAGTTACTGCCATCTTTCTTTTTCTTGTAGTAAGTACCTTTACCATAACAGCTACCACACTTTATAACTCTAGTCTTGTAGGCTTTCTTAAAACATTCTTTGGCAGCAGACATGAAACCTTCTTGCGTCATGTAAGGTCTTCTCTTAGGCTTCCCCTTATCATCAACGCCTATATCCATAACCTCTTTCCAGAGCTTCTTGTCTTTGAGATTGCAAGAATATACTACACTAGATAGCTGTTCGGGAGAGGATAAATTAACGTCTTTATCTCCCATAAGTTTCCTGGTTTCTGTTTGAAGATATCGAGTAAGTTCTTCCTGCTCCTTCTGATAGTCTACATCCACCTGATCAAGTACGTTCATATCAATAGCCATACCTGATCGCTCTATGTCTGTCAGTACAGAGCAGAACTCACACATAAGATCTCTTATAGGTAGCAGGGAATAGTTTTCCTTTTCTCTAAACAACCTTTCTTGCTTCTGAAAGATATCAGCAGTAGCTAATATATCATCACGTAGGTAAGAGATCTGTAGGTTTTTAGGAAGGTCACTATAGTTTAATCCTTTACTAAGCATATTTTTAAGTACGTCCTGCTTTCTTATAGAGTCATACTTATGAGATAATGCTTCAAGACTTAACTTATCACGAACACCTTTGTTCAATACATACTCACTGATCATAGTATCAATAATCTTTACATCACAATCAATACCGATCTCACGCAGCCATGCCACATCAAACTTAGCATTGTGTGCTACGACATACTTTGCATTACTTAGTGTTCGTTTAAAAGTATTAAACTCTGTAAAGTTACTGTCTTCAATATTTAAGATAACTACCTCAGTATCAAAGTATTTTGTTACGAGTTCACTACCAAGAAGATATCCATGTGGAGATCTTAATGTGTAGCCTAATGCTACGAAAGTATTATCTTTGTTATACGGTGAAGGATCTTTACGATCTCCTCCTAAATCTATTTCAAGATCTAATACAATTGCATAATCTTGCATATTAAATATCCTTATATATTATTTAAATACTATTTTTATATATATGTAATAGTTCTCTCCAGCGGATAACCAATCCTAGTATCATGGATTTTATGGTTTGTCAAGAAAAAAATATAAAATTTTTTCATTTATACATTAATCCTAATATACTACTAAAAAAATTTTTAAATTCTTCTTTGTTATCTGTTTTTTCATATAGCTCCCATACTTTTTCTATTTGTTCAGAGTCCTCTACAAAATCTTCAGCTTTTTTTTGTACTAAAGACTTTCTCTGTTCTTTATATTTTTTTAGCTCTCTATCTTTTTGTTTTATCACTCTTGTTAATTTTTTATTTTCAGATTTTAACTCTTCCATATTTTGTCTATAGTACAAGTTATGTGTTTTATTATATAAAGGTTTTTCTTTTTCTATAGCTATCTTTTCGTGAGTTAATAACTTTTCTTGAGTATCAAACCTTTGTAACTTCCAAGTATCTACTAACCCTGACCACTCAGAACTTTTAATGTGTTGTTTCATTCTCTCTAAAAATTTTGTTGATTGCCCTATATAAATTAAATTTTCATTCTCATCGTAAGCTCTGTATAAAATATTTTCCATTATAAGTTTCCTAACATATCAATCAATATATCTTGAGATCTTAGGTTCAATGCGTACTGTAGCACGACCATGTGAGCCTCCTAACTTGTTCTTTGATACGTGTAAATACCTCAAGAAGTTATCGTCTTGTGTTTCTGTATTCTCCTTTCCTATACCAATGATTACATCAGCTTCTGCTGCCTTACCTATCTTAGAGTTAGCCATCTGTGTAAACCTCAGTGAGGTTCTACCATCAGCTTCAGCACCTGCCTGAGAGATAGCAATGACTGCTAGGTTATGTTTCTTAGCAAGTGTTCTTGCTTTGATATACACTTGGCTTAGTCTTAGATCATCTCTGGTAAACGTACCACGCACTTGCATCTTATCTAGCTGATCGATAATCACAATATCAAATGGACCGCCTTTAGTAATGATATAGTTTAGTCTCTCCATAGTCTCACACTGATCACCATTAACCATGAAGATATTATCTTTAATGCCATCCCAAGATACTCTACCCTTGAGTCGATCATTGACTACCTCATCTGTCTCTAATGCAGAATATGCAGATCCTGCTCTATCCATAGTTCTCTCAGCTATCTCTTCGTTGCATACCATCAATACCTTCGCACCCTGATCAGCAAAACCTCTAGGAGAGAATGCAGTGCTTACAGCAAATGCAGACTTACCAGTTTCAACTAATGCAAATACAGTTGTCAAAGTTCCTGGCCCTATACCTGGACATAACATATGCAGTTGAGATAAATTCCAAGTCCAAGGGTAGTTCTCTTTGTTAGACTTGAACATATCATCCCATTCATTAGAGATAAATCCAAGATCATCACCAACTTCTATCCCATCCTCATACTTCTCTAGTAGTTCTTGGATAGGGCTAAGATCTTTTATCTTACCTTCCATCAACTGCAAACCTAAGTTAGCTATAGTATCTCCTAACTGTTCCCTGAATGCAGCCTGTAGTATATCACTACCTACATCAACCTGTATGTCACCTTTCATACGCCTTGTAATATCAAGTATGGCTGCCCTCTGAGATCCAGTAAGCATAGGATTCTCTGCAAAGATAAGAGCTTCTACTTCAGCTACAGTAAGATCTCTTTCATATTTAGTATGAGACATATTCACAACATCAAAGATCTTTTTACTTTCTTTCTCAAAGTAATCTTCAGATATCATATGGTTATGATCACGCCAAAACTTATAGTTAAAGAATAGTTCTAGTAACATATTAGCTACGCTATCCTCTGGTTTTGGTGATTCATTAAATGGTACTATGTTTGGCATCATGCGAGTACTCCTTCTGGATATTCCTTTGGATCATATTTCAAAATTCTCATAGTTGTATCTGTAAACTGCTTCAATCGTTTAGTCAATGACAAAGCTTTCTTACTTGCATCTTTGTCTAAACAAATGACACAGTTAGAATACCCTTTAGCTATGTTCATAGCTCTATCAGATAGATCAGTACCAAGTAAAGCCATTGCAGTACCATAGTGAGATATAGCACAAGCTGATGCAGCATCCTCTACAATGTATAGAGTCTCTCCATACCCTGCAATGAAAGGCTCACCTGTATTCTCATACTTATACCATTTCATACCTTTACCTAATGCTCTACCTACTGCATCAACTGCCTTACCTGCTGATGCTATTGTAAATACAGCACGATTCTGTATTACATCATGGAATAGTTCTACCCTCCCTTCTCTCCATGCTCTAGTCACATTGTTCTTGTCCATATATCTCACCATCCTTTCTGGGAAGTAAGAAGAGAAGTGTGAAGGCACTACCAATGGCACTACTCTTCTCTTTGATAAGTCTTTTGGTTTAGTAATACGAGTTATCAGTGCATCTCTAGACATAGATACAGGTGTTGCACCCTTTGCATTACAAGATGCTTTGTAGCAATTCCAGACCACTAATCCATCCTTAGATGTTATGGTGAACGTCTTATAACCTCCGCAGCTTGGGCAGTTTATACGTTTGGTTTCACCATCCGTCAGGAACAGATCGTTTATTAAATCCTGAATCATTCTTAACCTCTTTCTTTTTATTCTTAATTATCCTGGTCTGATATTTTGACGTTCTCAGATCTCTTGCGATAGGGTTGGATTTCTTGATCAATGTCTTCTTCCCACGCATCTTTAATATCCAACCACTCTTCGATTGCACCTGATAACTTATCTCCTTTTATTAATTCATGTTCATAAAGTTTATTAATCTAATCACTCCCTCCATATTTTCCTATGAGATATAAGCAACTAAAGTATACTACTAAACATATCCACCATATCTCATTGTAACTCACCTATTATCACCACTCCCACCAATTACATTCCTAGCTTTTCTATCTTCAAGCTTCATAACATTGTATTCTTTTACTTTGTTGAAGTCTAAACCTAGATCATCAATCAACCTAGCCAACGCCCAAAGAACATCTCCTAATTCTCTTTCTAGATCAGTCTTCCTAGTTGGAGAGACAATACCTTTATCATCTCTATAGATTTTCTTGACTTGATTACATACTTCCCCAACCTCACCTGCTAACTCAAGTGATGGATAGATAATTGGGTTGTCATAAATTGCAGTTGAACGTGTCCACGTTTGGTAGCTTGTTAAATCACTCATTGATAATATCCTTTACAGTTTCTTTTCTTTTCCATTGAGTAGTATGAGATCCACTATGTTGATCAACCTCAAGATTAAAAGTAGTTGTCATATACCCAATCAAACTTCCGATCTCTCTTATATCACTAAGACATATGTCATCAGTTGTTTTGATAAAATCTAACATAGATTCAAGACTATTTATATACTCTATAAACTTTCCAATCTGCTCTTCTTTTATAGTAATGTGAGTTCTTTTAAATCTACTCATTATTTATACCTTTATGTCTATAAGTTTACCAATTGATTTTGAATTATCTTTTGTCGGTTGCAGGAAGTCTGCTTCTTCTACGGGAGGAACTGGTACATTTGATTGTGCTTTATGTGCATGACTAAGCTTACTCTCATGTACTCTCAGATCTCCACTTGGAGAGTATACAGGATGTTTAAGTAAAGTGCTAGTGCCTATGTGATCTATACTCATTTATTTAATCTTTCTTTTAATCGTTCAATAATTATCTCTTGCTTGTCTATGATGTTAGCAAGAACTTTCTTTTCTTGCATCAATGCCAAGATTTCTTCTTCCTGGTATGCAATCTTCTTGTCATCACCTAGTGTCACTAAGCCTACTCTTTTGTAGATCTTCTCAAAGTGTTCTGCTGATCCCATCCTCATGCTACAAACCTTCCACCTGTTGTTCCACGTATACCTAATAACTTATAACGATACTTGATAGTCTTCCTCAAGTACTGCTTGTATACTCTACCATTTACATCACCACCAGCAGATGCAGCTTTGTTCTCAATCTCCACTACATCTTTCTCGCCAGTGAATCTATTGGTTCTCTGTATTACTGTTGTTGTTCTAGCCATTTGCTAACTCCTTTATAAAGTGAATGTGATTGTCGATGTTCTCATCATTAAGTTCCCATCGAGTTTCTTCATGCCTCAATGCTTCCATATCAGCAATCAGTATCTTTACTATTTCTTTTTTATCCATTTAAACCTCTTTCTGTTTAAGTTCACTCATTATATAACATATTACGTCAACTGTCCACCCATTACCAATTCCCTTGTATCTCTGGGTGTTAGATACATGGGCCGTATAATTATCTGGTAGCGTCTGTAAACGCTCTGTCTCCAAAGGAGTTAGCTTCCGATACTTCATACCGTCCACATACACTTTTGGCTCCCTGTTACCTCCATTCATAGTATTGACGCATGGAGCTTTTCCTGACCGATGATACACACGTTTCAACAGATCATGTCCGTTGATATCTGCATCACCGATATGACATAAACCATCATCAGAGAATACCAGTTGTCTTCTGTGTTTCTCAAAGTAACTTCGGAGGTTCCCACCTTTGTAGTAGGATGCATCAATGCAGAAGGATTTATCTCTATCAGTAAACCCATCCTCAAGAATATCTGCCATAACAATGCCTTTATCCTCTGGCAACTCAGGGATATCAAAGTTAGTCCAATACAATCTAGCTCTGTTCTGTGCAGAGAATATATTGGAGTTAATAAGCACTGGCTCCACACCAAGTATCTCTGAGATTATATCTACATATTCCTGCTTCATCCGTGTATTCTCTACCAAGAACTTCAGACCTGGATTGATAGCTTGAGCTTCACGTAATACCCTGACAAATTCAAAGAACAAACTGGATCGCTCACCCTCAATCAAACCCTTGCCTCTCCCTGCAAATGAAACGTCTTGGCATGGTGGGCCTCCAATAAGGATATCAATATGTTCTTTGACAGAAACATTCCGTATGTCACCTAGTTGTATAGTATCAGGATAGTTTGCCTGAGTAATCTGGATAGCATACTTATCCACCTCACTCGCCATGTACTTGCCTACTTTGATACCCAATCTATCCAATGCTACCTGACCACAACTGATACCATCGAAACAACTCAATACGACTTTACCTTCAATTGGTGGGCCATATTTGATGTAGCCATAACTTCTAGCTAACTCTTCAATTAGTGTTACCATTTTATATCTCCTAGTGTTTAAAGTAACTTACGTTGTCTATGTCCTTACTCCAACAATCACGGCAGTCACCGCAATATCCAAAATCATACTCTTTCTTATCCTCCTTTGTCAAGGATCTGTATACTTCCCTAGCCATGATCTTACCATCCTTACTGGTACGATAAGCTTGGCACTCTTTACCCTCCCAGTTAGCAATAGCTGAAGACCTACCAATATCACTATGCACAGTGGAAGTATTGTAATCATTCGTAGACACTGGCTGTTGATCCACCATTGGAGCAGACAATCTCACACATAGATTATCAGGGATAACACCACCAAGCCTGACATATTCATTGATGATCTTGTTCTCCCTTGTAGGTATCCAGTGCCTAATATGTGGACTCATAACTGCTATCTCACATATCTTGGCAAAATGCTCAACACTCCTGATATCTCCTGCATCATGCCATCTGAAGTATGGTACTGCAAAACTGGTATGATGATTGAGCATGACCACGAATGCCTCTACCCATTTTGGATTGGTGATACCTGCCTCACGTTTAGCATGAGCCTTCTTCACATTCTGCATCCTATACATACCTTTGAGTGCATAGCAGTCAGCACACACTGAGCCTTCAATCTTTCTCAGCTTACTGCCTACACCACACAACTCAGCACTGATACCGATTGAAAAACCTGGCATCTTACTGGTGTTAGAGAAAGAACCGACTATCTCTTTGGCTTCATTGATGTTCATCATCTACCTCATTTCTTGGATCTACAGTTGCACCTTTGTAACCATACGCATTATCAAGATCAGGATCACCCTCTTTATAGGATGCAATCTTGTTCTTGATTACCTCGATAGGTATTAGGCCATCATACATACATTCCATACGCCATCTATCTTCTGGCTTCAACCTACGCATCAACATCATTCTATCTAAACTCATGATACAGCTACCTCCAATTCAGTTTCAATCCACACCTTTGCACCACATGACAATGGCTTGTCTGGGCTGTAGACAACTGATGCTACAACCTCACCATCCTCATCCAATATGTGTATAGAGTCTCCATACAACGCTCTGGTATTACTATCCCATTGTGCGCGGAGTACAGGAAGTTTGTTACCCTCCTCTCTATGCTTATTACTCCTGATATTACCTTGGTTAACGTGTATCAATGTAGTCATTAGTTTGATCTCCTATTTTTAATGATACCCCAATCCACACCCTTTGGTGTACGTTGGGCATGACCTACTATCTTCATAATAGTTTGTACTGGTACATTCAAAGTCTCTGATAATACCTTTGCCTGTTCCAATCCATACTTCTTATTGTTGTGAGCAGCTTTCCATATCAACTCAGTGATACCATCAGACAACTCAGACATGGTGGTAGTCTCTCAATACATCGTGAGCTACCTTTGATATCCTATACCAGTAATGATCTATCAAAGATTCATGATCAATCTTCAGTACACCATTGATCTCTTTGGCTTTAACCTTACCTTCACTCACCAACAGTTTGATAGCATCCTCATTCTTGTTAACGATCTGGGATGCTTTCTTCACAGATACTAAACTCATTCTATTTCCTCCTGTAGAACACCAAGCTCCTCATGGATCTTAGCCATTGCCTCGCAAATATCCTGCCATTGTGCATCATAATCTTCATATCCCTCTGGGATGGTACTTACACGATACTCTTGTAAGATATCCCATACTACTTGTAAATGATCTCTCATGCTACCCTCCTAGATAAAGCATCTCTAACTACAGACTCTCTAAACTTATACTTCTTTCCAGTTTCCATATCTTCCATAATCAATGGATAGCTCTTAGCTTTAGAGTTATACCCAACAAGCTTATACTTGCCTCTCTGACTCTCATACTCTTCATTGAGTATCAACTTTTCATCTAATTCAAAAGTATTTGCCAGGTGTTTGACATACCAATTCAAACTATTTGAAAGTTGCTTGTCTCTTTTGTCCATTGCACCTGCAATCTTTATATCGACTTTGAATGTCACTAGTTCATCATCGAAAGATCCATTCAAGAACTCTCCTTCCAACCCATACTCTTCTAGTTTAGATCGGATCGCTTCGTTCATATCAACTCTAAGCTGCTTACAAACATCTCTATTTATTTGTGTAATCTTCATGTTCCATACTCCTCTAACCATGTGTCATCAGCGGATATTAACTTCACTAATCCATTGTCTTTTATCTCTCGACAATAGGTATCTCCATACTCATACGATCCACCATGCATCATAGGTGATGTAGCAGATACATACCACCTAGCATATCCATCATTCTTCTCAGCAGATGAATGCTTGTAGGTTTTGAGTACTCTCCATTCCCATCCTCTACCATCTGAGTAGATAGCATAAGGCTTATCATGGGATCGGGTCTTTCCAAAACTAGTTCTAGGCATTGTCTTTATCCTTTCGGTTTCCAAATATAACAAACTCAAGCATATACATTAATATGCAAGCAAAACATATCATAATGATACAAAACTCATAGCTGAATATCATATCCAGTAATACATCAAGTAACATCATACTTCCTTTCTAAAAGCTGTACCAGTGGTACAAGTTTACTCCTCACGCAACAATTTGATAAGAAGTTGTCGTCTTCTCTCCTCACGCAATTGATCCACATAATCCTGCTGGGTAACTTGAGCAACACCTTGCGACAACTTGCGTTGGTCATCATTGGGTACTACTGGGAAAGTCCAGCTAGTCTTACATAGATCAGATGATTTGAGAAAATTATGTTTGATAATTTTAGTCATTAAGTACTCCTTGATTATGTATATATAATACCATAGTTGGTAGTGATTGTAAAGGGTAGCTGGTACATTCCATCCTACATATCCAGGTGGAGCATTCCATCCTAGAGCCATTCATTCCTGTCACACATCCAGGTGGAGGATAGACAAAAAGAAAAGGCCGACCAATTAAGGCCGACCTTTCCGAAAGCTGTACCAGTGGTACAAGTTTTTTAGTTATGCGACTTTCTTCTTTTTCGCAGGAGCAGGAGCAATCATATCTTTTGGCATAACCTGCAATCCGATCAACATTGCAATTTCTTCGACTTCTTTTGCATCGAACTGTTCGTCGTTATCGAACTTTCTATTTTGGATGCTTTCGATAACCTTGACCGCGAAAGCTTTCAAGTCGGTTGGTTTAGGGTTGGCCTTTGGTTCTGTATCCTTGCGGAAACATGCGCGGATTGCATCAAATATGGTTGCATATGTAAAGTCGCTATGGTTCTCCGTCCATGATACAAACTTGTCATATGTACCTTCGCCCTTTGCATCATAAAGCTTAGCCAATCCATCCCGCATTTTACGTAATCCTTTGGCCTCTTCTTTATCGGATGAAGATAAACCTAGCTCAATCAGATCCTTGCCAGATAACTGTTTACCGCCTCGTGCTTCTTTCATGGCGTATGCTTCGCCATATAAAGTAAGTAATTGAGATACACCAGAATCATTATCTTTTAGAAGATTTAGAACGTAATGCTTGTTCCCTTCTAACTGGTGAATATTATCCAACTCAATTTGCTGGTGTGCTTCGCTTACTCTATCCAAGAACTCATTATCGAATGTAAGGTCTTTACTCATAATATAGTCTCCATTATAGGTGTGGCATTTCTGCCACATGCAAGTACGGTGTTGTCCTTGCTTGTGTAATTATAATGTCATAGACCTATATAACAGTCAATAGGGAAAATGAAATAAAACACAATAAAATATAAAAAAGCTGTACCACTGGTACAAGTTTTTTCTGGTGGGTTGTATGCTGATCGACAAGACGTGGGTATAGTCTAAACAGTGCCGATGTTTCAGACCTATTCAAATATATCCAGACTATCCTATCAAATCCTCCACAATTCCTGGATGCGAATGATTCTTAATTGCATTTCCGTTCAGCAAGATCTGCGCCAGTTTGGGGGGTGCAATCGCCACTACCCCTCCCCTAGGTATACGTATACGTGGTTATGAAAAATTAGCAAAAATTCAATGTAAACAGGTAGTTATCAAGAATTATCACGAAATATTACAGTCATTGTAACAATTTGTGATTTGACAAACGTATAAAAGTATGGTAAGATTCGTAATCTTAGTTAGATACGGAGATCTAACGTAGTATCTTACTAGGGGTTGCAACGCAAAGCCTATATATTTTAATAAAATATCATAAATCGGCAGCAATGTAAACACGTATTAACATAATTAAATAGTTTTTTAACATTATTTAGTAGTAGATCGCCTTCGCCTTGGGGCTACGGCTCTTGTATTAACGTTTATTGCGTATTTTAAACAGTAATTTCGTAATTTTGCTTGACAATTTACCGTAAATGTGATATACTCCGTAACATAATACCTACTGCGACTATATTATCTATATTTCTGCGGAGTATATGGTAAATAGGCTAGTGATTGCAGCGAAAAACAGATTTTTAAGGGAGTCTTCCAAAGTGTAGTAGGTAACTCCCTTATTTTTATGGAGATGTTATGGTTGAAAAGAGTGGAGAGAAGTTTTCTGGCTACAATAAGCCTAAGAGAACACCTAAACATCCTAAGAAAAGCCATGCAGTGCTTGCAAAAGAAGGTGATAAGATCAGATTAATTAGATTTGGGCAGCAAGGAGTGCGTGGAGCAGGTAAGAATCCCAAAACTGCT
>Ga0208643_1001346_pt1 | contig 13836 bp, 18 predicted proteins | sample VirMetDEL_Nov_12_FD_184516 | JGI IMG/M metagenome (GOLD analysis project Ga0208643, IMG submission 184516) | Aqueous microbial communities from the Delaware River and Bay under freshwater to marine salinity gradient to study organic matter... | ecosystem: Environmental > Aquatic > Marine >... | reverse complement strand
AGCCTATATAACGTGGGACAAAGCAAGACCCAATAAGACACAACCAACCAAAATAAACAGTATTTATTGTGGACTAATTAAGGTAAATTATATATCTTTGGGGTATGGCTTTGACTTTTTACACACAATCAAAAAAAGACTATTCCCCTATATGGGTACGTTATAGGCAACATTCTATTGATGCCAAAGCAAGAACATTGCTATCTGTTGAAACTGGCAGACTTAAACACAACAAGATATTAAAGCACAAAATGACTGCATCAAGTGATGCACATCAAAAGAAACTTATAAGCCAAAAGAATAAAGCACTTGATAGTGTTAAACAACAGATAGAACTACTTGAAATAAAGATATTAGATAGCTTAAACAACAGAAAAGAAACCGATGTAGTCAATTCTAAATGGCTAACCAGAGCCGTGCAACCAAGACTTGCAGATAAGACATTCATTGAAAACTTTGAAGAATATATCAATATCAAAATAAAGGGCAAATCAAAGCACACAGTTTTAAACTTGCAAACTTGCATATCTGCATTTGAAGAATTTCAAGCAGATACAAATACCACTTACTACCTTACAAATATTGACAAAGAATTTAAGATAGCATTCATTGACTGGTGTGATGCTAAAGGATATGCAGTATCTACACTAAAGCTATTCTTGACTAAAATTAAAGGTGTTTGCTATCACTTTGAACTAGAGGGCGAAAAGATAAACCCTTATGTAAGGGTACTTACCAAAGACATAGTTGATAAAAAGAAAATTGAAATTTTTCTAACCATTCAAGAAGTTGAAAGCATTAAGAAATTGAAACTTGAAGATAAACATCTTGATAATGCACGTGACTGGCTTGTGTTGTCATTTTATCTTGGTCAAAGATATAGTGACTATATAGGGTTGACTAAAAAGAATATTCACAATGACGGCACAATAAGGTTAACCCAGCAAAAAACTGGTGCAAAAGTCACAATAGCCATAACACCAAGTGAACAAGCTATAATTGACAAATACAATGGGGGGTTTCCAAAGCCTATAAGAAATTCATTGCTTAACCAAAGGTTTAAAAAAATATGCAGAATTGCTGGTATCGATGAAATGACACCAACTATGCAGACCAAAGGACGTAAAAACGGCAATAAGTCAATGGTAACAGAAAAGCCAAAATATGAATTGGTTTCTACACACGTTGGACGTAGGTCATTTGTAACCCATTTCTATGGCAAAATGAAAATTTCAGATATAATGCAACAGACTGGTCATAAAACACAAAAGGTATTCTTTGAGTATCTTAATGAGGGTCGTGAAATTGATGTTGAAAAGGTAAGAGAAAGTAAAACGAATGCATCATAAGGTTGTGGGCATAAGGATCTGAATAAGATATTTGCCCCCAACCGAATAAATTTAAAAAAAATAAAAATTTTGAAGCAAAAAAGGTAAGTGTTTGACACATAGGTATTAAGGTCAAATAGTTATACACAAAATTGTTAACAAGTTGATAAACAAGTGGTTATGTGAATAACTACAGCTAACTTTTTTTGTTATAATAGGTCACAACAGATTATATTGCAACATATAAAATAAATAAAGAAGGGCATAACGCAAGACCCTAAAGAATTTTGTTACACCCATAGTTTAAGTATAATCTTGGCGATTTCCTTAACTACAAATGTAATGATTTTTTTGAAGTACAGTATTGCACTAAAATTAATTGTTATGAATACAACACAAACAAAGGACAGCAAGACTGTCACACAACACCCAACCTTTTTAAATAGACGTGAAGTTGCAGAATTACTGCGATGTAGTCTTGGAACTATTGACAACCTTGTATCACAAGGTAAACTTAACCCACTTGGTTACAATCGGATTGTACTTTTCAACAAGCAAGAAGTTATTGACGGCTTAATTTCACGTAAATAAAAAAGCCCTTATACCGAAGATGTATAAAGGCTTTATATTTAAAACAGAACAAGTCAAATATACGCATTTTCTTCGGTTTTTAGGCATTTTCTTATGAAGAAAAAGTTGAGAAATTCAAGCAAAAAAGTATCTAAAAATACCAGTAGCATTAAATGTGAATACCCTATTTATTGCATTGGTAAGAATTACTTTTTACAAGAAAAAGACGGCACGTTGTTCAGTACAACACTTGCTATCTTAAAAGACCGATACGGTAGTGACATTAAAGAAAACATAACCTATTTACTGGGTTTTGTAAATGAGCCGTCACACACCGATTACCAACAGATATACAACGATAAATACAATACTTATAAAAAGATGCTGTATACACCCTTAAAAGGGGAATGGGGGACTATTGAAAGTTTATTAAAGCACATATTTCAAGACCAGTACCAAATGGGGTTAGAATACTTTTGGAACTTGTACCTACACCCAAAGCAGAAACTACCTTTTTTGGGTATTGTATCTGAAGCCAAAGGAACTGGAAAATCTACTTTTTTATATTTTCTGCAAATCTTGTTTGCTGGTAATTGTTCAATAGTATCTGCACACGACTTTACAAGCAATTTCACATCTTCTTATGCATCTTCATTGGTGTGTACAAGTGATGAACATTGTGAAGTAAAATCACGAACAGCTATTGCACAGAAAATGAAAACCCTTATAACTGAAAGTAAAATACGACTTGAAGCAAAAGGGCAAGATGCCATAACTATTGACTGGCACGGCAAATTTGTCTTTGCATCTAATAATGCAGATAAATTGACTTTTATTGAAGATGAAAATACACGATACTGGATAATTGAAATATTACAGCTAAAGACAAAATCAAATGACTTTATGTTTAAAGCTGAAGCAGAAATACCAGCATTCTTGTTCTATCTAAAAAATGAATTTAAAGCAAGACCAAGACGTGACAGACTTTATTTTCTGCCAAGTGAATTTCAAACAGATGCATCAAGAAATGTACAAGCCAATTCAAAAAGCACTATGTATGGTCAAATTGAAGAAGCAATGATAACTTACTTTGAAGATAATGACAAAGCTGAAGCATACGCAAGACCAAAAGAACTGGCAATGCTTATGGGTTTACATATAAAAGAAGAAGTTTACATAAGACGTGTATTGAAAAAGGAATTTAAACTTTTGCCAACAACACAAGGTATAAGGTACACCAATGTACTGCACGATAAAAACTGTAATGGTAAGCCTTTTGTATTTAAACGTGAAGACTTTATCAAAGACGAACTTGTTGCATCTGAAGATGACCAAATACCATTCTAAACGGCTGGGGGCATAAGGATCTGAATAAGATATTTGCCCCCACCTTGAATGTTAAGAAAACAAGAATGTTAATTTTTTTATTCATTTTTTAACGCATTTTTTAACATAGGTAAAACCAACAATAGTAAGGCTTTACGTGTATTTGTTAATTTGTTAATTTTTTTTAATAGTCATTATATAGTATGTGTATATAGTATATATATATAATGATATAGCACTAAATTTTTTAACTTTTTAACAAAAGTGATGTAAGACCAATAATAGCAAGGGTTTCGGCTGTTAAAAAACGTGTTAATTTTTTAAACCAAATATTTACAATGAAACTAAACATATATAAAAATAGACTACAAAAAGAACATTTCACTACACTAACTATAGATGAAATATTCAAATTAATAAGAACAACAAAAAGTGATATACCAAAGAATGAAAGACTTGGTGTTGTGTATGCATCTACATCTGCAAAAGGCAGAAAGCACGAACACATTGAAAGTTATACTGGTATGGCATTCATTGATGTGGACGACTGCAAAAAACCAAAGTTGGTTAAATTGCTATTTCAAGAACTTGATTGCACCATTGCTTGTTGGTATTCTTCAAGTGGTAATGTACACGCATTAATTAAGATACCAGTATGCAAATCAAAAGACGAATTTAAAAGAAGATACAGCCTATTGGTAAAAGACCTAAAAGAAGAAATTGATGACTGGGGGCATATTGACGAAATTACCAGCAACCCTACACAACTTGCATTCATATCAAGTGATGCAGAAATATATATTAATGAAGCACCAGTATCTTATGAGGGTATCTATTTACCTACACCACCACAAATAGTAAGAAAAGCAAAACTATTTAGCACAAGTGATAAAACAACCAACTATTGCCTTGACAAAGCACAGCAATGGTTTAATGGAATTAATACGAATGGCTACCCACAAGTATTAAAATATTCTTACACAATGGGAGGTTATTGTGCTACTGGTAAAATTGATGAAGCTGTTGCGAAAGAAACCTTACAACAATTAATTATAAGCAACCAATACTTAAATTCAAAAAATTCAAGTGGTACAATAAGCACATACATTTCGGGTGCAATGGCATCTTTTGAAAAGGGTCTGGATATGCCCCTTGAATGGGACTAATGAAAATAACGTAAAAATTACGACAATGAAAATAAGACCACTTGTAGCATTTAAAAAGGTAAACAAAAAAAGCTGGGATAATTTTATAAAGTGTTGGCAACCAACTGGAACAAAAAAATCAATAGAAAACCAATTTTATTGGAATTATTGTTATTTAGAGTTTGGCTCTAAATTAGATAAAGAACACCCCTTTTTTTGGAAAGATAAAACCTGTACAAACAAAGGCACTATAAGCGAATTAGGCAGATTGTTACTCTATGGTTGGTATTATGATGATGAAGAGTTTAGTATGCAAGTTTGTCAATGGATTTTAAACGCGTGGACAAAGAAACCCAAAGTGTTTAATGATGGTGCGTATAAGCGGTTTGTAAACCGTATAAGAGATGATTATGGTTACTACTACCACAACCAAAATGAAGTTAAAATAGAGTTGCTTAAAGAGTTTTTTAATGATGAACTTGAAACCTATTTGCCAGAGAAACCAAAAGAAATAAAAGAGTTTGAAGAGGTTATTGAATTTTTAAATAAAATAAAAGACAATCATTTAAAAGAGGATAAAGATTTTTATTATAATAGAGCAGATAAACTTGAACAATATGCTTTTTATCTACAAGAAATTTTAGACAATTATAATATACCTTATCAAACAGAAGATGAATTTAGTTTTGTTATTGATGAGGAAAAAGAGGGTTGGATAAATGACTTACAAAAAAAATATGATGAGTATGAAAATAACGTAAAAATTACGTTAGCTAATAAACAAATAAATTAAGATTATGAAAGACCCTTGTGTTTAGATATGCAAGGGTATTTTTTTATATAAAAAACCCCTACTAAATTAATAGTAAGGGCAACTGCTATTGGGAGTTATTAAAATCTTTATTTTTTCTTTATCACTATTCTTGTAAGCCCACCACAATCAACATTTGCTGAAGCTGTGAATAAACTTTTTTGAACCACACCAAAAGCGTTTTTTGCGTTCAATATGGCTGTTATTTTTATTGTTGCAGATGTATCTGTTACTACTGTAAAATCTTCAATTACCCCTTTAGTTGTTGCACCATCATATTTTGCATATTGTAATGCTTGTTTTGATAATGATTGAGCTATCATAGCTTTATTCCAACTACCATTGTCTTTTAAATAACAATCATCTGTTTTAATAAAACCAAAATAGATTGTACCACCAATAAAAAACAAAACAAAATACTTTATAAAATTCCACATAGAGCAAATATAAATTAATTGCATTACAAAACGCAAAAAAATGTGTTTCAATACGTTATTAAAATGTATGAAAGTTAAGAAGCCAATTAAAGACCAACAGATAGTTGTAAGATTAACCAACTATGAGAGCCTAACCCTAAAATTAGAAAGTGCTAAAAAGAACACACCAGTATCAAAGCTGGTAAGAAATAAACTATTTGACTATGAAGAAAACTAAAAGAATACACTACATCACAAATGCCGTAGGAACACAAGATAAAACTTTTGACACCTATGCAGATGCAAAAGAATATGCACTATCAAGGCGAACACTTTTAAGTAAAGCTGTAGATAAATACAAGGTAATGGCACAACTGGTTAAGCGGTTATATAATGCCAAGTGAAATTTACCATACAACCAATTTCGGGTATAGTACTGAAAGCGGTTTTGGTTCTATATATCACGAACACAACAATAAATCTTAAAGGGTTTGCCCCAAAACATCTTAATATGATCTTGGGGCAAAACCAAAACATTAAACCGAAAACAAATGAAATTCACACCAAAGAAAATTGAAGTTAACCACGTAGCACACACACAAGCTGTAAAAGATGCTGAAGAAAAAATCAACAACTTTAAAGAAGCACTTGACTGGGTATATAGTAATAATGTAAGTGAAGTTGATGATATGGCATTCAATGAAGATATGCTAACCGAATACAAGCGATGCTTTATGTTACAAAATAGTAATGTAGTGAAGCTGGATATATCTTTTGAAAAATTGATTGACCTACTTGATGTGGACTTGCAAGTATTAAAAGAATTTCAATACAAGCACGATGACAACAAAAGTGAATTGGTGCAAATAGACAATGAAACTGTTGCTACCAAAATTGACATTAATGACTACACAATTTGGACAAAGAATGAAGATGAAAATAAAAGACTTGAAGTAGCAAATGAATTAATTGATGTACTTGACAAAGTAGGTAGTTTCTCAAAGGTGTACCCACTTACCATAACACAAGGTATAAGCAACTTTTTACTTTTTGATACTGCAAAGCACCAGTACAAAGTAAACCGTACTATAATACCACAACACATATAAAGTAATTGGGCAAAGTAGTGAAACCCACCCAAGTAGCGAAATGCCCTTTTGCTTTGTATAAAAAATTTCTGTCTAATGTTTGTTTTCAAGTTAAGGGGGGTGTGTGTTTTTACTTTTCCAGCACCCCTTTTAATTTTGAAACCTTTACAGCTTTGCTTTATGCACTATTAAAACAATATAAAAATACTATAAGATGCCATTTGAAAAAGGACACAACCAAAGTACTGGCAGACCAAAAGGCAGTACAAATTTAGTAAGCAAAGAAATACGTGAAGTATCTGCATTGCTATTACAAGGGCAACTTGAAGCCTTACAAGACAAACTACCAACCTTAAAAGATAGTGACTACATCAAAGCCATAGGGTTACTGATGAAGCACGTGTTACCAGCACAAAAGCAAATTGAAGTTGATACCATACAACACCCTACTGAATTTCAAATTGAAGTGATTAATAAACTGGCAGATGTTAGCAATGAAGACCTTGACAAATCTATTGATGAATGGGTTGAAAACCAACGCAACAAATAATGTACAAAGTAGATAACCCAAAACAAGCTATTACAGAAAGTTTTGATAAACTGGTTTGGTATAAAAATTATATATTTTTCAATGGTCGTGTTATCGTGACTTTTAAGTAGTTTTGTGTAGTTGGGCAAATGCTTTGAAAATAGCCAAATCAAAAGTTATGGACTAAAAAAGGTCTAATTTAAGTATTTTTATATTTGTAAAAACCTTGTAAAACACTATAAACAATGGGTTTGTTAAGTTTAAGCAAGTATTAAAAATTATTTTCAATTAAAATAATAGTGCCATTTTTAGCAACATACAGCACCACTACAATAGGGGTGTATTTTTAGCAAAAAACACCTAATAGTCTTATATAACAAGGTGTAAAGCAAAGAACAACAATACCCAATAGAGTAAAATAATTACTAAAAGCTGTGGACTAATAAAGGTAAATCATATATCTTTGGTGTATGGCTTTAACCTTTTACACACAATCCAAAAAAGAGTATTCACCTATATGGGTACGTTACAGGCAACACTCCATTGATGCCAAAGCAAGGACATTGCTGTATATTGAAACTGGCAGACTAAAGCACAATAAAATTTTAAAGCATAAAATGACTGCATCAAGTGATGCATTTCAAAAGATGCTCATTGCTGAAAAGAATAAAGCACTTGACATAGTTTCAAATGAGATAAAGATGCTGGAAGTGAAAATTCTATCTGAATTAAACAGCAGGAATGAAACCGATATAGTCAATTCTAAATGGCTAACCAGAGCCGTACAACCAAGACTTGCAGATAAGACATTCATTGAAAACTTTCAGGAGTATGTCAATATTAAAACAAAGAGCAAATCAAAGCATACAATTTTAAATTTGCAGACTTGCGTAAATGCATTTGAAAAATTTCAAGTTGATACCAACACTACATATTACCTAATTAGTATTGATAAAGAATTTAAAAAAGCATTTGCAGACTGGTGTGATATGCAGGGATATTCACAATCTACATTAAAGCTATTTTTAACAAAAATAAAAGGGGTGTGTTATCACTTTGAGCTGGAAGGGGAAAGTGTAAATCCTTATGTGAAACAATTAACCAAAGACATAGTTGCTAAAAAGAAAGATGAAATATTTTTAACCATTGAAGAAATTGAAATCATCAGGGGGTTGAAACTTGAAGATGAACACCTGGATAATGCACGTGACTGGCTTGTATTATCTTTTTATCTCGCTCAAAGATATAGTGACTTTATAAGGCTAACTAAAAAGAATATTCACGATGATGGTACAATAAGGCTGACACAATCTAAAACAAAAGTTAAGGTCAAGATAGTTATCACACCAAGTGAGCAAGCTATAATTGATAAATACAATGGGGGTTTCCCAAAGCCTTTAAGTAATGCCTTGTTAAATCAAAGGTTTAAAAAGATATGTAAAATTGCAGGGATTGATGAAATGATACCAACTGTTCAAAATAAAGGTCGCACAAGTGGTAACAAATCAAAGAAAGTAGAAAAACCCAAATATGAACTTGTTTCTACTCATATTGGTCGCAGGTCATTTGTAACTCATTTCTATGGTAAGATGAAAATTGAAAATATAATGTTGCAGACTGGTCACAAAACTGAAAAGGTATTCTTTGAGTATCTAAATGAAGCACGTGATTTTGATGTGGAAGCTGTAAGGAAAAGTAAAATTGATGCATCATAGGGTTGGGGGCAGATGTAGATCATGGTGATAATTGCCCCCCACCCGAAAAACGATAAAATGAGTTATCAACACGAAATGCTGTGAAGTATTGTAAATAAAGAGAAAGTGATTTTTAGATGTGCATAAGTTGTCCTTTACCAATTAGATACAACTATTTACATTTGACATTATTAATTATTAATAATAAATAACAAAGGGCATAACGCAAAACCCTTAAGAATTTTGTTACACCCGTGCAGTTAAATTTGAATGGTCTAACTGACACAAATGTAATGAATTTTTTGAAGTACAGTATTGCACTAAAATTAATTTGTTATGAGTACCACACACACAAAGGACAGCAGGACTGTCAAACAAGACCAAATCTTTTTAAACAAACAAGAAGTTGCCAACCTACTGCGATGTAGTGTTGGAACTGTGAACAATCTTGTATCACAGGGTAAACTCAATCCACTTGGTTACAATCGTATTGTAATATTCAACAAGCAGGAGGTAATTGATGGGTTAATTTCTCGCAAATAAAAAGCCCTTATACCAAAGAAGTATAAAGGCTGATATTATTAAACAGAACAAGTCAAATATACGAAATTTCTTTGGTTTACAGGCATTTAGCTATGAAGAAAACCTTGAAAAATTCCAAGAAAAAAGTACCGACCACAAAAATCAAATTGGATATTAAGTATCCTATTTATTGTATTGGACAAAAGTATTTCCAACAAGACCAACAGGGGAAATTACACCCCACAACATTTCAAATTTTAACCACCCAGTATGGTGCAGGTGTAAAGGATTACATTACATATTGTTTAACCTATGTGAATGAGCCATCACACACCAACTATCAACAGATATATGCCGATAAGTACAACACCTATAATAAGATGCAACACACACCCTTAAAAGGGGAATGGAAGCACATTGAGGGTTTACTGAAGCACATATTTGATGAGCAGTACCAAATGGGGCTGGAATACTTTTGGAACTTGTACCTACACCCAAAGCAGAAGCTACCTTTTTTAGGTCTTGTATCTGCTGAAAAGGGAACAGGAAAATCTACATTTTTAAATTTTTTACACTTAATCTTCAATGGGAATACTGCTGTTGTCACAGTCAAAGACTTTGAGGGGAATTTCAATTCATCATTTGCATCTGCATTGATATGCACAAGTGATGAACACGATGAGAAAGGTAAGAGGGGCAAGATAACTCAAAAGTTAAAAAATCTCATTACAGAAACCATCATAAGGGTTGAAGCAAAACATCAAAATGCGGTGTATCTTAACTGGTATGGTAAGATGATATTTTCGGCAAATGATGAAGATGGCATCACACACATTGAGCCAGAAAACACCAGGTTTTGGATTAGAAAAATAAGCAAACTCACAACAGATGATTTTGATTTTCTCACAAAACTGAAAAATGAGATACCAGCATTTCTATATTTTTTAGGTAATGACTTTAATCCAAGACCAACAAGGGGAAGACTATATTTTGAGCCAGGTGAATTTGAAAATGATGCCAGCAGAAATGTGCAGGCAAACTCTAAAAGTGATAATTACAATATCATAAAGGAAGCACTCATTGAATGGTTTGAAAACAATCAGGGGGCAAATAAAGCCTATGCAACAGCCAGTAATATTTTTGACCTTAAAGGTGTTGAACTTACTATTCCACAAATTAGAGATGTGGTAAAAAAAGAGTTTAAACTATCTACAATACCAAATAGTAGATACACAAATGTTCATCACAATAATGTGACTGGCACACCATTTATTTTCTATAGGCAGGACTTTGTTGATGATGCAACAGATATTGATGGTGATGATGAAATGCCATTTTAGAGGGTTGGGGCAGATGTAGATCATGGTGATAATTGCCCCCACCCGAAATGTCAAATAAAAATCAATGTCAAATACAAAAACAACTTTTTGACACACTTTTTGACACACATAAACCTTGTGATAATAGAACTTTAAGGGTATTTGTCAAATTGTCAAATTATTTTTTTAAAAAGTATATATAACCTACATAGTAATACACCTGTAGAGTATATATAAAATTATATAGATTTTCTTTGACTTTTTGACAAACCGAGCCAACCGCTTATAAACAAAGGGTTTGTTCTGTCAAAAACATTGTCAAATTAATAATTAAAAATTTTACAAAATGAAATTAAACATATATAAGAACAGGTTACAAAAAGAACATTTTACAACATTATCTATTGATGAAATATTCCATCTAATAAGGACTAACAGGGGTGATACACCAAAGAATGAAAGACTTGGTGTAGTGTATGCATCTACATCTTTAAAGGGCAGGAAGCACGAGGATATTGATACATATACAGGGATTGCATTTATTGATGTAGATAATTGCCGAAGACCAACATTTGTGAAGATGCTATTCCAAGAACTTGATTGCACCATTGCTTGTTGGTATTCATCAAGTGGTAATGTTCACGCATTAATTAAGATACCAGTATGTAAATCAAAAGATGAGTTTAAAAGAAGATACAATCTATTGGTCAAAGACCTAAAAGAAGAAATTGATGACTGGGGGCAAATTGATGAGATTACCAGCAACCCCACACAACTTGCATTTATGTCAAGTGATGCAGAAATTTTTGTAAATGATGCCCCAGTATCTTATGAGGGAATTTATTTACCTACACCAATTAAAATGGTTAGGAAGTTAAAATTCCATTACAATAGTGATGCTTCAACCAACTGGTGTATTGATAAAGCAAAAGAATGGTTTAACGGCATTGATACAAATGGTTATCCACAAGTATTAAGATATTCAATTACTATTGGGGGTTGGTGTGCAAGTGGTAAGATTGATGAATTTACTGCAAGGCAAACCATTGAGCAATTAATAAAAGGCAACCCTTACTTAAACTCTAAAAATTCAAGCGGTAGCCTTACCACATATTTATCAGGTGCAATGGCATCTTTCAGTAAAGGGCTGGATATGCCCCTTGAATGGAATTGATGACCATACTATTAATTAATCAATCTTTAATCAATTTGATATGATGCCCTTGTAGTTAAGTCTGCAAGGGTATTTTTTTAGATACCATAGTTTCTGTTTACAACCAATAAATATTTTTTTTACATTTGTTTTATGAAAAACATATTTACACTTTTAGCGGCAGTCTTATTTACTGCAACAACCTTTGCCCAAATAGGTATTAATAATGAAAACCCAGACGCCTCTGCGGCTTTAGATATTACTTCTACTACGGGGGGGTTATTAATGCCAAGGATGACTAATGCACAGCGCCAAGCTATTTCTAATCCAGCTGCAGGTTTACAGGTCTTTGTTACAGATGTTTTTGGAGGTACATTTATGTTTTATGACGGAACAGAATGGGGAACACTTGCTTTTACAAACTTTCACCCTGACGCTCCTACAATAGGAACTGCCACTCCCGGTAACGCACAAGCCACCGTACCATTTACAGCCCCATCAAGTGATGGAGGTTCAGCGATTACTTCCTACACAGCTACCTCAAGCCCCGGAGCCATTACAGGAACAATTAGTCAGTCAGGAAGTGGAAGTATTACAGTAACAGGTTTAACGAATAATACAGCTTACACCTTTACGGTTACTGCTACCAATGCCATTGGAACAAGTTTGGCCAGTGGAGCTTCAAATTCAGTAACACCCCAAATTCCGGTAGGTACTTTTTACCAAGGCGGTGTTGTTTTTTACATATTTCAACCTGGAGATGCAGGTTATGTTTCAGGCGAAACCCACGGTTTAATTGCGGCAGTAGCAGACCAGAGTTCTGGTATACGATGGTATAATGGCAGTAATGTTAATACAGGGGCAACAGCGACAGGGGTAGGCACAGGAGCTACCAATACAGATGCAATTATAAATACATATGCCGGTTCTTCACAAACATCTTATGCAGCAGGTTTGGCAAGAGATTATAATGGAGGAGGATATACCGATTGGTTTTTACCTTCAAAAGATGAGTTAAATAAAATGTGGGAAAGGAGGACAGACATAAACACTACTGCTACATCAAATGGCGGTAGTAGTTTTGTATCTAATGACTACTGGAGTTCCTCGGAGTCTAATTATAGTCCCTTTTATGCGGCGTCCCAGAATTTCGGCGATGGTTCTCAGAATTTCTTCACCTCTAAGGACGCCACGAACTATGTGCGTGCTGTTCGGGCTTTTTAGTTATTTAATTATTTATCAATTTAACCCTTACTATTAATTTAGTAGGGGTTTTTTTATGCATTACAAAATGCAAAAAAATGTGTTTCAATACGTTATTAAAATGTATGAAAGTTAAGAAGCCAATTAAAGACCAACAGATAGTTGTAAGAATAACCAACTATGAAAGCCTTACCCTAAAATTAGAAAGTGCTAAAAAGAACACACCAGTATCAAAGCTGGTAAGAAATAAACTATTTGACTATGAAAACTAAAAGAATACACTACATCACAAATGCAGTAGGTACACAAGACCAAACATTTGATACCTATGCTGAAGCAAAAGAATATGCACTATCAAGGCGAACACTTTTAAGTAAAGCTGTAGATAAATACCAGGTAATGGCATCATTAGTCAAAAGGCTATATAATGGCAAACGAGATATATAATTGCTCACATTGGGGTTGTACACAAAACAACTGCGGTTGGGGTAGCATATACGTAAACACAATAAATAGTAAATAGGGTTTGCCCCTTGTAACATGTAAATAAAGATCCAGGGGCAAAACCAAAACATTAAACTGAAAACAAATGAAATTCACACCAAAGAAAATTGAAGTTAATCACGTAGCATACACCAAAGCTGTAAAAGATGCTGAAGAAAAAATCAACAACTTTAAAGAAGCACTTGACTGGGTATATAGTAATAATGTAAGTGAAGCCAACCTTGATGA
>Ga0208643_1001344_pt1 | contig 13843 bp, 24 predicted proteins | sample VirMetDEL_Nov_12_FD_184516 | JGI IMG/M metagenome (GOLD analysis project Ga0208643, IMG submission 184516) | Aqueous microbial communities from the Delaware River and Bay under freshwater to marine salinity gradient to study organic matter... | ecosystem: Environmental > Aquatic > Marine >... | reverse complement strand
ATTGCCTACCATGTAGTTGGTCATGCTATTGTAGTGTTCCTCCCACTTTTCCATCAGTCGTCTATTGTGTTCGTTGTTATATTCTATTTGATTTTTTATGTCTTTGATTTGGGTTTGCTTGTCCCATAGTGCATCTCTAATATCCATATCTATTTATTTAGTTTACTTATTTCTTTTAATATTAAGTTTTTTATTTAGTATTTCGTAAAGGTCTTTGTCTATTCGTTCGTAATCCTCCCAACCATCATAAGCATCCAATAAATCTGTAGCATAGTTTTCATGTGTTGGATTAGAAACATGTAAATTAAAATATTCATCCGCTATTTGATTAGATATTTCACCCACTCCTACATGGTCTATTTTAGCGTCTGTATTTGATTGCTCATGCGCTCTATAAATACTACATGCTTCGTATCCGAATAACAAATAAGTATCTTGTGTAAATTTTTTCATAATTCTAAAATCTATCTTCTGGTTTTGACATTGGTAGGTGCTGACTACCACTATCTATAAAATTACTCTTTGATTGTGTCTCCTCTGTATAGGGTCCACTTATTGTATTTTGTTTAAGGTTGTCGGGTATAGCATCCTCGTATATCAGCATAGCTTCTTTGGTCCTACCTAGATTTTCTAGCTCTCTCTCTATGTCTATTTGATTGTCATGACCCCATTGGTATGCTCTGTAGTCATCTGAATATTCCCATGTCCAATCATGGTATTTTAGTAGGTCAATTAGTTTGTCGTATTTACTGTTCATCATTTTCTATTAGTTTATATTCGTGATCAATGTTTTCAATTATGTGGAGGTTGTTCTTCCTTGCATCTTTCTCTAGTGCATCCTTGCACAGCATGTAGGTAGCTTCATCTACAAAGGTCGCTATCAGTTCCATGCTACTACCTGTGTCATGGTACACGCTGACCTCCATGCCTCTCATTGTACTTTTAGTTTTAAATGGATCCTTCATTTTTGTATCTGTTTTTAAGTTGTTTAATAAATCCTTTCATGTGTCTGACGTTGTCATAATCCTGACCGTAGTACCTGCATATTTCTCTAGCTGATACCTTATTATATATCCTTAAAAAGGTTGTGCCATCAAATGCCTGACACAATGGAACATTTCTACTGAATGGATCTGTATCGGGAACAATATTTTTTGAAGGTCTCTTGTTTAATTTGCTCATAACCAACTTGCTTTATACATTGTTACAGTATCTCTATCTTCAGTTTTCTGCAGTTCTTTAATAAAACATTCTGTGCATTGATCCGTATCACCATTGGCAATATCTCGGTCAAGATCTGTGATGAAAGTATCACATGTATAGCATTTTGGATCTTCTTTGAAGACATCCGAAGGAGTCGGATTAATGCTAGTGAATAATTCTTTTAGGTCTGTCATGGTTTTATCTATTTTGTTTTATATTGTAATATACTAACTTTTTTTATCAATTGCAAATCTATTTTTGTAAGTTGTCAAGATCCATACCTACTTTGTCCTTAATTGCACATTTTAGGTCTACTTTTTTTAATTTTAGTTTTTTCCAATCATCCTTTAATTCACATATTTTATCTTCATAGGTCTGTATCATGTCTTCACAAAAGTAAATTTCATGGCAAATGTTCTCTAGTTCTTTAAGCATAATTTTGTTGTTTAAGTTGTTATATAATTCCATTCTCTAATATAAGTCGTGATTTTCTTATCACATTATATTCTTGTAAGTCATCATCATTTGGGAATTTTTGTAGCAGGAAATCCCATGCTTCATCTAAAGTATCCCATGTCTTTTCTTGAAATAGATGGTTATATGCCCAATCTATAATTATGTATTTTTTCATAGTTCTTTCGTTTTGTGTATAGCATCTCACTCTTCCGAGTAAGATATATGTTTCTTTTTAAATTCTTTGTATCCTTCGTATAATTTATTAATATCTTCAAGTACTTTCTCTTTGTTACCGGTTAGACCGTAATACTTTTTAGTATCATTAAATCTAAATCCTGCATGCGGCTTCTGCCCAAACTTACAATATATTGAAAAATCTCTTTTACTTAGTACTAAATTCCATTCTTCAAGTGGTGTAGGTTTTCCGTTTATCATCAACGTTTCACCTTTAGCTAAGTTCTCATAGAAGGGGGCTTTGCCCCATGCATAGTTTTCTTCGAATTCGGTGTTTACATTGTACACTCTTTTATGTTCTTTTGTCATCATAGTTTTATTATTTATCTGTTCTATATTTCCTTGCAATTATTTCTATAGTCTCAATATTATAATTTATTATTTCTCTTAATTCTGCATTTTTAAATCTTAGTTCTTGCATCTTTTCAAGATCCCACTTTTTATTTTTAACTTTGATTATTTTATTTGCTTCTTCTGGTGTTAGTCCGTTCATTGGTGTAATTATTTCCATAGTTTTATTATTTAGTTAACATTTCTTTTATCTCTTCATCCATATTTTGGATTTCTTGCATGGTGTAACCCATCGCTTTTAATACTTCTTCTTTGTAATCTTGTATGTGCATAATTATACTTGTTTCCAGCTATCTAGTTTTTTTGTTCTGTCAGTTGCATTGTCGTTGTACTCACTTGAGTTAACTTTTGTCAAGTTCAATTCATCAGCGACATAGTTAATATGTCTAGTTGTAGTACTCCACCATTTGCCGTGAATATGTAGTTCATCACCTATGATGGTTGCTACTCTTGTATGGTATGATATGATATCATTACCTTCTCTCTTTAATGTCTTAGTGTGTTTGTCAAATCTTGTCATTGTTATTTGGTTTAAAGGTGTACTAATTGTTTGTTTGTTCGTAGGTTTACACATGGTTAATACCGTCTCTCGGTGTCCCTTAGTGTCTCTCTCATGTAGTAAAGATACACAATTTTTACTTAATTGCAAACTTTTACAACAAATAAATCAATTTATTTTCATTTATTTTGATTTAATTTAGGTCAAATGTATATTTGCTTAACCGGTTAGGCAGTTAGTTAGTTGAGTGTTTGGAGGAGGTTATATATTTGCTTAATCGCATAGGCGAATGGAGGACCCACTAATGAGTGGTAAGCATGCAAAAACCGTGCCAAAAAAACTAGATAGATTAGTTGTGTAACCGCTTAAGCGAATGGGCAAATGCTATACACGCCCTTCGGGCTGTAAAAAAAAGACAGATTAGTTGCAAAATTTGCATAAAAAGGTGAAAATATTGCGGAAATTGCTTGGAAATTCCCCTAAAAATATGAAAAAGGTAAAGGAAAACATGGGGGGACTGGGTAAAAAAAAAGGGTTTTTGTTTTTGTAAGAAAAGTTGGCACAGTAATTGTAACCCAAAATCCCTCTATACCTCATAAAAAAAAGTGTGACAATAGGTCCTTATATAATAAGAGTAACAGGCTAATGTCACAGTTTTTAAAACACTATATTTTAATAATATTATTTTACATGTAATAATATTAGCATGAAACAAAATTTATCAGCACAGGCTCGTAGGGATAAGGCTGCTAGGGATCTAGCCACCGCCAAAACACCTGCAAGGAGGATGAAGAAAGCTGAGAATCAGCGTAGACACCGTGCGGATCCTAGTAAGAAGGGTATGGATTGGGATCATAAAGACCAAAGATGGGAGACACCTGCTAGAAACAGGGGTAATGACGGACTAGGAACTAAAAAAGAAAATAAAGGTATATAAACCTTAAAGAGAACCGCTATATTGCGGCTTAACCATGTAAATATATAAACCATGACTTATTTTTATTACCGTTCAAACACAATGAACAACCAAACACAGTTAAATCCAGAGATAGTTAAGAAACTTCAGCATGTTGCCGAGAAAAGCAACTGGAGGATCACACAATTACCCAATGGATTTTATCAAACCGAGCACCGAGACATCGACAATGAAGATGTTTGGTATGACGTTACTAGAAGAGAGACATTAGTTGGGGCAGAGGCTGCAATTGATGGGAGTATCGAACATTACAACAAAAAGATTGAGGCTACAAAAGGTCCCAAGGTTGTAAAAACATTTTAATAAGTAACAATCAATTTAATTTAATTTAATGGAATATAATCAACCTAGCGAGATTGTCAAGGATTTAAACTTTGGTGACTCAGCTAAAAATAGAATATCAACCGGAGTGGATAAATTAGCTAAGGCTGTAAAATCCACACTAGGTGCATCGGGCAAATGCGTAATATACGAAGATGCCAGAGGGAATCCAGTGATCACAAAAGACGGAGTAACCGTAGCAGAATCGGTTGTCTTGTTTGATCCAGTGGAAAACATAGGAGCCACACTTATAAAAGAGGCTTCTAGAAATACAGTGAGGGAGGCAGGTGACGGTACTACTACAGCTATTGTCCTTGCCGAATCACTATTAAGAGAAGTGAACAAGATGAGTGCAGATTTCTCTATAAGAGAAATTAAATCCGGCATCAATTCATCTCTTGAAAAAATTAACAATTACCTCAGTAAAAAGAGTATTGAGGTTAAAGATAAAATGTTAAACAATGTTGCTAGTATTTCATGTAATAATGATAAAGAACTAGGTAATACTATAGCTGAAGCTTATGGTGCAGTAGGTAAGAACGGAGTTGTTCTTATGGAGGAGTCTGAGGACAATACCACCTACGTTGAGACTGTTGAAGGTGTGCAAATTGATTGTGGATTAAAATCCCCGTATTTTGTTACAGACAAAGAAAGAGAGACATCGACACTAGAGAATCCGTTGGTATTAATAGTTTCATCTGAAATACCCAACATAAGAAAAATACAATCAATACTTGAGTTTGTAATTAAGAACAAAAGAAGCTTGTTGATTGTAGCTCCAGTATCACAGCAAGTGCAGACAGCACTTATGATGAATAAGGTAAAAGGTAACATCGATGTTAATATAATCGATACCCCCGGTTTCGGACCCTATGCGAATGATACTGTTGATGACCTAGCCTTCCTGACAGGGGCTACCGTGGTAAACGAGGAGCTAGGGGATGACCTAGATCTGATAAGACCTGATCACTTAGGTGAGGCATTAAGGTCTGTTACAGACGCTAAAAACACTGTCCTGAAGGTTAAGCCTATGGAGGCTAGTTTTGAGGATAGGGTGATTGAAGTAGAGAAGAAGATAAGTAAAGAAAAGGATGCTTTCTTAAAGAGAAAGCTACAAGATAGACTTAGCATACTATCTGGTTCTGTCGGTATCGTAAGAGTGGGTGCAGATTCAAAGGTTGAATTAAAGGAGAAGAAGGATAGAGTTGAAGACGCTATATACGCTGTAAAGGCGGCTCTTAAAGAGGGTATAATTTCTGGTGGTGGTATATCGTTATTAAACGCATCACAAAAGATTAAACCTAAAAACGAATGTGAAAGTATTTTATTACGTGCAATAGTCGCACCTTATCATACTATATTACAAAATGCTAGTATTGAAGATTCAGTTGAACCGTTAAAGGAAGATTGGGGTTTCGATGTAGTTTCAGGAAAACATGTTAATATGATTAAGCATGGTATAATAGATCCTGTACTAGTTACTAAGACGGCATTAAAGAATGCAGTGAGTGTGGTATCTACCATTATCTCTGCAGATTGTGTAATATCTAATATGAGGACTAATGAAAGCAATTAATTATTACTTGATAGTAAGTGATATCAAGGAAGAACAGAAAAAGATTGCTGGACTTATTTTCACAGAAAAGACAGACCTAGACAACCGGTATGTAAGGGCTAACGTTGTTAGCTGCGGTAACAAGGTTGAGGGTGTAACCGACAAAGACGTAGTACATTATGACAAACACGCTGGTCATAATATCACGTTTGATGGCACCCTCTATAAAATTATAAAAACTCAAGACGTTGTCTTGGTAGAATAGAAACAAATGGAAGGAAAGTATTTATATTTTGCAAGTGATTCCGCAGGAATTCCTGATGGAGCAGGTGATTCCATACTATATCCTGTAAATGCTATAGCAGGAATGGAGCCTGCATCATCAACATCACTAAAAATATATTTTAAACCTAGAAACACAAGTTCTTTTGTTGAGGATGACCATGAGTCTGTATCTATTACAATAGTAAGTAATAAGCACAAAGAAGTTATGGATGCTATTGTTGCTGAAGTAAATTCAGGATCTAGGGATGGTGGTTTTATCACTGTAGCAGATGAACAAAACTCAATATATTTAAACTCAAACATTACAGGTTGCACTGATATTACAGTAGTAACCTAAAGACATTCTATTAATATAGGATAATCCAGAAACCTTAAACCTTAATCCAGAACCCACAAACGTTAAATTAATTTTAAAACTTAAAACAAACAATAATTATGGAAAAATATATTATAGCGGTTAGTGCCGCAGATGACGCTATTTGCGTACCGTTAAGTAAACTAAGACAATTAAGTATTGCTGCAGATGCAACTATAATCGCATATTGTGAGCCGGGTATTCACGATCCAACAGGAGCAGATGCTGATGCAGATTTAATTACGCTTACAGTTACCGCTGACACTGAAAAAGCAGTGTTCACTTCTTTAGTTCAACAATTTAATGGAGGACCTCATAACGATGGAGTTCTTGTTTTGTGTGATGATGTTGCCGGTGTGTTTGCTCATGCAAATATCTTGTCTTGTACTATTACTAGAAACGCTATTTAATAGTTGAGACTAACAGCACAAGATCTTCGTGATCTTAATATCCTTAAGTATTACAGGCTCACACGTAAGTGGGTCTGTAAAACTTATGGTTTAACAGATGCTGATCTAGAATTATTAATATACTTAGATTGCAAGGGCAGATTTACTAGGAATGAGTTTATTGAAGGAGTGTATACATACTCTTGGGATAAGCACAGGTGGGAGAGGTTGAAGAGAGAGGGGTGGATAGAGGTCTGGAGACATCGTAATAGAACTACTATAAAATATAGTATATTTAAAACATCGTTCAAATGCAGTCAAATAATTAGTAGGATATACAGAATCTTACTAGGTGAGGAAGATCCACCATTTACAGAAAGAAACATTTTTCACAAAAACAAATCATATACAGATAAGGTGATGACAAAAGCCATAGATGATATGATAAAAGATAAAGATAGATAACAAACTTAAACAAAAAATAATTATGCCATTTAAAATGATGGGGAAAACCCCACTAACAAAAGCCCTTGTAGGTAAACAAGGTGAGTTACCAGAGAACCTTAAAGCTGCAATTAAAGCTGCACCGGGTACTTCACCGGGTAAGATGGTTTCTCCACTTAAAGAAACCGAATATGCAAAAACTTTAAAAGCAGCTAGAGCAGCTGGAATGAGTCAATTTGATTATAATAAAAAACTTAAAGCTGATGAAGCAGCTTTGAAAAACGCTAAATCAAAACAAAGAGTAGCTGTAGTGGGAGATGGAGTTAGAAGTCCTAAAAATCAAAAATTCAAACCTTTAACTGGAAATCAAATTGCTGGATTAGGAGATAGTCCTAAAACTACTTCAAAGAAAAAAGTTGCGAAAAAAAAACCTACAGTAAATGTTCCTGAAAGAAAAGGTGTTAAGGTAAATAAAAAAGCGGCTGAACTAAATAAAATAAGGAGTGAAGCAGAAACAGCAGAAGCAGCTTATAAGGCTAGTCAACCTAAAGGACCTAAAGTACCTAAAACAATTAAAAAAGTTGACACTAGTCCTAAAAAATCAGAATTTGGTAAAAAAGCAATTAACAGAAGTGGTTCTTTTACAGATGAGTATGGAAATACTTATGATAGAGATGTTAAAGGTAGGAAGAAAGCTGATGGTAGTGTTTCTAAAACTATATCAAATAAAACAAACGATGTAACTACACGTGAAAAGGATGTAACTAAAGGACCTAAAGTTAAAGGTAAAAGAAAAGCTAAAACAGTTACAAAAACTAAATTTGATCGTGAAGGTAAAGTAAAAAAAGTTGTAACAAAAACTAGAGGTAAAAAAAGAGAGGTTTCTTCAGATTCAGACGCTAAGAAAAAAAGAGAAAAAATACTGGCTGACAGAAAAAGAAGAGAAACATCTCCAACAAAGATGGCAAAGAGTCCTGCAAAAAATTATAAAAAAGGTTATTACAAATAACAATGGGATTTAAATTAAAAGGTGTATCAGGGTTTCACAACTCAGGTACACCTATTTTAAAAAAAGATTTAGACAATAACATATTAGCAGAAGCTAATAAGGACGGTACTATATACCTAGATAAATCTATAGATGAAAACAGTGACAAAGGTAAGGAAGCTATAGCTCATGAGAAAGTTCACATTGACCAAATGAAGAGGGGTGATCTAGATTATGATGATGGTTTTGTTTACTGGAAGAACAAAAAGTATTCAAGGAGTAAAATGAAAGAAGGTGCTGAAAATCTACCTTGGGAAGATGAAGCATATTCTAGTACTAGAAAGAAACGGAGAAACGGTAAAAGAAAAAGATAGATGAGTAATAACGAGAAAAAAAAGTTTAAAGACACTAAGTTAGGTGGTTTATTAAAAAGCCTAGCCCCAAAAGTATTAGACTTTGCTGGTGATTTATTACCCGATGCTGGTGTATTAGGTATGGTCAGTAAAATGATATCTGATGACCCAGATATATCCCCAGAGGATAAAAAGATGTTACACGAGCAATCTGCTGAGTTGTACAAACTAGAAGTAGCTGATAGAGACTCTGCTAGAAACAGAGAGATAGAAGTAGCTAAAACTGGTAAGAAAGATTTTATGATGACATTGACCGGCATAGTTGGTTTGATGTCATTTGCTTTTATAATATATGCTGTTGTTTATGTACCATCAGTTTTAGAGAATGATTTATTTGTACATTTAATGGGTATGGTTGAAGGTGTTGTTATAAGTAATATCTTTGCTTACTACTACGGAACAAGCGCTAAATAAATATAGATGGCTAGGATATCAACTTACAATTTAGATGGTACTATATCTGATACTGATAAATTAATTGGTACAGATTCTAGTAATACAAATACTAAAAATTTCAGAATACAAGATTTAAAAGAGTTTATATATTCTGAGATATCCGGAAACATGAGTATAGCTGCTGATGGTACTGCTTCAATCGCAACTTCTAATGTAGCTCTAGGTGTAAACTCAGGTGATTACGTAGCAAGTATAACTGGTGGTGTTGGTGTAGATTCAACAGCAGCTACTAGTGGTGCTGTAACTAATCACACACTTTCACTTGATCTAAGTGAACTATCTACAGTAACCTCAATATCTACAGGTAATAATGTAGCAATATCCTCATCTAATGCAGGCAATCTAATAACAGTAGATAACCTATTTATTAAATCTCCAAAACTAGTATCTGAAGCAGCGGTAGCCAACGGTGACTATATGTTGTTTTTAGATGGTGGTGCTACTGGAGATATGAAGAAAGAATCTCTTTCCGATATATCAACCCTATTTGCTGGTGCTGGACTTGTCTCTTCAAGTTCAATAATTAATCTAGATCTTAATTCTTTAAGTGCTAAATCATCTATAGTACAGGGAGACTCTTTAATTATAGTAGATAGTGAAGATAGTAACTCTAACAAAAAAGTTACCTACGCTGTATTAGAAGATGAAGTATATTCTAATATATCTGGAGATGTAACAATAAACTCTTCAGGAGTTTCTGCAATAGGTACAGATAAGGTTAAAGGTACAATGCTTCACACTAGTGCAGCAGATACTACTACTCTTGAGTTGTCTAGTGATACTTTGTCGGTTTTAAAAGTACCAAATGCTTTAACAGCCGGTAATGGACTAGCTAGTGGTGGAACTTTTGATGGTGCAAACGCTAGAACATTTTCTTTAGATCTTAATGAATTAACAGGAGCTACAATAGCAAATGGTGATTCAATACCATTTATAGATGCAACAGATAATACTACTAAAAAAGAAGAATTGTCTGACATCGTTTCTTTACTTGCAGGTGATGCATTAGTAGCTAGTAATTCTGTATTGTCTGTTGGTGTAGATGATTCTACAATAGAAATAAATTCAGATGCAATAAGAGTTAAAGCTAATGGTATAACTAACACTGAATTAAACAAAACAGCTATAACAAGTCAAACAGATCTTGGTGATGCTTTTGCGGATGCTGATACAATACTTTTACACGATGCTACGGCTAGTGCTCTTAGAGAGGGTACTATGGCTCATTTAGCTTCTTATGTTAACGGAGCTTACGATTTAGAGGCATCACTAGAAGCACTTAATGCTTCTGATAATATAATTAAAATAGGTCACAGCAGTGATAAGGTTCAAATAATTGGTACTTTTCAAGTTGACGGAGTATCAACACTTACAGGTAATACTACTGTAACAGGTAGTATGACGGCTAATGGTCTTGAGTTTCCAGCTAACTCTGCAGGTAGTAATGGTCAAGTTTTAACAAAAACTTCAGATGGTACTATAGGATTTACATCTGGGTCCTCTACATCTGTTAATGACACTTCATCTAGCTCTCATTTACCTATTGTACTCCATGATGGAAGTAATAATTTATTGGATGATGACAATGGATTAACCTTTCAGGCATCAACAGGATTATTAAAAGTAAATAAATTATCTCCACAAACTAATGCTGCTGGTGATATAGGTTCTTCAACAGTTGCTTATAATGATTTATTTTTGTCTAATGGAGGTATAATAGAATTCATACAAGGTACAGGTAACAGGGTTCAATTAACGCATATTGATGGAGGAGTAGATGGAAACGGAGATAGACTTGATGGTTCTTTAAGGTTAAGTGCAACATCAAAATTAGAGTTCAATGATGGATCTCAATTTATAAATGCCCCTACTGCTACAAAATTAAATATAGTTGCTAATAGTGTTAGCTCAGGTCCGGTTGGATTGGAGGTTCAAGGTGAAGTGCAAATAGATGCTAATTTATTATTAGACATAAACGCAGCAACAACTGATATTTCTGGAATTTTAATTGTTGGTGGTAATGCAACTGTTGGTGGTACTTTAACTTTAGATAGTGTAGGTGTGTCCGCTGTTCAAACAAGCAGTGAGTCATTTGCAGACAACAATACAAGTCTAATGACATCTGCAGCTATAGATGATAGAATTAACAGCGCTCAATCAATGGGTAGTGGTTTTATTTTAGAAGATGCAGATGGTACAGAATTAGCAATAACAGAAAACAAAGAAGTTAAGTTTATTGGAAGTGGAGGTTTAACTATAAACTGGACAGATACAGATAATGGAACCGATAGTGATCCTTACGATTTAACATTTACAATAGGTGATATAACAGGTAGTGCTGCAACTTTGACTACAGCTAGAAACTTTTCTTTAACAGGAGATGTTACAGCTTCTGCTGTGAGTTTTGATGGATCAGGTAATGTAGCTTTATCAACAAGTTTAGCTGCTAATACTGTTGATAGTTCTGAGTTAGTTGATGGTTCTATAGATACATCTCACATAGGTAATGATCAGGTTACTGGAGCTAAAATAGCTGATGATACAATAGACTCTGAGCATTATGCAGCAGGATCAATAGATACAGAACACTTAGCGGATTCAACAGGTTCTACAGATGGAGTTACTTATGCTAAAATGCAGAAAGTAAGTATAGCGAATAGAATATTAGGAAGAGTAAGTGCTTCTGATTTAACAGTAGCCCAACTTACTAAGTCTGATGTTCTTACAATGATTAACGTAGCTGATGGTGCTAATGCTTATGTTCACCCTAATCATTCGGGAGATGTAACTTCTTCAGCAGATGGAGCACAGACAATTGCTAACAATGCGGTTACTTATGCTAAAATGCAAAACGTAGTATCCAATAATGTTTTACTTGGTAATGATAATGGAACTAATCAAGACGTACAAGAGTTATCTGCATCTGCTGTTAGAACAATGCTTAGTGTTGATGTTTCTGGAACAGATAATTCAACTAACGTAAGCCTTTCTGGGACTCCAGACTATATTACTATATCAGGTCAAGTAATAACTAGAAATCAAATTGATTTAACAGCAGATGTAACTGGAGTTTTACCGTCAGCAAATTTAGATTCAGACACAGCACATTTATCTACCACACAAACTTTTAGTGGTGCTAAAACATTTTCCTCTGCAGTAAATATAACAAACACAACTGAAGCAACAAGTACAACAACAGGTGCTTTAAAAGTTGCAGGAGGTGTTGGTATTGAAAAAGATTTACATGTTGAAGAAGAATTAGTGGTAGGTGATTCGATTGGCGTTGGAGTAACACCTTTTGCTAACAGTTTGTCATCTTCAAGTAATATTGATTTAATTGGTAATGGAGGAATACTATCATACGCTAATAACTTATATTTAACATCAAATGCTTACTATAATGGTGGTTGGAAAGCTAAGAGCACAGGAACAACAAGTCTGTTAATAGTAAGATCTAGTGCTTTAGAATATCATGTTGATACGTCTAGTCAATCAGCTGGTACAGCTACTGGTTTTGCTCAAGTTTTTACGGTTTCTAGTGGAGGTAATGTTACAGCAAGTGGAGACTATACAGGAACTAACTTTATAGTAGGTTCAGATAGAAGAATTAAGTCTGAGATAGAGCCTATCAAAGAAGGTTTAGAAGTTATAAAACAATTTGCATCTTACAATTATATCAAAGGTGGTAAAAAAGAATCAGGTTTTATAGCACAAGAAGTTCAACAGGTATTACCTCATACAGTATATGAAGATAAAGAAGGTATGTTAAGTATGAGCGATAGAGGTGTCTTAGCTCATATGCATAAAGCAATATTAGAATTAGAAGAAAGATTATTGATAATAGAAGAAAAACTTAATTAACATGGGCGTACCTACCGATGAAAACACTGATTTTGAAATGTTTGGTCCTACAAATGGTAGTGATACAACTACAATACAAGGAGCAATAGATGAGGGTAATAATGGGGTTGTAGATGGTGATACTAAATTTTCTCAATTAATAGCCGCATCAAGCACATCTAAATTTGATTCAATATATGCAGGTGGTGTTATAACTAATTTAAATCAAATTAACAATGCGCAACAATATAGGGGATACCCGGCAAGTTCTTCTAATAATTCATCATCAGTATCTAATTTTGGTGCTGGTAATTTAATAGGTCACTTTGGTACAACTGGTTATGCTACTTTAAGTTGGGAAGTTATAGTTAACTTTGCAGGATATTCAACAAAAACAGTTACTATAGGTCCAAACGCAAGTTGTTTATTTGGTTGTGGTTATACTTCAGCTTCTAGAAGTGATGGTAGTACTATAACTGGAGGTGGAACAATAAGAGTTAAAAGATTAACAGATTCTAGCAGTAACAGTAATACTGCAGTTAATGATAATGGAGATGTTCAGTTAAGTGTTGTAGGTGGTACAATAGCTTCAGCAACAGGATTGTCTAGAAGTAATAATAATACAGTGGGATCTTTTGGGTTTAGTGCAGGTGAAACTTTTGATAAAACATTTACAGTGTCTGGTCTTACAGTTGCTGCAGGTGACACCTTTCAATTAGACATAACCGAAGGTTAAAAATTAAAAAATAAACTATATATGTAATAGTAATAACATAAGTAAAATTAAATTAAATCAAAAACAAAAGTAATGAGTGAAGAAGTAAAAAAAATAACAGACAAAGAGTTAGAAGAGATCCAAGGATTTGTTAATCAAATAAACAGGGGTCAACTTTCAATTGGTCAATTAGAGACACAGAAGCATGCATTGCTTCATCAAATTGCAGAGGTTCAAGGATCTCTAAAAGAGTGTCAAGATAAGTTAGAAAAAGAGTACGGTAAAGTAAATGTTAATATTACAGACGGTACTATTACAGAAGTAGAAGAAGAAGATAATGTCAAAGCTGATTCGTAAGATCAG
>Ga0208643_1001340_pt1 | contig 13867 bp, 4 predicted proteins | sample VirMetDEL_Nov_12_FD_184516 | JGI IMG/M metagenome (GOLD analysis project Ga0208643, IMG submission 184516) | Aqueous microbial communities from the Delaware River and Bay under freshwater to marine salinity gradient to study organic matter... | ecosystem: Environmental > Aquatic > Marine >... | reverse complement strand
CATTTGCTCAGCAACTTCGTTAGCATATTTAGAGCTAACTTTCTTCATACTCAAATCTTCAGTTATTTCAGATTTAATAGATAAGTCTTTAGAAACGCCTGTAAATTTAGTAGGATCAATTAAAGGTGCGTCTTTAGGCTGTGATGAAGGTTCTTTAGGAATACCCATGCCTTGTGCAACGGCTAAATCTTTAGCTTGATCAGAGTCTAAGCTTGTTTCTTGTTTTATTTTTTCTGCTTCTATAGCTAAATCTTTTTTAGCGTCTAGTTTAGCGAACCTAGTATTAGCAAAAATAAATTCACCAAATCCAGCGCTGCCCACAGTGGTACCGTCGGTTTTTCTTTTAGCTGCGGGATCAAAGTTGAAAATTCTAAAACCTATTTCATCAAGGGTTTTATCGCCTTCAATTTTGCTAGTTTGCTTGCTTCTTACATAGTTATGTATTGCGCCGTTTGGAGCTAAGGCATTTGCAATATTAAGTGCAGATCTTTCGTTTCTTATAAAGTTACCAAAATCTGCTTTAGTTTTTACGCTGCTTGGAACAATATCATTTATACTTTGCAATAAATCTTTTGAAGAAACAACAAGATCTGGTCTTATTTTTTCACCACTGCCAGCTAATAAATCTATTTCACCAAATCGTTTTATTTGCTTAGAAACATCTTTACTTTCGTTTATATTGTTTCCAAATCTACCTAAAAAATCAACCAACTGCTGTCCTGTATTTATTCTAGGTTTTACTATATTATTTCTTTCTGCAAAACTGATTATGTCTTCTCTAATCATTTTTAAAAGACTTACGTCTTTAGATTTACCTACCTCTTTGTTCGTTGTTAGTTCTGTTATAAAAGCAAGCATTTCTTCTGCTTTCATATTTCTACCTAATTTAGTTCTAAAATCAAAACCTGTACCGTCTTTTTGCTTGCCGTATTTTTCCGTTATTAATTGTGAAAGTGATTTACCCGTATCGTTTATTTCTTCTGCAAAATTCTTTTCTAATGTGCTTATTAAGTTGTCATTAAATCTTTTTAACTCTTTTGGGTTTTGATGAAAAAATGCGGCTAATCCGAAATGAGTAAGCTCGTGAGCTAATTTACCTGCATTAAATTTACTTTTAACAAAATACAAAGTGTTAGTGTCGCGATTAAACTTTGCTGTATCATTTTTTTCACCTTGCGGCATTTCAGTATAATCTTCTACAAACTTAACGCTAGGTTTGTTCTTAATATTTAACCCAGCAAAGGTTTTATTAACATAGTTTGTTGCGTTTGCTTCAAAGTTTGGATTTTCAATGTCTAACTTAAACTCGTGAGTTCTAGCATTTATTAAGTTCAACAAATCAGGTTGAACTGCTTCTAAGTTTTCTAATGCTTTTCTTTTTTGCTTAATAGTCATATTGTCTCTTATACCAAGCTCTCTTGGCGCTAAAACAAATATTTTGTTTTTATTTAAATCAGGATCTGTTTTTATAGGTCCACCTTCACTAGCTACTGGTCTTTGATCTTTTAGTTCTGATTTAAGAGTTTCTATGTATTGAGATTGAAGAGCATATTGACTCATTAACTCTCTAGTTTTAGACTCATAAGCTTTAAAAGATACGTCTGCTTTTCTTAAATGTGTAAATCCTAGTAAACCAAAAGTACCAGCACTAGTGAACATTCTTCTAGCAATTGCTTGAGACGATGCGTCTGTGTAAGTTTCTTTTATAAAAGTATCAAAATCAACATCAGAATTTAAGTCTTCAATAAAATGCTCTGTTACTTGAGCAGCTTCACCCGCTGCGACACCCACTACGGATCCTTTAAAAACCTTATTAATAAAGCCATTAAAAAAACTATATCTACCTTTTAATTTAACGTTAGGTGTAACACCTCCAACAACACCAAAAGCAAATCCAGAACCTGTTTTAAAACCTATAGCCTGTGTTTTAACTTCCTCAATTCCAGACATTATACCAATATACTTGGCTCTGTCGTAAATACTTTTACTTTGGCTAATTCTTCTTAAAAAGTTACCAGCTCCCAACAAAGTAGCAGCACCTTGAGTAGCAGTAGTTAATACTGCAAACTCTGCCATTAATGGCACAAAAGCACCTGTGCCTTCTACTATCTCGTCAAGAACTGTTCTTTCTAAAGCTTTTTGTGATTTTTCATTAAACTGTATAGAAGGTACTTCACCTGAGTTTATCTCGTCTATATTAACAGCGTTATATTCTCTAGAATAATTATCTATAATGTCTTTAGTGTTTCTAGAAGTACCTACAGTTAGCATAGCTTCTTTTCTATTACCTAATATACCTGTTGCATTTACAGCTTCAAACACAAAGTCAGCCAAAAGATTTTTTTCTAAATTTTCAGGACTTTTATTTAATAAATATAAGTTTTTTATAGCTTCAAATCTTGTATCTAAATCTGTTTGGGCTGCTCTATAGTTTTCTAATGTTTTTCTTGTTTCTGAATTTAAAATAAGTTTTTCTTTAACATCTGCGGTCATTTGATTAAAACCACTACCAGTCCCAACCCCTACTCTTGAGGCTTTTAAAGCTTTATCTAAAGATAGTAGGTTTCTATTTTTACCATATAAACCTAAAGTATTAAACATATCTGAAAAATCGTCTTTTGATATATCAATATTTAAAGCAGAAGAAGTTAATTGATCTTGCTCTTTTATTAAAGTTAAATACTCTTGTCTCAAAGCCTCTCTTAAAGATAATGAATTATTTTTTTGAGCTTTTGTTGTTATATTTTTTTCAGCAGTTTTTATTTGACTTTCTAATATAGGATTACCATAAGAGTCTGTATAGTCTTTTTTAGTTGTATCAATTTTAATATTGTCTATTAAAGTCGTTAAATTATCAAATTCAGTTTTTTTAGTTAAATATAGTTTTCTTTGAGCTTCTGTTTCTTCTACATTTAAAACATTGTTGTCTACTTTGTCTTGTATATTTAAAAGCTCTTTTAAAATTTGATCTCTTTCTAGCTCGTGTTTAGATATTAAACCGTCTTCTACGCTATTGTTTTTTAACAAAAAATTAGTTTGCTGTTGTTCTCTTTCTAATGTAACATCTAGAGACTCGGCGTTTATTCTAATTTGTTGATTTTTTTTATCTAAGTTTGATATTGCTTGTATTGTGTTTCTTGTAAAAGCTTGATTACCTAATTTAGCAACTGTTTTTCTTAGATCATCTCTAGAAACATTTTTATTATCTAAATAAACATTTTTATTTTCTAAAATATAATCAACAGCATTGTCTATTATGCCTGTTTGTATTTCATTTATTTTACTATCTCCTGCTTCAACAAGACCCATATAGGCTTCAGATAGTGAAAAATTATTACTAACATCTGATTTAAAATCTATACCGTCTTCTGTTAAATCATTTTTCTTAAATAAAACGTCTATAGTATTACTCAATACATCACTAAATTGATTTACTTGATTAACACTAAATTTTCCTGCTACAGATTTTTCACCAAAATCTTCTTTAGTTCTAGGAAAACCTTGTTTGTCAAAGCCTAAAAACTCAGTTTTACCTTCTTTTAATATTTCTTTAAAATCAGTTGGTATTTCTTCATACTCAAAGTTATGCTTGTTAACTAAGTTTAATCTACTTTTATTTTCTGTTGATTTATTTTCGTTTACAAAATTTTTAAAAGGATTAAAAAGATCAACACCAGCTTCTTCTATTCTTTCTCCAGTAAAAATTTCTGATTTACCTAAAACGTTTTGAAGATCTAACTTTAGCTCTTTTCCGCTTTCAGCTTTTATTACAACTACATCGCTACCTGGCACAGATTCTTTTATAGTAAAACCGTAATTGTTTAAAAACTGTTTAGTGTTATTAACAAAATCTGTTTCGTTAGTTATAGCATTAAATTTTTTTGCATCAGGAAAAAATTTATTAAAATCAATAGGTTTAGAAGGTTTTGGTTCTTCTTTTTTAGTTTTTTCTTGATACATAGGCTTGCTACTTTGCACTTTTTTACCTGTAATATCAGTATCTAATATATCTTGGGTTTGCTGTAATGCAAATAGATCACTTCCTGTAAAGTCCAAAGGACCAAGATCCGAGTCTAAGCCCGTACTCTCTAGTGCTGTTATTACTGACGGCGCATCCGCACCCGCTACACCGTCTTGTTGAAAATTTTCACCAGTAGTATCTTGCTCTGGAACTTGACCACCATTAGCTTTAAACTCCATAACTAAAGGTATCATTTCATCTTGTGTTAATCCCTGATCTCTTAAACTTTTAATATACTCTTGTAAAGTCATTTTTATTTAATTTAATTATTTATTCATAATTTGTTCAATATCGTAAGCTGCTTCTGCTGTTTCTCTAGTCGCGTTGTTTTTACTCATGTAGTTTTCAATAAAATTTTCTTTTGCGTAATTCTTTTTTCTAGTATCGTAAACATCGTTTATTGTTTTAGAATATTTCTTTTGATCAGCTTTAGTAGAAAAACGACTTTGCACATACTCTTGAGCTGTTTTTGGAATAACCTCTATAGCTCCTTTTGATCCTTTTTTAACAACTTCACCTTCTTTGTCTAAGTATACTTTTGGTGCATCTTGTGCCATAGAATATCCAAAATCATAAACAATAAATTTAGGATCATAGCCATCCTTACCTTTATTTAAATTAAATATAACTTGCTTTGTGCCAGTGCCGCTAGCACTAGGATTAACAGAAACTAACATTTGTTGATCAAAAGTAGGGTTTTGATTATCTCCTGTAGTTAAATTTTTAGTAAAAAATAAAGTACCAGCAATATCATCAGATCTTCCGTATTTATCAGTTTCTGATATAGCATTATAAAGAGTTTCATCAACACCAACGCCTCCAAAATTAAAGCTTAAACCACTGGATTCTATTTTATTCTCGGTAGATGTTTTTTGAGTTACAACATCATCAACCCTTCCAGCATGACCATTTCCTTTGTCTACATGGTGACCACTACCTGAATTAATTTTGTAATAATCTGAGCCATACTGCCGTACTAATTCGTCTTTAACATAAGAAGGAATAGATCCGTCTTTTTTAAAAAACTCATTTTTAAATTGTTCAAAACTATATCCAGTGCCGTCGCTAGCTACAAATTTACCATCTTTAAAAGCGTCTATATATCCGCCAGAAACTTGGTTATCAAAGTTTTTCTCGTTGTCTGTTCCAAACAAAATATCAACATATAAAGAGTTGTATTGATGATTATATTCTTTACTTGTGAGTGATTTACCGTAATTTTTACTTGCTGTGTCTATTTCTGTATAAACATCTTCACGTATTGCACCTGTTGTTGTGGTTCCTGTCTGCTGTCTATCTCCACCAGCTAAATCATAAGTACTTTGAGCAGTAGTTGTACTTCTATGAACACTATTAATATTTGTTGCTTTTCCTTCTGGAGTTGCTTCAAACTCTTTAAGAATCCCGTTTAAATCAGATCTTGCTATGTAAAAATCACTTGCATTTTCTGCGCTAAGGTTGTTTAAATTTACTTCAAATCCGTTAGAATTTAAATTTACTATTAGTCTATCGTTTCGATCTAAACTAGAACTAATGCCAGCATAACTATTTTCACCTTGATTTTTTCTATTATAAAAATCTAAAACACTAATAGTTTCACCATTAGATTTTTTACCAAAAGTTATGTTTTTTGTAAGCCTTCTATCAATTATTTCTTCTGCATCTAAAATAGCAGCATTAAAGCCTTGAAAATTAGTTATTTGCTGTTTAAAATTACCATAATTTTGTATTTCGTTATTAACTGCTTGTTGATTAGGTTTTCCTCCAGAAGCAAGTTCATTTAACCTTCCGTTTATTTTTTTTGTATAAACTGCAATACCATTATTTACCTGATCTGCAATATTAGTATTAAATACCATATCGTCAGTAGTCACGTCTTCATTTTTTACATAAATAGCGTTTTGTTTTTCATATACCAAAGGATCTATTTCTTCTTCAGGTTGTGGTACTATAAAACTAGAATCAAACCCTCTTTGAAAAGCACCGTAGTCTACTATACCTTCCACAGGAGCTTCGTACGATCCTGGAGTTGTTCTAAAAGGAGATCTTGTTGTTTGTTTTGCCATTTTTTTAATTTATTAATTTAATTTTAACTAGCTTTAAAATCTTCCAGAATATCCAAACTTGCCGTCTTTACCACCACCTATTCCACCGGCTAAAACGCTTCCAATACCTCCAACCATTTGTCCAACACCTTGAATTTGAGCGCTTTCAGCCGCAGCCGCTTGTTGTGAAGCACCTCCAGCCATTGAAGATAGTCTATTTAATTTTTGCATTTCTCTTTTTTCTTGAGCACCAAAAACAAATTGTTTGCCTTTAGCTTCAGCATCAAACAAAGCTCTTTCTAGTTGTTGTTGTCCTTGTGCTCTTAATCTTTCGTTTTGCACTTCTTGTTGAGCTATGCTAGCAGAAACACCTTGTTTACTCTGTAAAGCCGCTTGGGCTAATGCTGTTGCTCCACCAGCTCCAGCGCCCGTGGCTCTAAGAGTATCTAATGTACTTGCTAGTGACAAATCAGTTTGTTGTGCTTGAAACTCAGCCGCTTGAGTGGCTACTGTTAAGTTAGCAAAAGGATTTGTAAGCATGTCTTTTGCGCCAGCAAATGGATTTATTATATCCTGTCTAGAGCCTTCTAGGTTTGCTATTTGAGCCTCTAGCCGCTTTTGACGTCTTCTAGCTCTACGTTTTGCAGCTCCACCCATTATTGCCGATATGCCGCCGCTTAATACTGATCCTGCGCCAGATATTATTCCGGCTGTTACTATTCCTGCCATAGTTTTTCTTTTTTATTGTATTCTTTTATAGTAAAAGAGTATAACAACTCTTCTACTTCTTCTATATTTTCTGTATTTGTAGGATTTTTATGAACGTTTATAAACACGCAGTCTTCTAAACATTTAATTAATCTTTTAGCTCCTTTAATTGACTTTTCATAGCAAGGTGCTATGTGTTCTATTTCTTCATCATCAGTTGTAACTAGTATTCTACCAGTCATTAAAAACCAAAAATGGTCTGTATGATGTATCGCACTTACAACAAACGATCCAGCGGGCATAATCATTTTTCTCATATATAGTTGATCAGAAAAATCGTGTGTTATTTTAAAAACGTCGTTATTAACTAAGTTTTTACCATCACCATATATGCCTTCTATATCGTTATTTTCAATTAAAAGATTTTGTAAATTTTCAAGTTTTTGTTTGTAATTGCTTAATTTATTTTTCATTAAATTTAATATAAAGATTGCTCGTAGTTAAATCCTATTGAAAATAACTCAGCTTTTTTAGTTTTATTTACGGTTTTATCGTTGTTAACTGGCTCGTGTTCAAAAATTGCTTCAGTAAAAAATCCTTTAACACCTGTAGAGTTTAAACTACTTATACCTGTTATACTAGAAGTATCTCTTATTATTACATTAGCAAAATACTTTTTTTCTAAAGGAGTAAAACCAGCAAATTTAACAGAACCTTCTTGTAGATATCTACCTGATATATTACCAGGTATAGGATATGCATTGTAATTTTGAACATCTTCAGCAGGTGACTTCATGCTTATAACCTTCCAATTGTTTGTGCCCTCGTAATTAACTGTTTTGTAGTGTTTAACAAGAGATGGATTTTGATTACTAACTACTGTTATAGTGCTAGGCTGAAACTCTTCATAAAAAGTATTTCTATCTACGTTTTGATCATAATGTCTATATAAATCACCACCATTAAAAGTATATAAAGAATTATTTAAACTGCCGCCAAAGCTAGGGTTGTATGTCATAAAAGAACTCCAACCATTTACTTTATCACTAAAAACTAAAGTTTTAAAATTAGTAACAGTTTTATTTACTTCTACTCCAAATTCATTTGAAGATCTAAAAGAAACTTCTTGACCACTTCTAACAACAACACTATTACTAAGTGTTACAGTGTTTGAAGAAACATTAGTAACTCTACTAAAAAAATCTTTAATTCCACTACCTGAAATAAATTGACCCGGAGATATAGTGTTTGAACTTTTAGATAAAGTTATTTTTTTACCTTTAGAACTTTTTGAAACTACAGAATTTACTTTTGATAAAAAAGTTTGCAAGTTTGATAAAACAAAAGTGTTAAGCTTTAGGTTTAGCGTATAGTTTCTAGTATGAATATCAAAAAACCCTCTAATGCTATCAGACTGAGCTAGGTGTTTTCTAAAAAAACTTCTCATACCATATGATGATATTTCTGTAATACCGTCCCTAGACAGTCTTAAAACAGAACCTCTATCTTTATCTACAAAGTATTTACGGAATCCAAATACAGCAAAGCTTTCTGGGTTTTTACCTATACCAAATTCACCTAAATAAGGTGTTATTTGTCCAATCACAACTTTAGCTGTAGTTGAAAGACCACCTCCTTCAGCTGTGAATATAGCGTCTTTATCTATTAACGCACCGTTTACTTTGTTTTCTTGAAATATAAGTAAGTTAGTATCTTCTGCATAAAGTTTTTGTATAGAACCATAAGATAAATCAACTGACTTAGTTATGTTCTCGGCTATAGAAAATTGATTTGTATTGTTTATGCCTGTTCTAGAGTTAAATATGCCAGAGTATATCATAGAATTCTCTCTATGTTTTCTATTATATTTTTTATCTACAGCAAAAGCCTTTGGTCCATAATCAATAGCATCTTCGTTAAAGCCGCCTTTTATTCTAGACTCTTCAATATGCCACTCGTTTTTAGATTGAGTATTAATAGCGTATGGTGTTGAAGATGAAAACGTTAAAACAACACCTAATTCTATTTTGTTCTTAACACCGTTGTCAAAAGTTAATAAATCTTTATCTGTGTTTAGTTTACCGGTTGTGTCATCTTTAACCCCAGGCCCACCTATAACATAAGAAGTGTTTGCTTCTAAGCTAGAAAGTGTAGAGCTAGTAACATCTATAGACGATGACTCTGCTGGTGCAGAAACTGAAGTAGAGCAAGACGTTGTTTTGCTGGTAGCTAAAACAGGTTCTTGTCTCAATATCATGGTGTTAAAGTATTTTATTCTTAATGTTACAGCCATTTAATATATATTACTTATTATTAATTTTTTCTACAATCAAAAAAATATTAACCATTTCCTTTTCTAGCTAAAAACACTCTTGGTACAAAAAATCGTTGATGATCATTAGGACCTCTTAATCTTTGTATAGTGTAAACAACTTTGTATTCATAGCCTAATATCTGTAAATCTTGATTTGTTTGATACATGTATCTATCACTGATATTTCTATCTTTTGGATGACAAAAGGCTCCTGAAACCTCATTACCTATAGTGTAGTATTTATAACTACCTTGACCCTCGCCTGTTATAGGGTTAAAATCAAAAGTAAAACCACCATCACCATAAGTTCCAGAATCAGTGCAACTAAAAGGACCATTACTCATGTGTTCAAAATCCCATTGAGTAACGCCGGAATTTAATAAATCTCTAACGTCTGTTTGTTCTCCGGTTGTTCCAAGAAGCGTTGGGCTACCGTCTGTGTGGCTGTGGCTTATACCTGTGTTTTGATAACCTGTTATATCTATATTTTGAGGAACATCACCATTAAATCCACCGTCACGTTTTTCTTGACTTATAATAACACCTCCCATTGTTATAGTAGCAACAAATAAGCCAAGGAATGACGGGTACTCATCAGGAACTCTTCCTCTATAAGAGCTAGGCATAATATGATTCCAATATATAAACTTACTAGTAGAACTTTCTGGTCTTCCTGATTGTTTTTCGTATTTTTTAACTCTAGGTTCACCAGTTGCTTCGTCTATTCTTATAGACCACAACTGAGCAGGATCATTTCTCGATTGTCCATCAAGCCAACTAAACATAAAATACTCACCACTACTAGAGTGTCTAGGTGCTGAAGGCATTGCTTGTTGACTGTATTGACTTCCTGCAAAAACAGTATTAGTACCAGTAATACTAGAAGGGTTTTCCGTCCAATAACAGTTTAAATGATCAAGATCCTCACCTACAAAAAGATCTTGATTAAAAATATCTTGACCTTGTATTACATCTACGTTTGTAACTAAATAATAAGGGTGATTAGCTGCTGAATCTTCTGATGCTCCATCAATAACTATTAAGTCAGCTGTCATTGTGAAGTTTACAGTTGTAATTGATCTTCTACCAAGTAAAATACCAGTGTCATCAGCGTTGTACTCAAATGAATCTAAATTGTTAAAATCAGAATCATAAACATGCACGTCAAAAGTTTTATTTAAAACCCCGTAAAAATATTCATTTCTAACAAATATCTCTCCTGTTGTGTTGTTTATTTCTAATTCTTTTATTAGATCACCGTTGTTATCATATAAAGCTGTAGAAGCAGGTACACTTGTAGTATTGTCTCCATCGGTAATATTTATAGTACCTGAAGCTTGCTGAGGGTTTACATTTGTTGAAAAATAAAGCAACCCTTTAGTATTATTTTGCTCATCAACACTACCGTTAAAAGCAAATATTTGACCAACAGACTCACTAGTAGAATCTGAAGAACTTCTTATACTAGCCTCAATATCTATAATTGGTTCAACTATAGGCGCAACGTTTTGAAGACTTAGTTTAAATGTTTGATTATCAACTTGCACTGTTTGAGTTGAAGTTTGTTGGTGTATAAAGCTAACATCGAACTCATATGCACTAAACTGATTATCTTCAACAACACTATGATAAAAATTATTTTTAGGTTTTATTCTCCACTCATTATCAGAAAACAATATCTCAAAAGGCATTAAAGCTGGATCATCTATAATAGTTTCTGCAATAGATGGAAAAGCAACACCTTGATCTGTTTCAACAAAAGCTCTTATAGAGTTTAAGTTTACTTGTATTATATCTTGACTAGTAACATTGTTGTCTAATGTGTCTAAAAAGTTAATAATGCCAGCATATTGGCCTTGCCAAACACCTTGATCCCAATATAAAATATCTTCTGATAAATTAGGTTCAATTTCAAGTTTATCAACAATAGAAGGAATAGCTAAAGCTTCATTTAACTCATGTACAAGCCCAGCTGTGGATGTTTCGTAGTATATATCTAAAGCAGATTCATTAGGTTTTGTTTCAAAAACAGCTAAATTGTCTTGAACTCCATATTTGTATTCGTAAATTTTTATATTTTCACCATTGTTAAGGTCATTGTAATCTTCAGATATTTCACCATCACATTCTACAAATACTACAGGCGAAACAGTACTTATTTTTATTATTTTAACCAAATCTGTACTACCTCCTTTTAAGTATTCACCTAACTTAAATTGAGTAGAATCACCGCCATTTATTTTTAGAACTTTTTTACCTGACGTAAAAACGGTGGCTACAACAGCACTATTCTCGCTGTTGGTGTTTACTGTGAGCGTTTGTGTTCTTCCCGTTAAACCTGATTCAGTATTAGAGCCTATATTATTGCCAGTTGACCCACCAAACGGTATTTGTGCCATTAAAGGGTTTTTACTTGTTTCTGAAACAAAAGCAAGAACTTTTTCGTTTTCGTTTTTAATTCCCTGCTCTTTTGCAGTTCCAATACTAATAACATCTAACACATCATTACTGCTCTGTAAAGATAAAGCCGCATTAGAAGCATTGGGTATTACTTTTGGAAAAAGTTTATCTTTACTAGTACTCAAGCCAATTTCTTGAGTATTAGAAAATTCTATATCTCTAGTAACTTTATTTATGTTGTCAGAAAGTATAGGCACGTAAGTTCTTGCGTCATCTCTATCATTGTCAAAATCAAAAACACCAGGAGTATATACATTATAATAATCTTGCTCTACTTGTTTTACAACAACTCTATAAGAATACCATCCATGTGGTGTTATTTTATAAGTATAAAAATAATAATTATCAGGAACATTGTTACTTTGAACGTTATAGCTTAAGCTTGGCTCACCATCACAGTGTAACACTAAATTACCACTCCCTGTTGTTATGTTTATTATTTGAACAAAGTCTGTGTTTTGACCTTTTAAATAATCACCTAAATTAAAGAAAACTTGAAAACTGGTGTTTTCAATAACAACTTGGCCTTCAAAAAAATTGCCATTAGAGTCATTTACAACGTTAGTACTTATACTAGCACCATTTATAACACCAACGTTATCGTCTCCTGCACTAGCTATTTGAACAGTAGGTGTTGTTATATTTATAATATCACTTTGAAATGTAAATTCAGGAAACGTTGTTTGGCTTAATATTTCTCCACTACTTGGATCTAAATTTATTTGAATTATTTCAAAAGTACTGGCAATACCATCTGATTCTGTACCATTATTCATATATAAAGCAGAATAACCAGTAAAAACATTTGAAAGATTTTGATCAGTATATAAAAAAGTTCCGGTGATAAACTCTAAAGGTGTTGATTGAAATGTTTGGTAGTTTAAAGTTTGACTAATACCAGTACCACCTTGAGGGCCACCAGCCATAAGCACTTCTGTCCAAAACGTACCTCTAAAAACATCAAATTGGTGTGTAGTAGTTGTTAGTTCTCTGTTTATTGGAACTAAAGTGCCTTTACCATATGCGTTAGGTATCTCTCTATTAAATGTTATTGTTAAAGCATCTCCACAGTAGTCTTGATTTCCCGGCGTTGTTTCTTGAATAGTTAAAATATTGTTTTCAGACCAAGTACTGCTATTAAATGTGCTAGATTTTGCATCAACAGTAATAGAACCATCTCCAATAACAGAAGTTAAAACAGGTGACTGTCTTCCAAATTTATCAGATAATACAACTCCAACTTCGTAAGTTCTTTTTTGCTTTATTGAGTGATAAGGATATTCTTTATGTAAATAATAGTTATTAAAATCTGCATTACCTAAAGAGTTTGTTATATCATATTTAGCATCATATGAAGTATTAAAGTTTAAACCTACAATACCTTTTTCAGAAGGCAGAGATCTATCTTGAACAAAATTACCATACACAACCCTGTTCCCAACTATTTCTTGAGCCTTAGCAGACAGCGGTATATTATCATACACTCTAGGTAGTTGATTTGCTGGTAATGTTTTATATGGTAGTGTTGATTTATATTTATATTGAAAAACACCTTTGTTTTGCTCAAAGTTTACACCATCGTCAGGTGTAACTAAATCTGAAGCATTTTCGTTTTTAATTTCTATAAGTTCAACAGCTCTTATAACACTATTGTTTGATTCTTTGTAAAGTATTTCTATGCCGTTTATATCTAAATCAGTTATAAGTTTAGAAGAGGGTAGTATTATATTTAAGTTTACAGAGTTTATAGAGTTAACCATTCCGTCTGAATCTCCGTTTTCATCTTGAAAATAAGCTTGACCTCTTTTTAAAATCTTTTGCATTTTATTAGAAGAAAAGCTGTGTGTTTTAGGTACAAAACAAACTTGAGTAAATGGAGCTATAACAGAATACTCGCCATCTATAAATCTATATCTATAAGAAAATCTAACAAATTTTTCCTCTATAAAATCATCTGGAAAACTAACGTTTGACTGCATTGAAGATGTAGGCGATGCTTCGGTGGGAACATTGTTGTTTAAAGTTGTTTGATCATAATCTAACAACAAGGCCGGCATAAATGGAGAAAACTTTGCTACACTTATTTTATCTTCTTTAGTATAATAAGGATTATTACTAGTAGCTGGGGCTAGCTGCGCTTTTTTAACGTTTATTTTTCTAGGTTGATTTAAACCATCTGTAAAAAACAATAAATCTTCTATTAAGTTTACGCCTGTTATTGTGTGCGTTTTGCTAAAGTTTAAAAACAAACCTGAAACCAATAATATAGGATCTTGTTGCTGCTGTTGAGAACCAGCGTTATACATGTAAATACCACAA
>Ga0208643_1001336_pt1 | contig 13918 bp, 15 predicted proteins | sample VirMetDEL_Nov_12_FD_184516 | JGI IMG/M metagenome (GOLD analysis project Ga0208643, IMG submission 184516) | Aqueous microbial communities from the Delaware River and Bay under freshwater to marine salinity gradient to study organic matter... | ecosystem: Environmental > Aquatic > Marine >... | reverse complement strand
TTTATCTAATGATGATTTACCCACATTCATGGCTTTTGCCGTTTCAAGTACAGAGTGGCCTTTATCAACGACTAATTGAGCACATTCAAGTCTGAATTCTGGTGTGAAATTGGGTTTGGTTCTTTTTGTCATGGTGTCACCTAAAGTTTGATGAGGTGTATAATAACACCTCCAGTTAGGTGGCCAAATTAACTATGCCACTACACAAAGAGTATTAGCGAAAAAAGGCGGGGCTTTATATTACGGCCCTCAACATAGCAGCATTGAGCAATTGATCCCTTTATCTACTAATACATTTATTCTGCCTAATAATAATGGCTTTAAGTTAAAAGTTGAACTAGCTAATAATAAAGTTACTGGCATAAAAAGGTTGTTCGATAGTGGTCGGGTAATTCCTATGAAACGCGCTGTATCACAATAGGAGTTTTGTCCCATATATTTGATGATAGGCTGATCGACAATTAATAAATCAGCCTGTTTTCACCTAAATTTCACCTTTACTTATTTATTATTCCTTTGAACTAAACAAAACGAGATTTTTAATCATGAAATACAAAAGAGTTATATTCGGCCTCTTAATAATTTGCTCTAGCGCTGTAAAAGCCGACACAACAAACTTAGAATCACTAAATTTGGCAAATGAATATGCTAAGGCTTGGTTTAAAACTCAAATGTCTACAGCAACTAAAGCTGACTTAGAGCACTATCTTTCCTTTCTTACTGAGGATGTGGCTTATCAACATCTTCCTTATGATAAAACAGATGAACGAGAAGCTGGGGGAAAAGATGTTTTGAGAAAAGGTATGGCTCAATGGCTTGCCTCAAATGTAGATTATAAAGCGACTATCAATAGCATTAATTTCAGCAATAATTTAATCATAATTAACTATAACTCATCAACAACCATTATTGATGCAAAAACGAAAGAAAAGAGAGTAATGAATAGGCATGTTATTGACACACTTGAAATTGATAATAATAAAATATCAGTGATTCGAAAATACTGGTAAGTGTTACCTTCATTGTCTTGATGTATAAATGCTTTGCTGTCCTTGAATTATAGGGCAGTAGTGTGTTGGTAAGTCATACCTAATAGTTAATACTGCATGTCTTACTACTTAAATTTAATTAAAGGATTTTATGAAAAACTCATTTTTAAATTTTATTTTGCTTATCGCCATTTTATCTTTTCAATCTGTTGCAGCAGAGCTGTCATTTAAAGAAAAAGAAAAAATTTTGCATGAACTGAAAAGCAAAATCACTCAGCAATATGTATTAACCGAAAACATAAGTAAAGTCATGGAAACGTTGACAAAACTTCAGACAAGTAGTGAATTTAAGCAAGCAAATACACATAAGGCTCTGGCTAAAGTTTTAGCAAGAACTATTCGAGCATTCGATGGTCATTTTTTCGTGTTGTGGAGCGATCCTTTGGTAGGAACAAAGCAAAGTAAAGATTACGAAGGTTGGTTTCCTATGTTGTCTCGAAAAAACTCAGGTTTTACCAAAGTAGAGATATTAAAAGGCAATATTGGTTACATCGACTTTTGGGGATTTGATAACTTAAATGAATCTGCAAAAGCCAAGGCTAAAGCGGTGATGATTTTTGTTGAAGATACCGACGCGGTTATTTTTGATTTACGAAAAAATGGTGGTGGCAGCGCCGTGATGATCCAGTATATCAGCAGTCATTTTTTTCAAAATAAAACCCATTTGAATAGTTTCTACAATAGAAAAACGGGTGAATTAACCGACTTTTGGACCTTTGATTATATTGAAGGAAAAAAACGTCCTAATGTGCCGCTTTATATTTTAACCAGTGATTACACTTTTTCAGCCGCAGAAGAGTTTGCTTATAACTTCAAAAACCTTAAACGCGCCACTGTTATTGGAGAATCCACAGGAGGAGGGGCGAATCCTGTGTACCTTTTTGATTTAGGTGATGGCTTTCGAGCATCAATTCCAATATCAAAAGCGGTAAACCCTATCTCAAAGACGAACTGGGAAGGTGTGGGCGTTCAGCCCGATATTGTTATTGATGCCGATAAAGCTTTTGACCTTGCTTACAAAATGGCGCTGGAAACAATAAAGCCTAATATTGAAAATCAATATCAACTAAAAGATGTTAACGAGCAAATTAAATTGTTTGATGAGAAAGACATTCATGAATAAAATTTCAAAACATAGGTTCATTAGTCAAAACCTTTCGATTATCACAAGCGTTAAATTTTGTCTTTTCATTTACTTGTTTGTTGCAAACAGTTTAGTTGTTCAAGCAACAGAAAATGGCCGCATGCCTTATAAAAACATTAATAAAATGCTGACCATTATAAATGAGCATGCAAAATCGCCCTATACGGCTTTAATCGCTTCGCTTACCTCAGATGATGCGCAATTTGATCTGAGCACTGTAGAATTATCAATTATTTATGATGACGAGCTGATAAGAAAAGTGTCAGCAAATAAAAGGGGCCTTGTTAAGTTTCCTTTACTCAAACAAGCCCTAGGAAAGAAAGCTGAGATAATCATCAATCAACCTAAGGGGTCTATTTCAATGGAATTGACCGCTGGCGTTAAACCCATTCAGTTATTACAAGTGTCATATGATGAACTGTTTGGTGTACTTGATGACTTGGAAACAGTCGCCAGTGAATTGGTTGGTTTACCTAGTTGGATGTTACCAGATGTTGATTATTTAGAGTTTCACTTTGAATCAGCCTCAACAATTAATTTAAAAGGTCTAGGCATTAATAAATTCTATCAATCAAATGATGAAAATATAATTAAAATAGAAAGAGATACCGACTTGTACAAGCAGAAAGCAACGTTGATTTTTAGTGGTTTACCTATGGACGTTAAATTTCTTAATTAAGCTCCGCCATTAAATAAAACCTCATTAATAACCGAGAAACCTATGGCACAAAGGAACGATATATGTCACTCAGTAAAAAAATATCCATATTTATCTTAAGCATCATGCTTATGTTGACTTTATTTAGCTTTATGAAAGCAACGCCAATGACAAACGCTGAAGTAGATGAATATATTCATAAAATAAATCAACTGTCACATACCCCTGGTGGGCAACATGATATCGAAGCATTGAGAAACTTTTTTTCTGCTGATGATGGCGAAGCCTTTTATACCGTTAATTTGTATAAGTACCATAAACAAGCACAGTATACGACTGCTGATTCGCCGAGTATTTCAGGTGTAGAAGCTTATGAAAAGTTTAGTCGAGTCATGGTTGCTTTATTATTGCAAAACTATTCATACCCCGTTTTTGGCAGTAACTGGCTTGGTTTAAGTGATAACGGTTGGGATAGAATTGTTATTGTGAAGTATCGAAGTAGAAGAGATATGGCAGAAATATTTTCAAATCCTAAATTCTCGATGGCCAGTGCAGATAAGTGGGCAAGTATTGAAAAACATGACCGCTTTGTTGTTAAAGCATTGCACCTACCTGAAGTATATATGTTGCTTATTTTCGTTATTGGTTTAGTACTTACGATTTTATTTATCAGGAGAAAAACAATTGTTAGCAAGTCTACAGTTTAGTCAGTCGCTATTATAACGAGTCCATTTTACCAAGCCTTTTATACCAATTGAAATAATTAACGCTAAGTGGTGTGTTCATTAATTTCAATTGGCATTATTTATTAGTTATGCGCTATTAATTTTTACCTTGAGATCCCAAATATGTTGAATATCAGACTGGTGGTATTAGTGTTAACACTAATTTCACTACACTTTTTTAATGTTTCATTCGCTAAAAATACAAAACAACAGAAAGAATTTAATCAGTTAGAGAGCAAGATTGCGGCGGTATTAAAAAAGCATAACGTAACAGGGCTTCAACTCGCATTAAATAATACTGATGGTACGTTGTGGAATATGAACTTTGGTCTTGCATCGCAATTATCTGACACTTTAGTGAATGATGATACATTATTTCGAATAGGATCTATTTCTAAAACAGTAACCGCAGTCGCGGTAATGCAATTAGTAGAGCAGGGAAAGGTTAGTTTGAATACGCCCGTTCAAACGGTTATACCTGAGATTGCTATTAGCAACCCTTGGCAAGAAGAAACACCGATAACGGTACTTCATTTATTAGAACATACCGCGGGATTTGATGACAATCACTTCAAAGAATTTGTTGTGTCCGGTAAGGATATGTCAACCAAGGACGCGTTGGATTATCACCCACACACTAGGGTTGCTAGGTACGAACCAGGGCAATTCATGTCATATGCGAATGTTGATCCCACCCTGCTTGCTTACATGGTTGAAAAACTTTCAGGCATGAGGTTTGAAGATTATGTGAAGCAAAACATATTCGAACCTTTAGGGATGAATCATTCAAGTTACTTCTTAGGCGACAGGGTGAAAAGGCACATCGCAACAGGTTACGTTAACGCGAATGATAAGTTAATCGCGACGGAGTATGAGTTTATAAAAGACCGAGCTTCTGGTGCAATTAACAGCAATGCTGCTGATATATCGAAATTTCAGCAAATGTTGATCAATAAAGGTGGTTACCTCGATAAGCACCTATTGAAACAAAGCACCATTGAACGAATGGCGATCACAGAATCAACGTTGGCAGCAAAAGCAGGATTTCAAGACGGTTACAGCAAGTATTTAATCACACAGCATTCAGCAGGGGAGAAATGGTTAGGGCATAGTGGCGAAATGATTGGTTTTCTTTCGGCAATGTGGCACAGCACCTCACGTGATGTTGGTTATATGTTTGTTACTAATACCAGTGGTAACAGTGCATACGATGCTAACCGAGAAATAAATGACATAGTAAGAGCATTTATCGTGGAGCGTTATCCTGCTGATACTGAAATAAAAGAAAACAAAGCGCTTAAGAAAAACAGTAATAATACGCCTACTTATAGTACTGAAATCGTAGGAGAATATCGACAGTACACTTCAAGAATTGCATTATTGGGCTTTATTGAAGGGTTAGAGTCTTTTTCATCGGTCACTATCGAAAATGATTTAGTTAAATTGAAAACATCTCATTCAACCTACACGCTAGTGTCTGTTGGCCATAATGTTTTTCAAACACATTTAGACAATGGCGATGAGATTAATGTTATTTTCATCGAAAGTAACGGCGAATGGTATTATCAAATCCCCAGTATCTTTATAAATGCAATTAAAACACCTTCCTTAACAAAAATAGCCTCTTACACGGTTTTAGTTAGTTTTATAGTCATGGCGATAATCGTCATTTGCCTATTCATCATCAGAATTATTTTCAGGCTGTTTAGAAAAAAATTAAATAAGTCTACAAGTTTGGGTTGGTTAGCTCTGGCGAATTTAAACTTGTTTTCATGTTTTGTTTTTTTAGGCTCGGCGGGAAACTCTGGTATGCCGCTAAATATACTGGGGCAGCCAAGTATTCAGTCTGTTGGTGTATCGATTAGTTTATTTCTATTTTTTGTATTCAACCTTATATCTATCATAAAGTTTAGGGCGCTTATTCAAAAAGATTTGTCACTTAAGAAAAGTAAAGCCCTAGTTTATGTCACGGCATGCGCAATATTTACCAATGTCGTCATGCTATTCACCTTATTTTATTTTGACTTCCTCTTTGTCATGTTATGGCAATACTAAAAAGTTGGGCATTATTTGTATCGACAAGTTTTGCTGCAATTTTAACGCTAATTGAAATATATACTCGTAAGGAAAGTTTGCTATGAAAATGATTTTAATTTCACTTATTTCATTACTTCTATTTGGCTGTGCTGTGGCTGGAATTCCATACACTATCGATCCAATGACTAAACTTGATTACGCCTATCAATTGATGGGTATAAAAGGGCGAGGGATCGCTGCTGAAAAGTTAGGTCTAGAAGCTTTAGCTGACTTTAGAAAATTAGATAATATCTATGGTGTAGCTGAGGCTCACACCTTTTTAGGTTTATTTTACAAAAATAGAAGCTACCGTGAATTCAAAGATCTTTATATACAGTCTAATGAATATGATCCAACGGCTGCAAAATCTATCAAGCACCTTACATTAGCAGTAAAAGCTTTTGAACAAGATGGTGATTATTGGGGCGTATCAAAAGCACTCTTTTCAATGGGTAATGCTTATGTGACGGAAGGTAATTATGCTAACGGCTGCATTAAATTCAATGAATCGCTGTCGATTTATAGAAGTGATAAAAATGTATTTAAAGGTCGTACCCACCCGCACAATACTGATTTTAAAACATTTGATGGGATGATCGAATCATTTATTTTTAAGTATTGTGAGAATTGAAGTTTAGTATCACTTTGAAGTATGGCAAAGGTGACTCTGTATGCTCCTAAGGATGTAAATTTCACGATAAATAATAACGATTACTAGTGACCTAATACGCAAGGAATTAAAGCGAAACTTAGCAAACTATTATTAACCTCTTACTTTGGCAATTCACCAAAGTTATTCGACATACTAAACCTGTAGGAATGTAAAATGTTTAAAATTATCTTTGTAAGTTTCTTTATGACTTCTATCGCGTTCGCTAATGAAACTACTCATAACGTTGGTATTGAGTACGGCTATTCAGAAATTAAGAATAATACTTCTGAAATGACATCTGAATTAAACGATTCATTTACTTCGCATTATTCTATTTCATATAAACATAAGGTGTCAGAAAATATTTCAATTGGCCTGAGTTATTTGAAAGGAGATAGTAGTAAGGCGGAGGGAATATTTGCAGATTTATTTACTGATTCTAAAATAAAATACAACGCTGCACTTTTTTCTGCAACAGCTAATTACCCAATATCAAAGAAGAATTATTTATACGTGGAGGTGAGCGCACTTAAATATAATTACGATGCAATTGATGACGATAAAGTTTTTTATAACGAAAATGGAAATGATGTTGGTTTTTCTTTTGGTTGGATGTATGAATTTGATAATGGGATTGGAATCAAAGCTGGTTACGAAGCATTGAGCTTCGGAGAACATATAGACATTAGAGGATTTAATACCGGCGTTAGTTATCGGTTTTAGTGTATTCCCTTAATGATATTACTACTGATGTAAATTACGAAAATTGTGAATATATTAGTTGTAATAGGATTAAAATAAATTTGATACATAATTTGTATCGACAAGCTTCAATTTCAATAAAAGTTATTTTTCACATTTATTTCACCTATCAAGAGTTACTATGAAAAAAAAGATAAACAAAAAGAGCCAAATATATGTTGTATAAAATTTTAATCACTTTATTAGTAAGCCTTAGTTTTTTATTAAGCGGTTGCTCAGTAGTAAATAGTGTCAAAATGATGAGAGCCAATAATGATCTACAAGCGATATGGCCTGAAGGAAAGGCAGTACAACAATTAGAGGCTATCTACATAGGTGAAAAACCCTATATTCGCGTTACGGCTAATGATAATGAAGAGCTACTCTTTCTTATTGATACTGGCGCTTCCTTTACGGCATTATTTGATACCGAAAAAGGTAGGCCTTTAGCAAGAGAAAAAGGCTTTGATTTAACAATCGCTGGCTGGGGAGACGAGGAAGACACCCATGCTTATCAGTCTTCATTAAAAAGTTTACATATTGGTGATGTAGGTTTTAAAGACGTAAAGGTAGCATTTATACCGTTATCAACAACCAAGTATTATATGCGAACTGATGAAGCTATTTTTGATGGAGTATTAGGCCATGACTTATTGCGTCATTTTTCTTGGACATTCGATAAAATGAATAACAGTATCAGTGCATCCGCAACGCCATATCAAGTAGCTGAAAATGATACAACTCTGCCTTTTGATGTTTCATTATTGAGTAAACTGAGTATCCCTGCAAAAATTCGATTTAATGATGCTGTTGAAGTAGAGCGTGATATTTTAATTGATACAGGAAGTCGCCATTACATGAAACTAAGCTCTGCTTATCCAGATAATCAAAAAATATCAATGCCGACTCAACAAATTAATGCCGCTGATTTTGGCCTGAGTGGAATGACAAAACATAACCGTGTGACTTTACCTGCATTAACTCTTGGAGATATAACTGTAAATAACGTAAAGACAAACCTTATTCCCAGTGATGATGAAGATGATTGGTGGGTAATTGGCAGCGCGTTGATGAATCAATTTGTCACGGTTGTTGATTACCATAGTAATACTTTTGTTATCAGGCCTTATGAAAATACTAACTTTCATTCACGCTATAATCTAGCAGGATTGGATTTAAGAAAGCTTCAAAATGGTAATCTGTTGGTTAAATATGTTTTTCCTAATATGCCCGGTGAAAAGGCAGGTATTGAATCTGGTGACGTCATCACATTTATTAATAACAAAGATACAACGATTATTAGTGAAGATGATTGGATTGACCTTAATGCAAAACCTAAACAGTTTGATATTTGCATTGATAAAAAAGAATGCGTGAAATTCAAAACAACATATATAAATGGATATTCAAGCCACTAAATTAAGTATTATGCAATGATAAAATTGTTTAGGTAAGTTGGTTCAATGAAGATATTACTAATAGAAGACCATGTGGAATTAGCGACTCAGTTGGGAAGCTTTCTTGGAAGCTTGGATTGGAATATTGACTATAGTACAACAGGAAAGCAGGGAATTAACCTTGCTTTGACCAATGAATATGATCTTATTATTCTTGATTTAAACTTACCTGATATAGACGGAACGGAAGTTTGCAAAGCAATCAAAAGTCAAAGTCAAGTTAACATACCTATTTTAATGCTGACTGCGCGTGATTCATTTGCTGATAAAGTGAAAGGCTTTAATTTTGGTGCCGATGAGTATTTGACCAAACCTTATGATCTTCGAGAGCTAGCTCTACGCTGTAAAGTACTTTCGCGCAGACAAGAGCTATACCAAAGCAATAAAATGGCATTGGGGGATCTGATACTAGATCTTAATGAAAATAAAGTATTTCGATGTGATCAAGAAATAATTTTAAACAAAACATCCTTTTCCATCTTATTTATGTTAGCAAGAGCTTATCCTAATCCAGTCAGTAAAAGCCGAATAATGCATGAAATTTGGGGAGATAATCCACCAGGTACTAACGCATTAAAATCACATATCTATAATTTGCGAGCGGCAATAGACAAGCCTTTTTCTAATAATGTTGTCAGGACAATTGTGAATGTCGGTTATAAGTTAGAGTTTGAGTAATGGCTAATAACAGCGTGAAACCAGTGAAACGAAATTTACGCAATAAAGTTTTCTCTTTATTGTTTATTTATGCGCTCGTTTTAGTCTCTTTCTTTGGTTTATCTATGATGGTTATCGCATATGTTATTGAAGATGAAGTTGTTAACCAAAGGTTGTTAATAGAAGCTAAATACCTTAAAACTGAGTTTGAAACTAACCCAAAGGTATCGCCAAGAGGTAAACATTTTGAGCTTTATTATAGTTTCAATGAGTTACCGGACGCATTAAAAGATCAGGTGCATGAGAAGAATTTTGATCGTGAAATATCAGGTGATAATCAAAAAAATTATCATTATTACCACTTTTACATCGCGCTTGACCAAGAAGCTTTTTTGGTTGTAGATATATCCGATATATCTTTACTTAATAATATTTCACTCGATTTATTTATCGTGCTAATTGTCTTTGTATTATTTACGTTGATACTTTCTATCGGCCTAACTTTATTGATTAACAAGCAGGTAATTAGTCCGTTAGTGAAACTAACAGATACTATTCAAAATAGTACACTGACTATTCCTACCTTACCGCCAGAACTTTTATCAAGAGATGATGAATTAGGCTATTTAACCAATAGTTTACAAAATTCTTTTAATGAACTGGCTTTTGCCATAGAAAGAGAGTCAGAATTCACTCAAGATGTTAGCCACGAGTTACGTACACCTATTGCGGTAATGCTGAATACATTTACATTAGCGCAAGATAAACCGCTTTCTAAGATTAAACAAAGCGTTTTAGAGCAGCAAGTTAAATTGATGAATAATCGAGTGCAAATTTTATTAGCGTTAGCTCGTGCAGAGTCTATTGAGAAAAGCACTGTTAGTTTACTTTCGGTTGTTGAAGAGTCAATTTTATCAATCCATAAAATAGTTGAAGATAATGACTTTAAAATTATCTTAGATATTCCTATATCGATTAAAGTCGTTGCTAATGAGCATTTAATAACTTTAATGTTTGCCAACTTAATTGAAAATGCTATTAAATATTCAAATGACAAAGAAATGTTGATACAAAGTTCTACAACAGAAATATCTATAAGTAATCAAACCAATGTACCGATTACAGAAACATTAATGGCTAAAGGTAATAAAGCAACTCATAGTGATGGCTTTGGACAAGGGTTATTTTTAGTTACCCGAATATTAAAAAGTACTGGCTGGGGTTTCAAACTGTTACCCAGTAAAACCCAATTCAAACTCAATATATTTTTTAATACTGATTAATTTCAGATATGTCTAGCATGACGGTGTCTGAAGTTTTCGTTTTGTTTTCTCACTTGTCGTTGATTATAAACAGCTACTTGTCTGCTCCACTATTACGTCTATTTCATAAAACATCTATCTTTTACACTTATTGGCTGAATCAAAGAGAATTGATTTTTCCTGTTTTTTTACCTCGATTTTACTTGCGTTGATTAATAATAATCATTAACTCGAGTACTACTAACAGGTGGAGTTTAAAGAGCACTGAAATATCTTCCTAAGGAAAATTAAACATGTTTTATATTCAAATACTTAAGCTACTAACGCTGATGTCTATCGTTTGGTTTTCTTCGCTCACCTATGCCAAATCTAATGATGATTCAATAAGTTATCAAAAAATAAGCGAATCGCTCTATATCTTAACTGTAAATGGAAATGGTTCTAAAGTTGGTGTGAGTATTGGCGAAGATGGTGTGTTAGTCGTTGATACTCATCTTGAAAAGCACAAGACCATATTACTGGATAAAAAAAATAACAGATAAACCGATAAAATTTGTTATTAATACACATGCGGATTTTGACCATACCGGAGGAAACAAGTTGCTTGCTGAAACTGGAGCCACTGTCATTATGCAAAAAAATGCACAGTATAGTGGCGCATATGGTGATCTGTATTTTGATTCAGGTTTTGAGCTAAACTTTAACAATGAAAAAATTACGGTTGTCGGACTCCGTGTACATTCTTATTCTGACTCAATATGTTGTTTCTTATTAAAATTAAAGTCAATAGGTGTATTTTCTTGACCAAACTCACCTCTGTATTCATTTTGCCAAATTTGGCCGCCTAGATATAAGCCTACGGTGTCAGCCTGTACATTAGTCGTAAAAAGTACAGCAAAGGTTGCCGCAAAAACTTTTTTTATCATCTGATTATTATCCCTGCTCACACATGCTGATTATATAAATTGGTTAATGCCGTAATAATATACTTCAATTTAAATTATGAAGATTTAACAAATTAACATCAACCTAACAGGTGTTTTTATAGCTTACCTTCGATTATTTTCCTGAATATAACGATAGGATACAGAAATTGCATATAAAATCAGTAATTAAAAAATATTTCAATGTCTGCCAGAATTCATTGTGGACTCTTATCACATTAAATTGAACGGCAACTTTGAGCTTGAATCTCACAATCGACCATACTTAGTTCTCCATTAATAACGGAGATCTATCATGTTTACTTTAACCGTTTATAAACCAACCGAACCTTGGAATAAAAACAAAATTGTTGGGCAAAAATTACCGCTTAAGCTTCAACAAATTTGGGCTATCCGAATCAGGCTAGAATTAGTAAATAATATAAGAGATCTTGCACTTTTTAACCTTGCTATCGATAGTAAATTAAGAGGATGCGATTTAGTAACTCTAAAAATAAGAGATATTGCTCACGGAAAAACTATTCAGTCGAGAGCTATTATTGTTCAACAAAAGACAGGATTACCCGTTCAATTTGAACTTACCGAAAACACTCGTAATTCAGTTCAAACTTTAATTACAAATTTTCAACTAAGTTCAAATGATTATTTATTCAAATCTCGAATTCATTCATCAGAACACCTATCAACACGTCAGTATGGAAGAATTGTTGATGCTTGGGTTTCCATGATTGGTTTAGATCAAACCCAATATGGGACTCATACGATGAGAAGAACGAAGCCATCATTGATATACAAAAAAACTAAAAACTTACGAGCGTGCCAATTGTTGCTAGGTCATCGAAAGCTTGAAAGCACTGTCAGGTATTTAGGGATAGAGGTTGATGATGCTCTTGAGATTTCAGAAAGTATCGATTCTTAATAATGTGCCAGTTCTACATTTGAGAACTGGCATCTACGCCACCAAAGCGGTCATCGGCAAAATTAGTTTTATTTAATGAATAGAGGGAACACTGAACATTCGTTTAATTAGTTAAAGCCCACCTTTATAGGTTGTTTTTGAATAAGTAAAATATACATTGAATAAACTATTCACAACGTATTAAACTCAAGCTTTAATGGAAACTAAACTAAGGAAGGCTATTGAAAGTATTAATTATTATTGTTGTTTTGATGAATATCATCGGTTGCTCCACGCAACCAGCCAACGATTATCAACCAAAAAGTACATTAGAAACCACAACGAAGAGTAGTCACTCACAAAACTTTAAAGAAATGGTGCCAATTGGGACTTGGGAAGGGATTAGCCGCTCAGGGGCAGAATTTAAAGTATTGAAAATTATGCCCAACAACCAACACAGCCTAACTTCATACAATATTGCGTCAGGTATGCAGTTTCATAAAAGTGTCTCATTCACAAATAAAGATATAGAATGCGATAAGTTTAACTGCAATATTTATACTCACACGTCAGATGAGAAACTCCCCTTAAAAATTACTCTTACAAAGTTCGTAGATCAAGATTATTTAGTGACGGAAGCTGTTAGGTTAGCATCAGAAGGGATATACAGCACAAGTTATGGACTTAAAACAGTCAAAGTTAAAACAACACCAGAGCGATTTATCGCACAAGAAGCTGAAAAATTAGCAGCGATAGCTTCAATACATAAAAATAAGAGGTTTGGTTATTGGTCTGGAATATTAGAGATTTCAAATGAAGACCAATTAAAGTTCGCTACATTAGATTATCAGCCTGGGCAAGTCGCAACTTTCACGGTTTATACCCCAGGGCTACCTTACCAAGCAAAGATGAATTTTAAGCCTGAATGGTTACAGCAAAATAACGGTGAATTAACCACTAAGCTGAAAGGTGCTCTTTTTGCAAGCGAAATGACATTAAGATACCCTCTGAGAGATGTGATTAAAGGAGATTTCGAGCAACGCTTTGAACGTTACCCAGAACGGCTGATTAGTAATGGTAATTTCAGTCTTTCCCGCGTTAAACCATTAGAGGATTATAAACTACCAAAATGGCTGAAACCCCTGCTACAAAAATTAGAATAATATTACATACATGAACGGCAGCAATGAGCTTAAAGCAGCCTCAAAAAAGCGTCGTATTTCGGTTGAAATCCCCCTAAATATGCTCTTGGCTTCTCAAACGCTTACTGTCTGCTTCAGGCTGAAAGTTAACAGCAAGAGCTTTACAACTTCTCACTCAATATCATTTAATCATTAACCTCAACCATTACGGGTAGTCGCATTTCAGGTAAATATTACTTTTATTGCGGCTGATAGTGCCGCTAGTAGTAATATAATAATTTAGAGTAAAAATTCTATTGATTTTTTATCAAATGCTGTCAAAGTGTCTAGACAGCAATCTTGCTGAGCGATACTTTCAAGAAATATTTTTTTTGATCAGTGCGCGTATTTCTCTTGGGTAAAACACCTCAGCGTAATAACCACACAATTTGTCATTTTTTAAATATAAAGGGGTAGCACTTCAATGTGTTCGATATTTTGTATATTAGATATTAAAACGGGTGCTGACGCACT
>Ga0208643_1001335_pt1 | contig 13920 bp, 15 predicted proteins | sample VirMetDEL_Nov_12_FD_184516 | JGI IMG/M metagenome (GOLD analysis project Ga0208643, IMG submission 184516) | Aqueous microbial communities from the Delaware River and Bay under freshwater to marine salinity gradient to study organic matter... | ecosystem: Environmental > Aquatic > Marine >... | reverse complement strand
AAAAGTTTAGAAAAATATAAATTATAATTTAGGATCCTAAAGCGAGGTTTGGGATGGAACAGCTCGGCAATCCCAAATTGCAAGAGATGCATATATAAGATTACCTCGCTACTATGAATGTAAATAAAAAATAGTATTTAAAGACGATTATCTGCGTTTGTGACTGCGATAATCTTTAACTCTCTATAGGGTGGATTTTAATTATATGCAAAAAGCTCCGAAGTAATGATTAACATTAGTGTGCGAAGCTTTCGTTATTATCATAATGACCTTTTATGAAGTTAGCTATTAGGTCATTTGTCTAATAGATCTTTTTACTGTAGATGCTGATACTGATAATTCGTTTGCTATGTCTTGTATTGTATAGTTGGTCATCAGTGTGCGGATTGATTGTATCTTTTCTTTATTAGTCATACGCTTAGATCTCTTTATTGATTTAAGTTTGCGTCTGTCTTGTTTTAATTTACTACTAAACCTATCATCTAATTCCTTACCCCACTTATCTATCCAGAAGTATAGCCAAGAGTATGCTATGTTCTGATCTTCAAATACTTTTACAGAATGAACTTCCCACTTACCAGTTATATTATGCATCCAATTATACTCACCAGAAATATCAGCTACTACTTTGTGATTACTTAACTGTCTTAATTGCTTTAACTGATCATCTGTCCAACTCGTCATAATATTAGTTATTAGTTACATAACAATATACATATAATACCATTATATTATACAACTGTTTTACAGGTAATTATTAACATGCGAACACTTAGATGCTCTGTTGGTTATATAGTATGAATGATAAAAACAATACCCCTAATAATATAAATGATATAAGACTTGGTGACTATCAGAAGTACTATAGTATTATAAAGGCTAACGAAGATGCTAGTGATGAGTTTTTAGAGACTAAGTTATTAGAAATATTTTGTGGTTTAAATTACACACAGATAAAAGAACTACCAGTTGACTTATTTCAAAATATGACTTCTCAGATATATAATATATTTGATGTTAAGTGTCCTTTAACAAGGAGGTTTAGTATGATTGGAACTGACAATGTAGAGGTTGAGTTTGGTTTTATACCTAACTTAGATAAGATTACAATGGGAGAATACATTGACTTAAACAACTATTTTGAAGAGATGGATACATTACACAAAGCAATGGCTGTGTTGTTCAGACCTATACATAAGTCATATAAAAACAGAGAAAAGTATAAGATAAGCTCCTATGAAGGAACAGAGTTCTTCTCGAATGTTATGAAAGATATGCCATTAGGAATTGCTTTAGGTGCGAAGGTTTTTTTTTATCGTTTAGGGACCAAATTATCAAAGGCTATTCTGAACTCTTCTCGTCTTCTAATGGAGGAGGAAACTCTCTCGGAGGAAGAGAGCAATCTTTTAATGAGAAATATAGATGGTATAAAGAACTTCACTCGCTTGCAGGAGGAGATGCTCTACGGATCAACGAAGCTACTTTAATACCTATACATGAAGGTATGGTTTGGTTACAGTATGAAAAAGAGAGACAGATATTAGAAAATGAATCAATAAAGAAAAATTTTAGATAATGAAAAATGTATATAACATATTAGATGCCATAGAACAACACTTCAAGGTTGAAGAAAAAAACATAAATAGTGTTAAGTTTGGTGTGTTCTCTGAGACTGACATAAGAAAGACTACCTTGTTTCCTTTAGCTCACTTCAGTATAAGCTCTATTAAGTACAATGGAACTACTATAGACTTCACTTTGAATATAATGGTGTTGGATGTTGTTGATGAAAATAAAGACTATGATGGTTCTTTTGCTGGTGCAACGAACCTACAAGATGTACTTAACACACAGGCTATGGTTATTAATAAGTTAGTAGAAAGCCTAAGAGGAACGAGAGGTAAGCTTTCTGAGCAACAGTTTGTACTAAACAATGATCCTCAAGCAGAGTATTTATATGAAGAGTTTGAGAATAAACTGGCAGGATGGGGAGTTAATATAGAGATTAGTACCCCTAACGACATTACTATCTGTTAATGCAGGAAGAAGTAGATAAAATACTACAGAAGTTCGGAGCTCAAATGGTTTCAGAACTTAAAAATAACCTAATAAGTAGTGGTGGTGTAGCTTCTAGTAAAACATTAAACTCTATTAAGCACAGTGTTAGCGGAAGTAAGTTAACTATATCCGCAAATGCTTCATTAAATATATTTGATAAAGGTATTGGTAGTGGTAGAAAGGTTAATGTACAGAAAATATCTCAGTGGATATTAGATAAAAAAATAAGTCTTAGAGAAGATAGAACAGGAAGTGGTAGGTTTTCAAGGCGTTCAGACAGAAATATAGCTTCAGTAGCTTTTCTAATAGCACGATCTATAAACAGGAGAGGAACTATTAAAAGATTCGCACATAGAGGAGCTGACATTATACATAATAGTATAGGTATAAACTCTGTAGTAAATAAAGAAATGAGAGCAGCTGTATCAGAAATAGCTAGGAGACAAATAAAATTAGTATTAAAACAGATAAAAAAGAAATAAGATGGCATTACCAACAACAGAAATATTCTTACGATCACCTTATTGGTTGACAGTAACTGAAACAGATTTAGATTACGTTATATGTGATTTAAGGATTTGGACAGGAGCTTTATCTGCCGAACCAGCTAACCCCGATGTAAAGCTTAGAAGTACAGCTGGACTAGAAGACACTACATCTATGGATATAGGTGAGTTTGCTAGAGACTTTGTTGAGGTTATATTTAGTGGAACAAATGAGAGTAATGCTGTATTTATTAGTTATCAACTAACTAAGTATATAAAAGGATCTGTTTCAGAACCTACTCCAGAAGCAAAAGTTTACTTAACAGGTTTAGATGGTTACGGTACTTTTCAAGATGGAGTTAACTTTCAATGGTACAGACAAATTATGATGAGTGATAGTGTTGTAACTATGTATGATGACACGCCTATGTACATACCTGTACTACAGAATAATCTTACTGGATACCAATTACAGCGTTATGCGGCTGGATACGGAGGTGCTTTATCTACTTTTCATACAGTTACTGGTCTTACGCCTGTAGAAAACACAGCTAACATGATTGAGTACGTTACATCTGTAAATGGTGGTGTTTATGCAGATAGAGTTGTATTTAATTTTGATAATACTGCTGATCAATACGTAGACATTAATTACGAACAATGCAATAAACATGGTAACACTTCTTTATATTTTGTAAATAGATTAGGTTGTGTTCAAGAAATTAGTTTTTTTGGTAGGTTTGATGTTTCTATGGAAGCTGAAAGTGAAAAATACAAGAGAAATTTACTTGTTAATGGGAATTATAACAAGACTAGACATCAAGATTACACATTAAATAAGAACGGTAAAATAACTATGAGTTTAAATTCTGGATGGAGGTCTGAAGAAGAAAATGATACGTTTATAGAAATGATGATGTCAGAACAAGTTTGGATAAAAGTTGATAGTTCTAAGTTAGGTAAAGGTTGGGTTCCAAAACAACAATCCGTATGGACTATACCAGTCAATGTTTCTAGTAATTCAAGTCAAATAAAGAATGCTTTAAATGATAAATTAATCAACTACAACTTTAAGTTTGATGCTGCTCACGATTGGATAAATACTGTAAGATAATATGATACAACCACAACTGTTTATTGATACTGGTAAGAATGGACTTCCTAATTGGCTAAAAGCCGATATGGATGCCTCAGAGAGCATTACTATTAAGGACTCTATAAAGAAGTCAAAAGATGTTGGAAAGGTCTTTACAGCTTACACAAACCCCTTTAACCTTCCTGCTTCTAAGTCTAATAATATTATATTTAAAAGATTTAGTAATAATAAGGTTTATGAAGGATTTGATCCTAGAAGGAAGTATGACGCTAGAATACAGCTTAATGGAGTTGATTTTAAGAAAGGTTACATAAGATTAAATAAAGTTAGTTTAGTAGATGGATTGCCTAACAAATACGATGTGCAGTTCTTTGGGGAACTTGCATCGCTTAAAGATACTTTATCAGAAACAAAGCTTAGAGACTTAAATGGATTATCCAAGTATTCATTTCCGTTTAATTACACAAATGTTCGTAAAGGATTTGAATCTGGATTTGACGTTGTTATAGCTGATGGTGCTGGTTTAAGAGAGGAGACTTCTATAGCAATTAACCAAGTACCAAGTGTAACTGGAGAAGCTATAGTATCTTTAAACGGAACTGCTCATTCTTTTCAAGTCTCTGGTGGTGCTGGAGCTACTACTACATCTGTAGCTTCTAATATAGCTTATGAGATAAACTTAATAGATGGTTACACTTCTGCTTCTGCTTACGGTATAGTTTTAGTTGTTTCTGATGTTAATCAAGTAGAGACTGCTTTGTCTTTTAGTGCTGGTACTGCAACTGGATTACAGTTTACAGTCAACATTATTCAAACTGGAACAGATGTTCCTCAATCCTTTACTGATGTATCTTTAGTTAATAACACTAATGGTATGTTTAAATTTCCTATGTTGTCACACACAAGAGGATTTGAATATACTAAAACTATTGGAACATTAACTGAGTACGAAGGTTTTCATAGGCTATACTCAGATACGGAAAAAGAGGATGATAGACCTCTTACTCCAGCTGATATGCTTGATATAATAGATTTAAAACCAGCTATTAGATTACCTTATATATTTCAAGCTATAGAAGAAACTTTTAGTAATATAACTTTTAATAAGGACTGGTTATTTGGTGAAGGAAATATACGTAGTGCTTCACCTATAAATGAAATGTATTTATGGTTACACAATAGAAAAGGTTTTTTAAGTGATAATAGTGATTTTGTGTGGCAAAGATTAATCAAGACTGCTGGTGCTGGAGAAGAACAAGGAGAATTAGAATTAGTTTCTGGTACTGACATATTAAGACCTATTGTTGTTCAAATAAATGACGTTCAAGATATTGAAATAAGTTGCATATTTAAAGCTGAATCAATATTAGGTACAGGTAAATTTGAGGTTAAGGTAGATATATTTAAAGATGATCCTAGTGAACCAGTATATTCTGAAACATCTAACTTCGATGATATAGATGGTTCAGATCCTACAAACTCCCTTACCTTTAATTCACGATATTATGTTCCTCAATCCGCAGGTGAATACTACGTCAGTTTAACCGTTGTTTGTGACGCATCTATATTGTCATTTAATCCTAAAGTAGATTTGATTGTAGCAAATGTTGAAGATGAAGGTGAATATAGGAGACAATTTAAAGCAGGAGGAATAAGTGGTAGAGTATTAACGTTATCAAACATAAATCCAAAAGAATTAATGCCAGATTATAAGGCTATAGATTTCTTATCTGACTTATTTAAATTATATAATTTAGTTGCGTTTGAAGAAGTTCAATATGATGGATCTTATAAAATTAATATACAGTCTTATGACTACTATATTAATAGTGGAGTTAGGCTTGATATAACAAAGTACATAGATATAGCAAAAAGTTCTGTTGAACGTATATCACCTTATTCAATAGTTAACTATTCTTTTGCAAAACCTAAAACATTTCTAGCTATAAATCAAAAAGAGATTACTGGTGATGATTTTGGTAACGCTACATTTAACATGGACTCGTTCAGTGAAGGTGTATTGGCTTCTGATTCATTATTGTTTGATGGTGGAAAGTATGAGGTTAAGCCTAAGTTAGAGAAGATGATGTATGAAAGACTTAAAGACTCTGAAAATATTCTTACTCCTATTCAATGGGGATGGTTTGTTAACGACAACAAAAAGAACATTCCAGAACCAGCTATTGGAAAACCTTTATTTATGTTTATTGTAGGTAGAGATATAACTGAATATCCTATTAGATGGGCTGACAGTTATAATCAAGGTACTAAGTGTATGACTCCATCCAATGTTTCTGATAATGGTATGCAAACACTGCACTTCAATGCAGAGTTTGATGAATACACTTTGAATGTTAATGAGGATTCTTTATTTGATAATTTTCATTCTAATTACATAAATAGTATTTATTCACCATTTGCAAAGAAAATAAATGTAGAAGCCTATCTTCCACCTCTTTTCTTTTATAATCTAAAGTTAAATACAACAATAATAATAGATAACATATCTTATTTTATTGATACTATGGATATAAATATAACGACAAGTAAGGTTAAATTTAGTTTACTTAGAACAACTGATATTAAGACAAGATTAGAAGGTAAAGATGCTAATCAGATTGATTGGGAGAATGAAACTGTATTATGGAGTACGGAAACTAAGACTTGGAATCAAGGGGGATTATAATAAAAAAATAAAACTGCACTGCAATGATAAAAGGAATATTAGAAATGTTAAAATTCTCAGACTTCTTAATAGGAGATGAGGATATTGATATAGCAAAAGGAAAATACGAACAACCAATGAATTTCAAAGAAGTTAAACTTAGTATAAAAAGAAACACATAATGGCTAAACAAACATACGAAGAATTAGTATTTACAGCTGATGCTTCAAAAGCAATAGCAGCTGTATCTAGGTTAGAGGTTAAGATAAAAAAACTTACCGCAGCATACGAAGACAGTGATAAGAGGACTAAGGAGAGTAGAGCTATAAGAGATGAGCTTGCAGCTAGTGTTGACAAATTAAATTTAGCTACTTCTAGATCAACTGGTAGTATTGAACAAAATACTTTTGCTCACGAGAACTCAACACTTGCAATACAGTCTAAAATAAACGCACTTGTAAAGGAGATGCGTACTATGGATATTAGTACTAAGGCTTACAAGCAAAAAGTTCTTCAAGTTAATAAGTTGTCTGCAAGTATGCATCAAGGGAGAAAAGCTACAGGTCTAGCTACAACTTCTGCTATGGAATTTGGTAGAGTTGTTTCTGATGCACCTTACGGTATTAGAGGTATGGCGAATAATGTATCTCAATTAACCTCTTTACTATTTCAAGGTTCTTTAGCTCTTGACGAAGCTACAGGAAAGACTATTGGTTTTACTGGAGCTATAAAAGGTATGTGGAAAGCTATGATGGGTCCTCTAGGTATAATGATAGCTATACAACTTATTATTGCAGCGATAGATTACTTTGCTGGTAGTACTAAGAAAGCTGGAAAAGAACTGTCTAAGTTCACCGACCAAATGGTAGAAACTATTTCTAAAACAGAAATATTGAGTGCTGAATTACAAACGTATTTATCTGTAATTCTAAATTCAAGTAAAAATACTGTTGAGTACGCAAATGCTTTAGCTAAACTAAAGAAGCTAGGATTAGACCCTGCTACTATGTCGACAGAACAGTTAGCTCTTGCTGTACAACGATTGGATGATGAGCAACTACAACTTGGTATATTAAAAAATAAAAGTAAGGTTTACAAAGAAGATGCAGATGCTTATATCACTCTGTTACTTGATACAGAATTAAAAGAGGCTGACATTAGAATCCGTATGGCTGACAACGAGAAGAAACTAAAGGAAAGTGGTGTAGATGAGAGTGGTTTACAACTTAAAAAAGAGTTAGAAGACAATTTAGCAAAAAACAAAGAGTATAACGAAAAGAAGACAAAGGCATTAGAGGATTATAAAGCTAATGAATTAAGAATATTAAAGGTAGGAACTGTAGAAGAAAAAAGGGAGTTAGGTAGATTAGAGGTTCTTGAAGGTGAGTTAGACGCACTTGAAGAACAACAGCTTCAAATATCTCAGACAAGTAAACAGTATGCTGAATACGGTGATTTGGTTATTGCTAAACAGAAGGAAATTGATGACTTTATAAACAAACAAGAAAAAGGTAAAGACCCTAAAAAACCTAAAAAAGCCTTCTCACTAATAGACTTTGACGATACAAAGACTGTAAGCAAATTCCTAAAAGAGCAAGAGCTTTTACTTGCAAAGAGTAATGTAGAGAAGCTGGATATAAATCAAAGGTACAGGGTAGAAGACTTAAAAGCTGTATTCGACAATGAGAAAAAGAAAGATCAAATAAAGCTTGATACTTATCTTAATAGTGAGGCTTCTGACGAGCAAAAACAAAAAGCAAAAGATTTGTTTAATCAAAAGCAAATTGACTCCGAAACTAAGCACGAAGATGCTTTAATTGAGCTTAATCTAGCAGGTGCATACAAGAGAGGTCAACTTAATATTAAGATAGAAGAAGATTTTAGAGGTACAATGCATCAGAATCAGCTTGAGAGAACACAAGCTCATTTAGCTACTATGAGTAATCTTTTAAGTGATAATAGCGTTGAAAGCTTAGAGTTCTTGCACGAGGCACAGAGAGAGGTTTGGGCAGTTGAAGATGAGATTTTTAAACAAAGTTTAGAGAAAAAAAGAGAAAAACTAACTGCACAAGGATTTGATTTCGCTCAGATTCAAATTGAAATAGATGAAGATAAGTTCGCTAGAGAACAAGAAGTAGCTGACAGAGAAGTTCAGTTAGAGATAGATAAAATAAACAGAAAGAAAGAAGTTAACGAGGAGTATGTTAGTTATATTTCTGGACTTGGAGATGTGTTCGCTGCTTTTGGTAAAAAGAATGAATTTTTAGCGATAGCTGGATTAGCATTGCAAAAAGGTGCAGAAATAGCTAGTGTTGTAATTAAAACTACTGCTGCTAACTCTGAAATATCTGCTGCTGCTGCAAAAGATTATAGTGCTGCGGTTACAGCTGGTAACAGTTCTGTTAGTCAAGGTTTTGCTTTAATGGGTAATCCTATAACCGCATCAATCGGTTCAGCTATGGTTAGTGCTGGTGGTATTGCTGTATCGAGTGCCAAAGCAATACCCGCAGCCGCTACGTTAGCTAAAAACAAAAATAGAATCAAGGCAGGTATGTCTATAGCTAAAATTGCTGCTACTACACTGACATCTGGAGCATTAGGTGGCGGTTCTGGTGACTCTGGAGGAGATGCTGGTACTGGAGGTGGAGGTGGAGGTTCAACTTCTTTTGCACCATCATTCAATGTGGTTGGTAATAGTAATGAAAATCAATTAGCTGAAGGAATAGGAGGTCAAGTTAATATGCCTACAAGAGCTTATGTTGTTTATGATGATATTCAGCAAGCTGGTAGTGTAGTAGAAGAGTCAATAGAAAACTCTGGGATTTAAGACAATTAAGTAAAAATATAGTTTAATATAAAATAGATTTATTATGACAATTAGAACAGTAAAAGGTTCTGCTATAGCAGTAAGACCTGATAAGACAACAACAGTTGAAAGAGATAATTTAAAGCCACAAAAAGGAGAAATTATATTTAACGATGATATAGGTGATAATGAGTATTGGAATGGCTCTTATTGGGTTTCTATAGGTAATTATATAATTCCAACACAATTAACAGTGACAGAAGGGACAACAGTTAATTTATCTGAATCAACTTATAAAAACTCAGATATGATTGAATTGTCTTGGAGTGGAGCAACGGGTACAATGGTTTTAAATTTACCACTTGCTGCTTCAAATGTAAACAGAGTAATCAGGTTTATATCTAATTCAGGTTTTACAGCTTCAACACACGCAGATGTAACACCACAAGGCGGAGATACTTTAGATGGCTCTACTAATAAGTATAGAATAAATAAAGCATACGAAGGAATACAAGTTTGGAGTAATGGAGTAGAATGGTTTATAATACAGAAAAAAGGATAATAAAATAATAATAATATGGATAATATAGAAGAATTAGAAACAATCGAATTATTTGTAGATTCAGAAGGAGATGGCGGCATAAACGCAATCTCATTCGTTGAGTTCCCAGCTATAGAAGAAAACTTTATTGCTCTTAATGAGCATAAAGTTGAAATGAAAACTGTAGATGAGGACAAAAGATTAGTAGTTGGACTTGCTTTAATCCCAAATAAGCTCATTTACCGAAGAAACAGAGGTTTTGAATACAATATAACCTTTAGCGAAGAAACTGTCCGTAAAGCGTCTGAAAAGTACCTTAAATCAATGAAACTACACAATACTACTGTAGCACACGAAACAGAGGTCGATGGTGTGTTTTTAACAGAGAGTTGGATAGTAGAGGACCCAGAGAAGGATAAAACAGCTTTATACGGTTTAAATGCTACTAAAGGATCTTGGGCTGTATCAATGAGAATAGAGAACGATGATTTGTGGAACAAGATAAAGGATGGCGATTACTTAGGTTTCTCAATAGAGGGTATGTTTAGTGAAGAAGAAAAGCTTTCTAATGAAGAGATAGATATACTTTCTGAGATAGAATCACTTGTTGATTTATACGAGGATTATGATCTAGAAAGTTATAGTGATTATCCTAAAGGAGCTAGAAATAACGCTAAAAAAGCTTTAGCTTGGAAGAAAGAGAATGGAAGTTCTTGTGGAACCTCTGTTGGATGGACAAGAGCTTCTCAACTAGCTTCTGGAGCTAACATATCTCGTTCAACTATAGCACGTATGGCTTCTTTCAAAAGACATCAGCAACATAAAGATGTTCCTTATTCTGAAGGATGTGGAGGTATTATGTGGGATGCTTGGGGTGGTTCAGCTGGTGTTAACTGGGCGATATCTAAATTAAAGCAAATAGATAAAAAATAATATGAAGGCTAAATATTGCAAGTGTAAAAATACTTACACAATAAAAGATTGTAATGAAGATAAGAGATGTAATGCTCCTCATTACTGGAGACAAGGAATAGGATCTACAACAGGAAATGTTGTTTCCAATGTTAATAGCGTTATAGAAACTAGAAGCACCTCTAATTCAAGAGAGTAAATTTAAAACAACTAAATATGAATTTAGTTATAATATTATAAATAGTAATTAAAAATAATTATGAGAAATCCAAAAGAATTATTTGAATCTATAGTAAACCTATCTAAGAAAGCTCTTAGCGGTGAAAATATAGAGGAGGTAGTGGAATTGGCACAGCCAGTTGAATCTGTTGAACCAGAAGTAAAAAGAGAAGAGATTGACGTAAAGAAAGAAGATTCTGTCGTTGAAGCTCCTGTAGTTGCTCCAGTTGAACAACCAGCAGCTGTATCTAAGAGTGAATTTGACTCGGCAATAGCTGAGATTAAGGAAATGTACACTAAAGTACTAGAAAGCATTTCACCAGCTCAACCACAAGAAGTTCCAGAAGCTTTATCTGAAGTATTAACTGAAGAGGAAGTAATCGAAGAAGTATCGCTTGAAGAAGTGGTAGCTGAAGAAGTTGTACTAGAAGAAGTACAAGAAGTAGAATTAAAAGAAGAAAAAGTAGAGGATGGATTAGTACATGATCCAGAATCTTTAATCGAAAAAAAGGAAACATTCCTTTATTCACAAAACAGAGTACAGTCTACAGAAGACGTAGTATTCAAATCATTATTTAACAATAAAAATTAAAATTTAAAATGGCTACAACAACAAACATTACAACGACTTACGCTGGTGAAAAAGCTATGCCTTATTTACAAGCTGCGTTATTAACTCCGACTACTATACGTAATGGTGGTCTTACAGTTAAACCAAACATTAAATTCAAACAAGTATTAAAGAAAGTTGCAATGAGCGACTTGATCAAAGATGGTACTTGTGATTTTACTCCAACTGCTACTATCGATATTACAGAGAATACTTTGGAGCCAAAAGAGTTTCAAGTAAATTATACTCTTTGTAAAAAAGATTTCCGTTCGGATTGGGATGCAATTTCTATGGGATTATCTGCACACGATAACTTACCACCAGATTTAGCTTCTTTTATCATTGCTAAGACTTCTGCTGAAGTTGCAACTGCTAATGAGACTATCATCTGGCAAGGTTCTGATGCGGTAGAAGGAGAATACGATGGATTTGAAGCTTTATTTGCTGCTGATGCAACAGTAATTGATGTTGCTGGATTTGCTCCAGTTGCTGCAACTGTACAAGCTGAAATGAGAAAAATGATCGCTGCTGTTCCAGCTTCAATCTACGGAAAAGAAGATTTAAAACTATATGTTTCAAGTTCTACTTACAGAGCTTATATTAGTTCTTTGTCTTTAGCTGGAGGAGGAAATGGATTCGAGCAAAGAGGTGCTAATCAAGGATTCTCTGATTTACAGTTTGAAGGAGTTGATATCTTTATGTGTAACGGTTTATCTGCTGGTAAAATGATCTGTGCTCAAACATCTAACTTATACTTTGGAACTGGTCTTATGAACGATCAGAATGAGGTTAAGGTACTAGACATGAGCGAATTAGATGGTTCTCAAAATGTGAGATTCATAATGCGTTACACAGCTGCTGTAGGATATGCTTACGGTGCTGAAATCGTTATGTATAACGTAGTATAATTATAAAAATGATACAAGGGGAGTTTAATTACTCCCCAATATCTATTAACCAATAAAATATATATAAAATGGCTTGCGAAAATTTATCTTTAGGGAGATTAAAACCCTGTAAAGACAGTGTTGGTGGTATTAATGCAATATACTTTGTTAATTACGGAGCTATAACTGCTCTTAGCTTTGACTCTGTAGACACCGATGTAATAGAAACTTTAGGTGCTTCTGGCACTGAAGTTAGTGCTTACAAATATGATGTTCACTTTTCTTCTTCATTAACACAGAATATCCAATCTTCTACGGAGAATGGTACTACTGCTTTTGAACAAGTACTTGAAGTATCAATGCCTAGACTAACAAAAGAAGATCACAAAGAAATTAAATTAATTTCTTACGGACATCCTCATGTAATAGTAGAAGACCAAAATGGTAACCTGTTTCTTTCTGGATTGAGAAATGGAATGGAAGTTACTGGTGGTACAATAGTTACTGGTACTGCAATGGGAGATATGTCTGGATACACTCTTACCTTAACAGGTATGGAGAAAGTACCTGCTAATTTCTGTGCTGGAGACTTTGCTTCATTATTTGTTACACCTGTATTAGGAACTTAATAATGTAATAATTATTAGTAGACAAGCACCTTTAGGGGTGCTTTTCTTGTTTATAGAAACAAAAACACTATTTATTAGTTATATTATATGAAGATAATTAACCCTTTAATAAGTACCAACATTATAAGCATTTTACCAAGAAGTTTTTCTAGTGATATAGGGACTTCTGTGGTATTTAGTAATGAAGACACTAACCTTGACACAAGTATAACTCCTTCCCTTATTGCTTACGTAAGTAACGATTTGCAGTTAAGCGTAGAGGTCCCCTTGTTTAAAGAGGGAGAAAGATACACTTTTAAAGTAATTCAAGGAACTGATATAATATTTAGAGGAACTGTTTTAGTTACTCAATTTAATGATACTAATTACACTATAAATAACAATGAATTTGTTGTAAACACAGACACAGATTCTGACGAAATGAAAGTATATGAATAACAAGAAAAAGACTAAAGATGTAGGTGTGCGTTTTATTGAAATGGCAAACTACGAAAGACCACAGGTAATAGAATCGCTAAGTGATGACTATATATCTTATGGTACTGACAATAACTACTATGGTGATATTATTGAAAGATATTTAGGTTCCCCTACTAATGCAAGGTGTATTAATGGAATAAGTGATATGATCTATGGTAGAGGACTAGATGCTATTGATAGAAAGATAAACATAGAGTCTTATATTGAAATGAAAAAGCTTATAGATGAAGGAGAGCTTAGAAAAATAGTTGGAGACAGAAAGTTATTAGGTAGTGGATGTATTAAGGTTAATTACAATAAAGATAAATCTAAGGTTATCGCTATTAGACATCATCCTATGGAGACTTTAAGAGCTGAAAAGACTAAGAGTGGCGTTATAAAAGCATACTATTATCATCCAGATTGGAAGAATAAAAAAACGGGTGATAAACCTAAAAGAATACCTACATTTGGTAACGGATCAGATAAGGACACTACTGAAGTTTATATAGTAAGACCTTATGTATCTGGTTTCTATTATTACTCACCATGT
>Ga0208643_1001334_pt1 | contig 13933 bp, 12 predicted proteins | sample VirMetDEL_Nov_12_FD_184516 | JGI IMG/M metagenome (GOLD analysis project Ga0208643, IMG submission 184516) | Aqueous microbial communities from the Delaware River and Bay under freshwater to marine salinity gradient to study organic matter... | ecosystem: Environmental > Aquatic > Marine >... | reverse complement strand
CAAGAAAATGATTTGCTGATGACAAAACTAACCAATTACCTTTGGACATATCTACTTGTGTAATATCAGAGTATCGTTTTAGTTTACCTTGTTCAGCTCTAGGCTTATAATCTTTATCAAATCTATTCTGTACTTTATTTATAATCTTTTGTGATAATTCGTGTATTGGTCCGCCTGGTATTCTATAAGATTGATCTAATACTTTAATATCATTAACTTCTTCTTTGAGAGCTATAAAATGGTCTACATCAGCTCCAGCCCATTTAAATATAGCTTGGTCATCATCACCTGCAATATAAGTTTTCTCTGCGTTGGCCCATAAGGATCTAACCATATCCCATTGTATCAAAGATAAATCTTGTGCTTCATCTATAAATAATGCTTTAAAATTTTGTTTAGTTGTTTGTGCAATAAAATCTTCTAGTAAATCTGTAAAATCTTTTAAACTTTTTTCTTTTTTATATCTCTTTAGTTCTTCTGATAATAAGTAAAGTGTATCTCTTTCTATATCTAATATGTTTTGTCTAGAATCATAATACTCTAATAGATCCATACGTTTAACTCTAGCTGTATTCATAATAGTTAAGTATTCATTATCAGAATTAAATGTACCATCATCTGTAGAATACTTTGCTGTCTTAATAGGTATGCCTACTAATTTACCAAACTCTCTGTAATCTTCTGCTGTCATCATCTTTTCTTTTGTCATAGCTAAACGGCTAAACGCATAAGAATGTAGAGTTCTAAAGTTCTCTAAATCTTTTTCTGCATCCAAACCAAACTTTTCAGCGGCTCTTGTTGCAGCTTCTCTTGCAGCTTTTCTAGTAAAAGAAAAGTATCCTATCTGTTTAGGTCTAATCCCCTGTTGAATGAACTGATCGACTAAATTCAATAACGTTGTCGTCTTGCCCGTCCCTGGGGGTCCTAGTATTATAGTCTTCATATTTTTTTAACCTCTTTCGTAATATTTCTATTTTCATTTCTAATAACTCTGCTCTACTTTTTTCTAATCGGTATCGTAGATTCCAATTAATACCTATGTCTTTTACCTTACTCATTAAAATGCCTCCTGGTGATACTCAACTTTAGAAACAGATGCTTCAGTTTGTTTCATAGTTTTTATTTTTATAAGTCTTGGTTGTTGTTTTTTTATTCTTACTCTTTCTTCTGATACAAATGTATCTTCTAATCTTTTTATTAGATTACCTGTTTTAATTTTATCTACTTCCCAATTATTCTTTTTAAGAAATGCGTAGAAGTCATCCATTCTAAAGTATGTAAATTCTTTTTTTTCATCTGTGTATGGCAATTTATTAAATACATCATCCATTGTTCTTGCAGACTGTCTGTTAGTGGTCCAATCTTGTAATAATCCTGTAAGTTGATTCATAGGATTTAAAGACTCTAATGGTTCTACTTCTTGTAGATTGTTCATCATAGGTTTTAAAAAATGTTGTTTCCAATCTTTTGCTTTTGGTACAGGTACAACTAAATTAGCTTGATCTAAACATGCTAATGCAAATAAAGGGGAGCTGTATAACTGTTCTGATTTTAATTCGATCCGCGTTCCATCTACATCTAAAAACCATTGTGGTGGACTTGACTTGTATTTAGTAAGATTGCCTAGTTGTGGCATCTCCTCTTCACCAAAGCCTACACCAAATCGTTTCGTTCTACACAAACCTGATTGACAGACCGCGTTGATTGGTGCGTCTTTACATCTATACTTGTCATAACCTTTACGATTAACTGATTTAATTAATTGTTGAACCTCACTATTACTTAACTTGGGTTCCATATGTTTTATATTAGCTTCGACAATTTTATCTTCCCAACTATCAGGATGAGCTTGTTTATAATAAACTGCAATATTAAATAATGCATTGTTTCTAGACCCCTCACCAAAACCAGTTGATGCCAACTTGTTTAGACAAGGAGGTCCAGCAGGAAACGCTTCTTCTATTTTCTTTTCTTCAACTTTAATTTGTTTGACTTGTTCTTCACTGCAACCATGTAAATCATAGAGCTTATAAAATTCCTCAAGTGAAGCAGCATCGCCGTTATCATTAATCGCATATCTTAATCCTTTTGTTTCATTATAGTAGGGTAAGTTTAAGAAATTACCTGTATCCCCACGTTCTACAAGTATTTCTGTTTGTTTAGGAAAGATCTCTGATCCTTCATAACCTAAAACTTTTGCTAATTTTTTGAGTGTGCTCTGCATAAGAGATGCAGAGATAAATTCTGTAGTAAATAAAAATACGTGAGCACCGCCTGATTTAGAACGGCAAACAATTAAGGGGAAATTAAGATTTCGTATGCTCTGAATGAGGCTGCTGTGGTCGAAATTGTAACTGTCAATATCAATACAGCCCCAACGACACGTGTTATCCTCACGAATGGGGATAATCCCGAGAGCCGGACCTTTTCCCTGTAAATGGTTCTCCCACAAATCATCGCTAACATTCTTTCTAACAATGAATGCCTTACCTTTTTGTTTGTCACCATTGGCTGCGACATCGCCTTTTTGATATTGTCCATATGCAATTTTTAATCCTTCAAATATATTTTTAAATTTTTCCGTCTTCATTATCATTTCTACTTAATTTGTAAAGGGGGACTATTAATCCCCCTCACTACAACTAAAACGGTGTTGCCGCTCCAGTTGATTTCTCTTCCACATCTGCTTTTGTTTGCACGTTACCTTTTGAAACATTATTAGAAAAGTCTTTTGAATTTAAATACAAAGACTTATCTTTCTGTCCCATGATTCTGTCCATCGTCACAACCCAACCATACCAAGAACCTTTGTCGTTCTTTTGTAGATTTGATTGAAGATTGTAAACAACCCCATGCATAGGTGGTACAGCAAATCCGCCTTTACCATCGTCAATTTGAACAGACTTCATCATTGAATTCCATTTTTTACTGACGCTCAACTGTGTTGATTTCATAGTAATTAAAGCTGGACTATATCCACCCTGTTTGTTTTCGACTTGTACATAGTAATAAGCAGTCTCTTCTAAATAGTTACCATTTGGTAATCTAATTTTAGAGCCTTCTCTCTTACCTGTTTGTATCACCGGACTTCCTGGTGAGTGAGTTGCTACAGGCGCACCTGGACCATCTCCTCTATCAGACCATTCCGGATAGTCTTTTTTGTAGTAACAAGGAATAACCTTGATACCTTTTTTACCATCGTATAACTCGCTGGTAACTGTATTATAGATCATACCAGGTTTGGCACCCTCTATAAATTTACTATCACCATCTGTTACTTGTGGTGAAAGTTGTCCCAAGATTCTGATAAACGGTAACGCCATATCTTCTTGCGTCATGTTTTCAAAACCTTTTTGCAGATCATCTCCGAATAACGAAACTGATCCTGTGTCTTTAGCTTTTATTTCATTAGCCATTATACATCCTCCATTTATTTTTTCCGGCTGATTTTTGTTTTGTCTTTAATCCAAAGATTAAAAACATCAGAAGGCATGTCAAGGCCGGCCTTGACACGCTCCTCATATAGAGCAGTTAATGTATTCCACGCCACATCAGATTTCTGCTGTGGAGTAAACCCATTTTCTGCTGCAAGGTTCAACAATTGTTTAGCCTTGTCATCTTCTCCCTTACCAAAAGTTACAAAGACATTGTTTTTAATAATGTCTCCTAGTTTTTGGTCACGAAGCCATTGATAGGCACTCTCTCTTGCTAAATCATCTTTTTTAAGAGTAGCCCTAAATTCTTTTTTAACAGAAACTTTACTACCATCTGCTAGTTTTATTTCTGATAATCCCTGTTCTGCAAGAAGTTCTGGAATAACTCTAGAACTAATATCATCTGCTTCAGCTTTTTTAGCTTTCAACTTTTCTTCTAGTTCTTCTATTTCATCTTCTTTATTTTTTAATAATATACACTGCTGTGCAATGTCTGTTACTTCAACGTTATCCAACATATCTTTTGTGTCTTCTAACATCATATTTTTTACTTCACTCATTATTATCCTTTCTGATAAAGATCGAAATTTATTGGATAGTATTTAGCCTCTCGTCGATCCCATTTCAAGAGATTAAATTTACCGTTTGTTTTATCACAAACGATTGCACAAGATATTCCTATAATAGCAGGATCTCCTGTTAACAATACGTAGTCTTGTTCTCTAAAGTCTCTTAAGTTTTTTTGCATTTTAAAAACAAAAGGACTTGATGAGAATATTATCTGTGAATCTGGTCCATAGTTAGGCAAACAGATTACAAGATAACCAAAATCAGATGCACCTAAAATATTTATATTTGCAGGTGGATGTTGTAGTACATACACAAATTTTTCTTCAGGGTTGTTTTTTTTAAAGTCTAAAAACTCTGCTAAAGAATTTGGTTTATATAATTCAAAAATTTTATTCTTCATTCTATTATTCTCTTGACAATCTATATAGTAGTTATTATATACTTGTCAAGTAGAAAGAATATGAATTATAAATTTAAGACAAAGCCATACAAGCATCAGCTGACGGCATTAGAAAAATCAGTTGATAAAAAAGAATACGGTTACTTTATGGAAATGGGTACCGGTAAATCTAAAGTGTTAGTTGATAACATGGCTATGCTTTATGATAAAGGTAAAATAAATGGGGCGCTTATTATAGCACCAAAAGGTGTATATAGAAATTGGTTAGAACAAGAAATTCCTATACATTTAGCTAGTCACATAAAACCCAAAATGGTATTATGGACTGCTTTAACATCCAAAACGAAGGAAAAAGAATATCAAACTTTATTTGAAACAGGCTTTGACCTACATGTCCTTATCATGAATGTTGAAGCATTTAGTACAAAAAAAGGTGCTGAATTTGCTTATAAATTTTTAAGAACTCATAAAACACTTATGGCTGTAGATGAATCTACAACTATTAAAAACCCTTCAGCTAAAAGAACTAAAACAATTATTACTTTAGGTAAGCATGCAACTTATAGACGTATTCTTACAGGTTCTCCTGTTACTAAATCACCATTAGATTTATATAGTCAATGCACATTTTTAGATGAAGGTTTATTAGATTTTACATCTTACTATGCTTTTAGAAATAGATATGCACATATGGTAGAAAGAAATTTTGGTGGTCGTAGAGTACAGATTGTAGGTAGTTATCAAAGATTAGATGAACTAGAAAAAACATTAAAAAAGTTTTCTTATAGAGTACAAAAAAAAGATTGTTTAGATTTACCTAAAAAGATATTTATAAACAGAACAGTAGAATTAACTTCTGAACAAGATAAAGCTTATCAAACTATGAAATCTGCAGCTCTTGCTACATTAAAAGGCAAGATGGCTACCGCTCCACACACCTTAACTCAATTAATGCGATTACATCAAATTACTTGTGGTCATTTTAAATCTGATGACGGTGAAATAACTAATTTAAAACATAATAGAATAACAGAATTGATGGATGTTATGGACGAAATGGAAGGCAAAGTTATTATATGGGCTAATTATATTCATGACATAGAAGAAATTGTAAAAACAGTTAAGAAAGAACATGGAGATGATTCTATTGTACAATATTATGGTGCTATCTCATCTGACGACAGACAGAAAGCTATTAAAGAATTTCAAGATCCTAAATCTCCTGTAAAATACTTTGTAGGTAACACACAAACAGGTGGTTATGGTATTACATTAACGGCTGCAAGCAATGTAATTTATTATTCTAACAGTTATGATTTAGAGAAAAGATTACAATCAGAAGATAGAGCACATAGAATAGGTCAACATAAACCTGTAACTTACGTAGATCTTATTGCTCCAAAGACTGTTGATGAAAAAATAATAAAAGCATTAAGAGGTAAAATTAATATTGCATCTCAAATTATGGGTGATACTCTTGAAAGCTGGATATGAAACCTATAATTATAACTTTACTTTATCTTACCTTTGGTAATGAAATTAAGATGGAAACTTTTGAAATCAATACAACTTGTGATAGTTGGTTTCATACAAATGTAGCACAAATAGAGAATAAAAAGAAAACATTGTTCTCTGGCAGAACCTATCATGTGTATAAAGATAAAAAAGTTATTGGTTATATCTGTGCGGACGAACCACCACAATGAATCCTAAAGATCAACTAATCCTGTTTCTCTGTTTAAATATTTATATTCTATTTTATGTATATCAAAATCTTTCATGATTTTTTTACATATATCTGTAGGATCAAAATCACCACAACTATAAACATCTAATTGCATTAATGCAGGTTTAGGTTCATCCCAAATATGCATAGCAATGTGTGAAGTTTCTATTATTGCAACTGCTGTAATACCTCTATTACCTGGCATATCACAGTATTTTACATAAGGACCCATAAAGACTTTCATATCAATGGATTCTATAAAACCTAACATCCAATCTTTTAGCCACTCTGCATCTGTCGGGGGTTTACTAGCTTCGGCACGAATAATAAGATGCTTATGCACCAGAAGACTATTTTTCATGAGCTAGATTTCTTCGTATTGAGTCTTACCAGCGTCATTACGAAATGCACGCAAAGTTTGTTTACGATTACCATCTTCATTGTAAGAAAAATGTAACCATCCGCTTGCCGGATCTCCTGTGTAAAATTCTAAAATTCCTTGATCAAATTCTGTGTTATCTACGATCCAGTTAAATACTTCCATATTATCATGACCATGACATTCGAAGTCTGCCGCCTGGCCTTTGCAATGCTGGGATTTTCTACTACTGCCGATTTTTTCGCTCAAAATTTCAGAACGGTATCCGCTTGAAATCATTACCGGTCCAAACTGATCTCTTACAGGTTGTAATACGTTTTCGCAAAGCAATCTTAAATTTTCTGTGTGTTCTTCTGTAGGTTGATTAGATATACCATGGCGCTCCGCTGTCTGCGATTTTGTGAGCTCTGACAAAGAAAAATTAGAAGTTAACTTCATCCTATTACCTTATCTAACACAAAGATGACTGCTGTTCCCGCAACAGTTAAAAGAACCCAATAGAACTTGTCTATCTTACCGCCCAATTTTTCTACATCTTCATGTACGTGGGATAAATTCTTTTTGACTCCTGATATGTGACCATACAGGGATAAAATATGTTCTCTTGTTGTTTTAGGTTTCATACCCATTAAGCAATGCCTCTTTGTTTTAATCTTATAGCTTGTTCGTCCGGCGATAATAATGCCATTTCTGTAGATGTCAATTGTGTTACTGGATCTATTTTAGGCAAAGCCGCAGCTGTTGCTACTGGCTCTGGTTGTTTTGGTAGGGGTGGTGTTTCAATTTTTGCTTCTTGTTGTTTTAATAAATTTAAAATATTTTCCATGTCATCTTTTGGAGGTTGTTCTTGTCGTCTTTTTTCAAATTCTTTATTTCTTTCAGCTTTTTTCTTCATATTTTCAGAGTATGAAATATTTAAATCTAAACCATAATTATTACTTTTAACAGTTTCTAATTCATTTATGGGAACAACAAAATTATAATTTGGTGCCGGTCTATTTTGTTTTTTTGAATCTCTTAAAGCTTTGTTATATCTATCTTCAAAAAGTCCTTGATAATATCCAAAAGGAGTAAACTCTTGAGTATACATTAAATTAGAAACTAATTCTTTGTTTCTAAATCTTCTAGTTAAAACTTCTTCTATTTTATAATCTGGTATTTTTAATGTTCTTGCATCTTCAACAAATTGTAAAACTTTTTGTTGTTGAACAAAAGCTTCTTCTTGAATTTGTTGATATTGTCTTGCAACTTGTTTAGGTCCTCTTGTTTCCCAATCAGAAAATCTATAAAAGCCTTCCGACATTGTTAAATCTCCTTTAAGTGTAGGAGTTAATTGACCGGCTTTTCTGTTAAGCAATTCTAATAAATCAACTCGTCTAATTTTACGTCCAGTTAAACTAGAAATAAGTGCTTCAATAACTTCATTGGGAAAAGTCCTACCTTCATAAGCACGATAAGCTAAATTACCATATTTATCAGCTTGTAAAATAGCTCCAGGTGCAGCAGCTCTAAATATATGTTTCAGAGACTTATATCCAATTGTTGGCCATGAATCTGTTTCAGGAGAATAAATATTAAAACCATTTTTTGTTTTACCACCTCTACCACCTAAAGATCCTGCTAGTACATCAAGCATAGGTTCTATACCTAAAGAAGTGCTAGTAAATGGTTGTAATAATTCAACAGCTCCATCACCTAAAGCTTTTAAAGCTTGATCATCAATTTCTTTTAATGATTGAGTTTTACCAATTTGATTTAAAAAAGCTCTTATAGGTCTTTTAACATAATCCCAAACATCAGAGTAAGAAGAGTTAACAATAGTTAAAACATTATCTTCTAATGGTTTTACTGCTGTAAATTTAGCGTTTCTATCATAATCATATGCAAAAGATCTTTTGTATGCTTCAATCATATCATTATCTACGCCTGTATATGCCGAATAAACTTTATCACCTACATAAGCTGCTCCACCAAATGTCAAAGACATACCTATTGCTTTTCTTAAACCTTGTTGTTGTATAGCTAAATTATCTGAACTTGCTTCTCTTAATGCTGTTCTAAAAGCAGTTGTTGTTAATCTTAAAATTTCTGATGGCCATGATATAAAGTTACCGACAGGGGCCATTCTAGTGAATTTAATAATTTCAGGCACCAAGCTATAAGTTGGCATTAAATTTCTAGCATACCAAACAGAAAGTTCTTCTATCGCTTCATCATATGTTTTTGTTTTACCTGTTAATTTAGATATAGGATTATATTTTTCACCTGTAATAAGTTCTTCTTGTTTACGTAACTCTTTTAAATTACCTTTAAAAATTTCAGATAAATTATTTTTGTTCCATCTAATAGCATAAAGTTTCCACACGTTATCACCAGCCTGATAAAACTGTGTTGCTTTGTCTATAACTTTAGTATTCAATCCTCTTCTCATATATCTGTCTATGATGTTAGGATTCTCACTTAATTTTTTTACGACTGCTAAAAGTTCTTGAGCTTCAATACTTTCATCTAAACCACCAAGCTTAATATATTTTCCAACTTCCTCAATAAATTGTGGAGTATTTTTTTTAGATCCCGCTCCTGTGATGTCTTGATATATAAATTTAAAAGCATCATCAATTGTACCTTTGTTGCCTACCCAACCATAACCTAATGGAAATAAAGGTGTTGATGTAACGTTTCTAATTTGTGTATCTGGACTTAAACCTGTTTTACCAAATTGAACTGCAGTTTTATATTGAAGCATTCCTCTGTAAACATTATTTTTTAACAATGCATCTAAAAGACCTTGACTACCTTTTAGTGCTTGAACAAATGGAGGAGCAGCATATAAATCGGAGATATTACTTTTAAGATAACCTAAACCAGGTAATTGACCTATTTTTGTTGATTGTGTTTCTAACGTTCCTCTTTGACTTTTTAACCAACCGTTCTTTAAACCTATTTGAGCTATTTCATCATAAAGTTTTTTATTTCCTACTTGTGAAACTAAATCAACTACAGTTTGTAAAACTTCTGATCTTAAATTTTTTTCTTGACCTAATAATTCTCTAAAAACTTTTGGAAGTTCTTCTCCAGTCAACATTAATTTATCTTTTCTTAATAATTCTCTTGAAATTTTATTAAAATACTCAAGAGGATTGCCAGTAAAAGATTTATAATCAGTCACCATTGTTCTTATTGCTGCTTCAGCATAATCATTCATAGATTTATTTCTTGATTTAGCTGGAAACAATTGAAGAGATTCTTCTCTCATGTCTTTATTTTTATCCATAATCTTTCTAAAAGCTTTTACAGATCTTGCTACAATTTCTTTTGGTGGATTGTATAAAGGATTAGTTACAACAGCAAAAGATTGTTTCATATAATTTTTTATAATTTTAGCAAACTCATTTCTTAATTCTCCTTTAGGTAATAATTTAAGATATTCACTTTTAGCAGTATCAATGTGTTTTTTTAAACCTTCAGCAGATGCTCTTAATTCTTTAGGTAATGATTTTAATTTAGCTTGATTTTTAAAGTAAGCTGTAACAATGTCTAATTGATTTTGAATAGCAAGAGGTGATATAGGTCCTTTGTTATAAACACCAGCTTGAGCTTGAACTAATTTATAAGCTCTTTTTTCTAAATCATCTATATATTTAGCTACAGTTCTATTTTCTCCTTTAATATTTAATTTTACATTTGTTTGTAATTTATAAACTTTATCTGGTGTTCTATATTCTTTAGTAAATAAATTAACATATTTAGCAATTTTAGCTAAACGAGCTTTAAAAGGATCAGCGTTTGTTGTACTAAAAAGTTTCCATTCATCAAAAGCAGGTAACTTACCTTTATTAGTATATTCTAATTTAGGTATACCTTTCTTTGTACGACCTACTTTAACACCTCTTAACAAAGGTTCTACAGCTTTAAACGTTAAAAATTTACTTCCCGTTCTTATACCACCACTTAATTTAGAAACTGTTTGAGGAACTAATTTGTCACTATATTTAATTACGGGAACTGTAATTTTTGTGTAAGGTATTTTTCCTCCTGTAAAAGGAACTTGACCAGATAAAAGTTTAGACATTGGATTAAATACAGTTGTGTTGGCTACTCTAGTACCTAGATCAAAAGTTTTCCCTACTGTTTTTAATCCTAATTTTAAACCAAGAGGCACTGCTCTACCAACAAGTCCCCAAGTTCCACCTATTTTAGCTCCTTCATAACCAAATCTTACTTTATTTTTTATTCTAGCAAGAGCTAACTCTCTGCCCGACTTTCCTTCTTCTCCTTCAAATTGATATTGTTTGGAAAAAGGTGCTTTAATAGTATCCCCTCTATTACCTACAATAAATTCAGTTGCACCAAAAAGTGCAGCGTTATAACCAATACTTAAACCTGCTTTAGTGGTGTATCTTAAAGCTTTGTTTTGTATTTTAGATGCTTTACTTTTTGCGTATGCTCTTAAAGGTTTTGAAATTTTTCCTATAAATCCAATAGGTAAACCATATTCTACAATTGTTTTTGTTAATTGACCACCAAGATCTGTTGGTTCTTCTAATTGTAATTTGTTATACCAATCGTCATGAACATCATCTAACTTACGAGTTAAATCAGTATCAAATAAAAAATCAGAACCAAGTGTTATTACTTGACCAAAACTGTATCCAGCTTCTAATGCTCCATTAATAGCTTGTTCTGCAAATTTATTTCTACCTATTTCGTTATATTCATTGTAACCTGTTTTAGTATTTACATAGTTTGTATCACTAATTTTTACAATATCAGGATTTGAAGCTGCTAATTTATCAGCTATTTGTGTTTTTGTTTCTTTTTTTAAAAGAGATAAATTTTTAGGTGCTCCTGTTGCAAAAGTTAAATAATCAACCCATGGTGAAGTTTTTTTATCTTGTTCTAATTTTTTTTTTAATTTACTTGTATCAGCTGCTGTGGTGTCTGTAACAACAGCTAACTTAACTAGCTTATTAAGATCTTTTTGATCTAGTTTAACTTCTTCTGGTTCATAAACATTTTGCTCTTCTCCTTGAACAATAGCTTCTTCTTCTACTTGATTTTTTCTTTCATCTTTAAATAAATTTTTTAAAGGATTAAGTACAAATTTAGAAATATCACCAGATATAGTTCCTGTACTTGGATTGGGTTTTACTCTTTTAGATTTGATATCATCTGCCATTTCATTTTATTAGGCTTGTGGTAAAACAAGCTCAACTCCATATTTAGAATTAAATGCATCAACATCTTGTTGTGTTGCAATATTAGAAAACTCTATCAAAGCTTCATCGCTTGATGCAATAATTTTAACTACATCATCTTGAATTTCTTTAGGTAATCTTGCTCTTAATTCTTCATAGGACAATGAACCACTTTCTTGTTCAGGCATTTCTTCTTCAACAGATACTTGTTCACCATATTCAACACCTTGGTCTTTCATTAAATCTCTAATATTTAAATCTTCTGTTTGTTCTTCTACTTCTACTTCACCACCTGTAGCGTAACCAATTATTCCACCATCTTTTTTACCAGTTCTAATTGTTTCTAAAACTGCATTCCAATTAAAGTCAGGATCACCTTGTTGTTTACCTTGTCTTTGTTCTTCGTCTGCAATTATACCTCTAAAATATTGACCGGCTGCGGGTGTTTTTAAGAAAGCTACTGTAATATCATCTTTAGGTAATAATACTTTTAAATCATTTTCAACTGATTCTAATTGATTTTTAAGACCTTTTTTAATTTCTGCAATTTTATTTACATCTCCAGAGTTTGCTACATCTGCATGATTCTTTTTTAGATATTCTACAAAAGTTACATCATCATCTAAAATTCCTCTTAAAAGTTGTCTTTTACTTGTTGCTTCTCTTAATTTTTCTAATCTATCTCCTAGTGCAAAACCTCTGTCTCTAGTTGACCTTCCTCTCATAATAGCTGCTGAAATATCTTTTACAGATTCTTCGCTTGAAGCGTCTCTTGCTTCCATACCAGTTGCAAGATCAACTCCTAATTTAGATAAAGGTTTTGAAGCTGCAGATAAAGTACCTCCTAAAATACCACCTGTTTCTCCTGGTGCTCCTAATATATCTAAACCAGCACTAGCTATTCTTAAATAATCACCTCTAGATAAACCTTGTTTTTTTGGATAAGCTTTTCTAACTGATTCTACTATATCTGTGTATTCTTCTATCTCTCCACCATTTTCATAACCCGGTCTACCACCATCAGCTAAACCTGAAGCGATCCCCGTTCCATAACTAGAAACTCGTCCACCTCTAAACATTGGTCTTCTTAAAATTCTACTCATTATCCTCTAATTGCTCCCATTAATCCAGCTGCACCAATACCTAGTCCTAACAATTGTTGTGTAGCACTTGGTGGAGGTGTTGATTGAACTTGTGTTGCTGCCGGGAAACCACCGATAACTGATGCTAATTGTGGACCGACTAATCCTAATTGTGTGTAATCTGCAAACGCTGTTTCTCTAGCTGCTTCTTGGTCCGCTGCTAATCTTGCTTGATCTAATTGTCTTTGTTGACCACCCATTTGAGATTGATACGTACCTAAACCTTGTCTTGCAACTAAATCTTGTGCTGCAGCTGCTTGTGCCTGTTGAAATCCTGATTGTCTTAAATTTGCTTCTTGTGCTGCTCTAGCAATATCACCTGTTGCTTGGTATTCTCCAATTGATGCTGCTTCTCTACCACCACCAAAAGCACCAGCTTGCGCTGCTCTTTGTCTTAAACTAGCTAAACCTTTTTGTTGTTCTCTATCCATAGCTGCAAGTGAAGTATCAATAACTTCTTGCTGGTAAGGTGACATGTAATCTTTATAGGCTTGTGGTCCTACTAAAGCATCTAAACCTGATGCAGCTGTAGCTGCTTGTTGTTCTAATGCTGATTGACCTTGTACAAATTGTCTACCTGTATATGTAGATGTAGGAATAGGTGTTTTAAGAAGTTCTAAACCTTTATTAGTTATACCTAAACCAGCTGCTTCTACAAATGGTTCACGGAGTTGTCTTGTTATTGTTTCAGCCATTATACTTTTGCCTCCAGTTTGTGCATTGTTTCGTACATACGTTTTGCTCCTTCGTTAACACTACCACCACCTGCAGCTCTAACTGCATCGGCTGTCATTACAAATTCGTTCTTTGATAATCTTGCAGGAACATCATCTGCTTTTTCTTTTGTTCCTTCAGGTATAAAACCTCCACCTCTCATATCTTTATCTACACCAGTATTCAATAAATTTTTATTCATTATACCACCATCAGCCATATCTAAATTTCGACTCTGATCAGCATATGTCATTTCTAACATTTCAAGTTCATCTGCTTCAGATGGAGAAAGAGGTATACCTTTATTATATTTGTCTATTAAAAAAGAATATCTTGAACTAGAATTATAACTTGCACCACCACCTGCATA
>Ga0208643_1001328_pt1 | contig 13957 bp, 18 predicted proteins | sample VirMetDEL_Nov_12_FD_184516 | JGI IMG/M metagenome (GOLD analysis project Ga0208643, IMG submission 184516) | Aqueous microbial communities from the Delaware River and Bay under freshwater to marine salinity gradient to study organic matter... | ecosystem: Environmental > Aquatic > Marine >... | reverse complement strand
GAAATAAAAATTAGATTTTTCACTAAAAAAAACCCCTGGAGGAGAGAGATCAACCAGGGGTAATTTTTAAGATATGAATAATCAAGGTATAAATGAGTTAATTATGAAGATATAATGAAATAGAATATTTATTTTTCATTGAGTAAAATAAGGGCTTTATGACTGTAGTAAGAGATTTTGGAACCATTGAACAAGCTTTAGCTCATAGTTTGAAAAGCTTGAAAGAAGAAGAGGTAAAAGCTGCAACAGGAAAAAGTTTATCACACTTTAGAAAATGTTCAGATAGCTCAAACAAAGACAATGTTCTTCATTTAGAGGACGCAATTAAATTAGACATTATTCTTGATAGACAAAATGAGGGAACACCTTTACTCAATACCTTTCTTCACGTAATTGAAAAAAAAAGAAGTGAAAGCAATATACAGAGTTCAATTGAACAAAGTATAATGCAAATAGTTTCAAGAATAGGAAATTTAACAGACGTTACGGAGAAAGCATTAGATCCAGATAGTCCTGGTGGTACGTCTTTAAACGCTCAAGAAAAAGACAAGATATATAAAGCTTTAAAAGAAGTAGAGGCTAGAATTGCATCACTTAAAAAAAGTATAGATTAATGGATAAGAATAAGAAAGAAAGAATAACTGGTCTAGTAGTCGGTCTCATAGGTCTAATTATTTTATGGTGGTTTAGATTTGATAGATGGGAATTTGCAGATACTTACAAAGCACTCTTTACTCCAATGGGAGAATTAATATATGGCATAACTAAAAATATGATGTCTGATGTTATTTCTGCAGAAAGAAATAGAGCAGAAAATTTTTGGTATATTACTCAATTAATCTATTTAGGACTTGCGTGGCATTATAGAGCTTGTGTTGGGCATTGGGCAATTAAAAGTGTCAGAGTTTTCTATAAAAAATTATAAGATTGAGGGTAAATGAAAAATAATGAAAAAATTTCTCTTGTTGTTCTAGCATTAATTGTTGGATTTGTAGTTTCTAGTGAAATGCGTTTATTTAAACCTACAAATTATCTTGAATGCAAAACTAATAAGGGAACGTTCTATCTAAAAATTATTCAAAGAACATATACTGCTGAAGAATACCCTAATAGCAAATATAAGGAGGATGAGATCATTAAAAGTTTTAATGTAGATTTTAAAAAAAATTATATTATGCTTGATGATGATATGCAGTGGGATCCACCACCAGGCTATTCTAAAACTGATAGTGTTTTTCCTATACATAGAAAAACTCTTAAAATTTACGATCCAATTAAAAAAATAAACCTAGGACAATGCAAATCAGGAGAGAATAAGATTTAATGCTTGGCTTATTCAAAACTAAATTAAATCCAACTGACCATTTAGCTATTATTAATTATCTAATAATTGAAGAAGCAGAACAGCAATGGAACTATCACGCTGTAGAAAATAACTTCGATAAAAAAGCTTTCAGAAGTGCCTCTTTTGCAAAAGGTGTAGTGAATATGTTTGTCACTAAAATTCTTAAAATGAAAGCTGATGATAAAATTCTAATGGCTGTTGTAGATTTAGGTCATAGAAGATGTCAGGAATATATTGTTGAATATGCAGAAAAAAAGAAATTTATAAAAAAGATACCTGATGAAAAGTTATTGTTTAATTACTTTTCAATAGAATTTTATTTCGATCATATATCAAAAAAACATTCTGATCTTAAAGGTATGAATGAATTGCTTATGATTGAGGGAAAAGATTCAATTGATTTCAATTATAGAAAACAGGCATATGAATTGATCGCCGAAACTAATAGAGAAATGCAATTAGTTGTAAAAACTATGTTTGATAGATTTACAAAAAGTAAAACTGACGCTGTGATAGATAAATATAAAAAAAAATGGAACAAGCTAAAAGAAGAAGATCGAAAAAGCTGGATCAAGAATATTAGAGATATAATTATGGATACAATAGAAGATAGAAATCCAAATAACCTTTTAGACTAGATGGATAAAGATATAAATTTTCACCCAAATAATTTCTTCGATAATTTAGAAAACACAAAAACTATTCTCTACAACACTGTTATTGAAAGACAGATAAAATCTTTGAATGAAAAGAAGTTATTACAAGCTATGCAATTTGAAATATCTCAATTCCCAAAAGACTCACAAATGGATACTCAACACACAATGTATTTGGGTGGATATGAAACTTGGCTTTATGACAATGAATTCTGGAAAGAGACAAGTGTATTTGATGCATTTGAATTTTTTATGAGAATGGCAAGATCAAATACTTACTATTTCAAAAAATTTCATAAAGAAAATCCAACAAGTAAGACTTCACAAAAAAGGAAAAATGAATGTTTTTCACTTTATCAATTAACTACGGTTTGGTTTTCTTGGCACGCCATTAGAGATAGAAGCATAAGAAAATCTATGGGTATTAAAAAGAATATATTTGGATAATAAACCTGGCCTCAAGAATTTGATATGAGCGTATCTTTGAGACCAGGCGATATTACTAATGGAGCATATTATATCAGATCAGGAATCTCGGCCAAAGGAAATTCAGGTTAGGCGAAACATAGGAATTCAACAGGATTAAACGTAACATTTGGCAGCCTCTTGATCGACTCCAAAACTTTTTCAAACGTTGCTATGAGTCATTTATTTCAAGGTTTGTTTATTTTTATCAGGTTAAAGACTTACCTTGAATCCGATTTAATAGTCTAGGCTAGGTAAAAAAAATAATCGTTGTTTAATAGGAGCTGCCTAACCTACTAACCTAAATAAGCTAATTGATAAAACTACTGTGTGATGAAACAGAAAATAAAAATAAAAAAATTCAGCTCATCATTCAAGAGCTGCCCAGGTTAGCAGCATAGTCAAGTTGATGTTACCCTATTAAATATTTTAAATAAGTATTGTTATAATTAACTAATAGCATTTTGGGGTGGGTGACATTGGGTAACATTACTTGCTAATATTTGCTAACATTTAATCTTCTTTTTCTATCAGTTCAAAGAAGTGATCTAGCGTTATTACTGCTAAAGGTTTTTGTTTATTCATCTTTATAACCAACAATGGTGTTCTATGATTATGACCATTTGATTGTTTGAATTTTTTATAGATCCCTCGGTATTGTTCAGTGTTGGTACATTCTGTTGAATATGGGAATACTCTTTTAGCCGTTATTGTTAGCAGCTTTATATCCTCTCCATTCTCCCCTACTGTTGAAGTTCTTACATCATCTGGAGCTAATCTAAATGTTTTAACTATCCGATCTTTAACTAAATTCTGTAGATACCTTGCTTTGTTTTGTCTGCTTTTATTTTTCATATTAATAGTTTCCAGAGTAAGTGTGCTCTGCGTTAGTATTAATAGGTTTATAATATTCATCTGCTATTTGTTGTGGGTCTAGGTGCATTAATTCATCTAGTTTGTTCAACAGATAAAGAGTTGGTTTTTTGTTTAGATATACTTTTTTATGAACGTAGTTAGGCTTATTTATATTATCTGGCATAAAATCCTCTGCCTTTATGTTCCTATCTTTAATTCTGCATTGACCAAGATTTCTAGCTCCAATTTGTTCTAAAGCATTTGAAACATCGTTAATTCTAGCTCTACCAAGTAAGTGATTATTCTTTAACCAATCAAATAGTTCCGTAGATCCAATCACGTCAATTTCTTTGCCGTCTCCTGTAATAAATGGACTTTGTTTCTCCTCAAATCTTTTTCTAATTATTGCAGTTAATGGGTGTTCACCAGCCGTTGACATTTGACCAAGGAAAGGTGTTTTTGGTGCAATAGCGTTTGGATCAAATTTAGGTGAGATTTCTCTGTTTAATAATTCATAAAGGATCGCTCTAGCTCCCCCGTCATCCAACCATTTGTGGATCTTTGTATAAAACTCCTGGTTAGCTCTTGGACGTTCAGTAATATAAACCCAATATCTAACTTCGTTTGGTTTTAATGCTAAAGCATTTTTATTATTAGAAAATAAAATATAGTTCGCACAAGTTTTAACAATTCTATAATCTTTGTATAACTCTCTGCTGCTAACTTCTTTTTCTGTAATTATTCTTTTAAGATCATTTAATAATGATCTCCCCTCTGAAAAATCTCCAACCGATTGCATTTCATCAATCAAAACCATTTGAGCTTTTTGAGTGTAGCCTTTTGATTTATCTAAAGCCTGGCTAACATCTATTGCTAAAGAGTTAGCTCCGTATATTTCTCCAATCATTCTCCAGAGAGTCCCTTTTCCGAATTGATATGAAGTACTAACAATGATTAATGCGTGTCTAATCTTTGCACCAGGGTTTTTTAGAGGATAAGAAACATAATCTAAAAAGTGATTAATATAATCTTTATCATTATTGAAAACGTGATTTAAAAGTTCATACAATAAGCTCACGTCTCCTTTTTCAGCCACAAGGTTGTGTGGTTGATAAGAATTTAAGTATTTGTTTCCGTCTACTTCAATAATTGGTTTGTCCTTATCGTATTGTTTCGGATCATATAACCAATTTTCTACTACTAGTCCGTGTGGGTGTTTCTGCAAAAATGTTGCTGCACTTTCATTCTTACCGAAGTAAATCCCATAAGTGTGATTGATTGCTGCCTTTGGATAATCATTTTTAGTTTGCATATCATAAAAACGATCTGTTTCTTTTAGATAAACAACGTTCTTTACAATCTTCTCTTTTGCAATTCCTGGATCATCTATTCCTAATTTAACTCTAGCTCTATCTAATTTAGATCTAAAATAATCAGGAGTTGTTCCTGTATTTTCTAAATCTAACTTTAAACAAGACTCCATAATAGCTTGATCTGATTGAGTTCTGCTACCAACCATTTTCCCAATGGCTAAAGTGACTAGATCATCAAAATAGCTGCTCTCATCATCAAGGCTCATTTTTTCCTTTTTAATTTTGGCTAGGATTTCTTTTGCAGTTAATTTTTTTATTTCTGGATCATTCATTGACCCAAGATCAAAATTATCTGGTATCTCTTCTATTGGATTAACTATGTCATCTGCATAAAATTTCTTAAATACATCTTCCTCTAGTTCATTTTCTTCAAGTCTTTTAATAAAGATCTCTGGTTTAATTTGAATAATACTATTGTCTCTAATGATAATTCCAGTTGAAGTTAATCGGTTTTCTGAATTAAAGTAGTTTCTATATGGAAGTTTAATTCCATTACCAATTTGACCTTCTTTAATTTCAGTTTGTTTTGGGAATACTTCTGGAATAGTTTTTAAATGTGGTAGTTTAGCTGCTACCGATAAGAGATAGTTTCTCATTCCTTTAGCTAAAATTTTTTTATTTGATTGGCAGTATAAATGAAGTCCTTTACTCTCTGACCAGGCTGCAACTAATTTATATTCTTCTGCAGCGTTTATAATTTCTATCTGCTGATCTAAAGTTAAATCATAGATATCAATATCTATTGCACCCCAGAAACATTTATCCTTATCAATTATTGGAATTGGTACTAGACCAACTTCTGTTTTTAAATGATTGCTATAATTTTGATAAGTAAGCTCATTAAAAATTCTTTTGTAATCAAATTTTCTTTTACCTACTAATGGCTGCTCTTTTTTTAAGCTAGCCTGACTTCCGTTTAATGCGAAAAATCTTTCTTTGAATTGTTCTATAACTTCTGTTTGTTCCATATAGTAATATCCTTTGGTTTAGTTTGCTCTTGCTCAAGATTTTTATTTGATAAAATTTCTATAGTTTGTGGGACAGATAATTTAGTTCCTTTGACTATTGTTACTGATAGATCTCTCAACTTCTCTCGTAGATCTTTTTTTATTGCGATTGATGTATATTTATTGTTCATTTAGTTGTCCGTGCTTTCTGTTTTAAAATGTTCTGATAGTTTTTTTTGAACCTGGGCACTTCTTATTTCGTCTACTTCTTTTTCTTTTTCGATTTTTCCCATATCAAATTGGAGTTTTGATAAGTCCCATAATAGATCTGTATTTTGTTTGTTTAGCTCATCTATTTCACGTTGTTTGATATCAATTACGTTGTTTAATCTTTCAATTTTAGCTCTGTCCTCTTTCATAAATCTTGCTAGATCAATCGAGTGTGAGATATGCTTTTCTACAACTGTGTGATGTTTGATATTAGCTTTCATAGATAGTTTTGATATCTCTCTTAAATGTTTGATCATCAATGCTCTGTCTTGCTCTGAAATTTTAGACATATCTTTTTTTTCCTGGATTAATGAGACCTCCAAGACCACTATTTAGATCTTTAAGTTTATTTTCTTTGTGTTCTCTCAACATCTGATTGAAATTATTTTCAGCAGCTATTTCTTCTGGTGTTCTTATTATTGGTGCAGCTCTTTGAACCTCCACTCTTGGTATTTCAACAGGAATAGGAGCAACATTTTTTACTTTAACAAATGGTTTAGGTTTTTTAAATCTGGCTTCAAGGTCTTTTAATTTAGTAGGTGCAGCTCCTGTCATCTGTCTATTACGCTCAAGTCTCTCTGCTAATTTTCCAACTTGTTCTGGAGTTGCTAAAGGTACTTCTGATCTATCTTTTGTATCCATTAAATATCTGATCTCATCGCTATCAAGACTTCTGGACTTCATTTCTTCAATCAGCATATTTCTTAAAAGATCTGGTTGTTTTTTTTTAGGTTTAGGACTGCTGCCAATTTTTCTATTAGGGTCTGTCATATATTTTAAAGTTTCATCTGATTTTTGATCATTCCAATTCTCTCCTGGTCTAACTTCAAATCCGTTTTTATCTCTATAAGTTTTCATTAATCTTTTTTTCCAAAGGTCAGTTTTAATAATGTGTTAACTGCGTCTCTTTCCTTGTCACTTAAAGAGCTTAAAGTTCTGTCTGGTGTGAACATAGACGCTAGATCTAGTTCTTTAATTTTTATATCTTTTTCTTTTCTATATTTATTTAGATCTACAACTTTTCCACCTGACTCAAGGCTGATCCTACGTATTGCATTGATATAATCTTCTTCTGTCTTACCTGGATTTTCCTTTAGATATTTCTCCAGAGCCATTTCGTATTTCATATCCATAAAGTCGGATAATTCTTTTTCTTCGGCTGCACTTTCAGAGGCTAGTTTAATTAGCTGCTCTTTTTCTGATAGATCACCTTTTCCAGGCATTTCTTTTTCAATACTATTTATCATTTTGTCTCCTAACTATTGCGATCGCTAACTTTTGATCTTGATGTTCATAATCATATTTAGGAGTTGTTTCGTTCTCATATTTGATAAGACAATCCAGAAACTTTTGTCCGTCCCATAAAACTAATTTTCCAACTTTAACTTTACCCATTTCTGCCAGGCTAACTCCGTTGATGATCCACTTATTTATAAAACGATAGAATTGAGCTTTAGAGATACTCATATTGTTATAAAGCTCACTTGCTTTAACGAGTGTTTTCTCTGAATTAAATCTAACGTTCATTCGCTAGATCTATGACTTTCTATAAATTTTTATAGGTTCAGGTATTATCTACTTTTTAAGGTAGTTAACAATTCTAGGATACTTTTTGAAGAGATCTCTATTAGCTATCTGCATAATGCCAGAAGTTCGTAATTTAATCCATTTGCTAATATGTTTTTTATAAAAGTTTGTGTGTGTTTGGTGGTCAAATCTCAATCGATCAATATAGTCATTAGTCATAACTGATCTTTTATTACCGTGAAATTTTTTAATTACTTCAGGAAAATGTTTTAGTTCGGTGATCTTTCTCCAAGCTCTCATTGGAGCTATGTTGTATCTATTAACGTATTGAACAACCTTTATAAAAATTGCTACTTCAATATCTTCAGAGATTTTTGGCTGCCCTGGTTTTCTGCTCATATCAAAGAGCAGTTATATATTATTTCTGATTTGCTTTAAAACACTTTACACAAATGGGGCCAGATCTTTGACCCAATGTTATAGTTCCAATTATCTTTTGTGAAGACTCACAGTTAATACAGAAATCTTTTATTGGTGACAGATCCATTGGGCTGAAAGCCTTATAAGGATCAAACACCTCTGGATCATTATTCGTTTGATACTTTTGCGAAGTCAACAACGTTTGCGACTTTGTTTGCATATTCTCTCCTCTGCTGTGTTGTGTGTTTATCGTAATGAATATCAAGCGTTGAGTCTTGTTCGTGTCCCGATAAAACTCGTGCTTTCGAAGTTGTTCCAAGTTCTAATTTGTAAATAGAAATAACAGTTGTTCTAATCATTGTTGGTGATCCGAATATTCCTGTATCTTTTCTAATGCTATTCCAAATACCTCTAATATTTTTTATTCTACATTGATCAGATCTGACATATTTATCTTCGTGCAGCCTTTTTGAATTAATCCTGGTTGTAGGAAACATCCAATCAACAAATCTATATTTTTGATATTCACCTTTTAATTTTTCTTTGAGCATATCAATAACTCTTTTAACGGGTGGAGTAATATCTATATATTCAACTTTTCTAGACTTGGTTATACTCGCAGGCAATGTGATTAATGTTTCATCTTTATTAACCATTGACCAACGGAATTTACACGTCTCCTCTGTTCTTCTAGCCGTTACAGTTTTCATTAAACAAGCTTCGGCCTGGAAAGGATAAATATCTTTTTTCTCAACGCATTTAATTTGAATTGATTTAAACTCTTGATCAGTAAATCTTAAATCTTTGTATTTAGATCCAGGAGCATTAGCCACTTCTGGTCTTTTAAATTTTACTTTTAGAGTAGGATTGCTTGGAAGATCATCACCGAGATAACCTTTATCAGCAGCAAAAGACCACAGACATTTGAAAGCCTCAAGGAAGTTCTTTTTAGTTCCAAAACCTTTTTCATTTCTTTCAATAAATCTCTTCATTAAACCTGGAGTTAAATTATCTATTTTTTCTGCTCCAAGAACATCATCATAAACAGATATCTCTCCATTAGGATTAAACTTTTCATCTTTAATCAAACCTTTTCCGTGAGGAAATTTACTAAATAGATCTTTCCAATCTTCGGGTTTAACTGTTCGTTTATGATAGTTTGCTTTAAATCTTATTAACCCGTGGCCATTATAATCTTCTGTAAATATTAAATGATGAGTTCTCCAATTATAACCAATCAACACCTTGCAAGCTGATTGAATACTACTAGCTGATAATCGACCCTCTCTTTTGGATCGGGGAAAGTTTGCCTTGCATAATCTTTCAATAACTTCTCTGATTGATAACTTTAAACTCTCCTCAACATTGGCTTTCTTTTCATCATCATTAGCAGCGTTCAATGTGAGACGTGGATTTTTAATCCAATGACCTTTAGGGTTTGTGTGATCTCTAACTAATTCAAACAATTTCTCCTGGCATTGTTTGACGCCGAACCTAGCCTCTTCAAACTTACCTAACGATATATCAATACATCTGTTATCCAACCAAATACGCAATTCAAATATTTTAGATTTAGTTTTTTGATATTGAACCAATCTCAATCCTTTTAAAAAGGACTTTCCTGAACCCGTATCAAATGGTGTTGCAACTTTTCTTAAAGTTTTACCTTTGTCATTTATGAAATTAGATGTGAAGTTGCTAATTGCATAGTCGGTAAATTTTAATTTAAACTTGACCCTAGTTTTAACTATCTCGTTAGACCCTAGTTCAAACCCTAGTTTTGTGTGTGTGTTTTTTTCTGTCATAGTCTTCTTTCTAACCGAACAAATTAATCTTTAAAGTAAGACCAAGATTTCAGAGACTATGTGAGACTACCAGAGACTAACTAGATTGTGAATCCGTTGCGTTTTAAGTCCTTTGTGTCTACCAATTTCACCACGAGGGCATAGTGTAAAAAGTCTTGGAATTGCATTGTTATTTATATGTGTATCACAAAAGACTCAACTGAAAAATATTATTTATCTAACCAGACCCTAGAGAGACCCTAGAATAATATAATTTAGATCAGTAAGAACAACGAAAACAGAAACGAGCTGCGTTAAATTTTGAAAACAAAAAACATAGATTTTATTGTGTTTATGACTCTAAAATTAAATACCGATAGTTGTTGCTTTGTTCACATCTAAAAGACTCGTCAATGCTGTTGCATTGACTCGTCTGGATCCACCAAGAGGGATCCTAAACAAATCTCAATATACATTGATCTATGAAAGCCCTATCACCCTTTTTCAGAAAGGGACTCAAATAGTTTATCTCTTTAGGTTTGATCTATAGATCCATAGTCTGTGAAAACTTATTCATACTAGAAAAATATTATAAAATTTTTTTTCAAATTTTTTTCTTACCTAAAAAATCAGGCCATCCTTTCCACTGATCTTTATATGTTCTAGCAGGTGCACTTGGAAAATTATTTGGTCTTTTTCCACTTCTATTGAAAATTCTAAACTCTGTTTCAGTTTTAATATTCTTTTTTTTTACAAAATTTTTTGCCTCCTCAAAATTAATTAAAGGCACAACACCTAGCCAATCCTCAATATTTTTCCAGCCATTATCTTTATAGGCGTAGTTAGGTGCAGCAGGTATCCTGCTAGGTTTTTTTCCTGATTTACAATACTTGGTCCAATCATTCCAATTTTTTATCTTTAATTTATGAACAAATTTAATAGCTTCTTTATACTCAAGAAAATTTTCTCTTAAAAAACCTGTTCCTATAAATGGTCCCCATCCTTCCCATTTATTTTTGTAATAATCATTTGGCGTAAGAGGAATTTTTTTTGCTAATACTTTGTTTTTCTTTAAAAGTTTTTTAAAATCAGCCCTAGATTTAAGTTTAAATTTTTTTAATTCTAATTTTGATTGTTCGTATGAATGGTACTTTATTTCTTTATAATTCTTATCTAAAAAGAAGCTCCATCCTCTCCATAAATTTTTATAGTGATCATTGGGTGCTAAAGGAATATTTTTTGGAGGTTTATTTTTTTTAAAATATCTTATCCATTCTATGTGACTCTTTACTTTTATACTAATTGCAAAGTTTTGTGCCTCTTCATATGATACAAATTTTCTGTATTGAGGGGCAATATTACCAGTCCCTAAAAAAACTCCCCAAGACTCAAAATCATTGTAATATATATGTGGTGCTACTGGTATATCTCGAGGAAATGTTTTGTTTAATTTTTTCCATTCTGATGAACTTTTAAGATTTAAACTTAAAGCAAATTTTTTTGCTTCCTCATAAGGTCTGAAATTTGATCTTGCTACTTTATCCCAAACATTTAATTTAATAGCTTTGTCAAATTCCTCTGCTTCTATTTTAAATAAACTGTTAGCTGATGTGATTTCATTTATAGGAGAGCCGCCACTAGGTTTTTTCCCCTCCGAAATTGCTCTTAAATATTCAACAATTCTTGTATCTGTTGTGGCTAATGCTCTGACAGTTATTGCAACGTCATTAAACCCCTGTTCTTCTGCAGCCTCATTAAAATCAGCTCCTGCAGGAATAAATATTGGGATTAAAATATAACCAAACTTTTTACCTTTTGATAAACGAAGTGCACGACCTGCTGCTTGAACTATATCAACCTTTGATCTTTTAGGATCAGTAAAACACACACAATCAATTGCAGGTAAATCAACACCCTCTGTTAAACATCTAGCATTAGTCATTAAACCTTTACCTTTTGCAAATTCTCGCATTTGAGATGCTCTATCAGAAGTTGGCATATCTCCTGCTACGTGGAAAGATTTTAATTTTCCATATTCAGGATAAATTTTTGTAATTAAATCTTGCTGTGTTCTAAAATTATCTGCTCTTCTAATAGATCTATGAAACGAAATAGCATTATTAATTTTAAATTTCTTTATTGCCTTTCTTAAAGCAAGTGCTGTTGCAAGCTCTCTTGCTGTTATGTCTTTTAAAACCTTTTTAACTTCTAAATATTTATTTGAATTATAGATCTCTTCAATTTCAGGAACCGTTATTCCAAATGTAATAATTTTATAATCAGAAATAATAGGTGGTTTAGAATTAATTGCCTCTTTAAAACTCAATTCATAAATAAGATCTCCATAATCTCTAGGATCATCCATAGACATAAACTCATCACTATCTCCTCTGAATAATCTCTCTGTTGCAGTCATAGAAATTCTTTTTTTTATCTTCACATTTTTTTGATGAAGTAGATGAGCCATTTCTTTGGTTTTAGAGCCAACAGTTTTGTGAGCTTCATCCATTATCCCTAGATCATAAGTAAATCCTCTTGATCCTTTAGATGTTGCTTTCCCAGATTGATAAGTTGTGAATAATACTTTGATCTTTGAAGTTTTTTTCTTCAAAAATTGTTTAATTAACTTTGGATCAGTATCCACTTTAATTCCAAGATCTGACGTATCAGTCACATAGTCATCCTGGTCATCTTTAACAGTTCCATCACTACAGACACAAAACCATTCAGGTTCAATTCCATTAATTAAAAACTCTCTAGTCCAAACCTTTAATGTTTGTTGAAGTAGAGCTAAACTTGGCACTGCAACAAGTATTGATTTAACTCCCATTTTCTTTGCAATCCAAAATGCAGTTAAACTCTTACCTGTTCCACAAGGCATAATGATCTTACCTCTTTCATTAGACTTAAAGTGATCTATGGTTTTTTTAATAGCTGCTACTTGGTGAGGTCTTGGTTTTAAAACAATAGGCTTATATTTCTTTCCAACACATTTAGCTTTTATTTGATCAAATAAATCCCCATCATCTAATCCAAGCCAAGTTTCTAATAATTCAAATCCAATTGATTTTAGTAACTTTATTTTTTTGGGTGGTTTGTTAACTGTCGCACAAACAATCCCGTGCGTGATATTTTTACAATGTGTAAAAGCAAGATTGTTAAATGTAGATAGATCTTCTTTAATGGTTAATGTTTCATTTGAATTAGATCTGTATTTACATTGAATAGCCCAATATTCTTTGTCATTAGTCTCTGCAATTAAATCTATACCCTCGTCTGTATCTGGTAAGTTTAGTTTTTTTCTTAAACTACTAGGCACCTCTTTTTCTAAATAAACTTTCTTCAATTTAGATTTGTATTGAGGGGCTATTTCAAGGTACAGCTTTGTTAAATACTCAAAGATATCTCCTGCAAATTTTGATCTATTAGATTTTGTAAAGCTTTCTAAAGTTTTATTTAGATCTTTCCAAGAACCTGCATTTTGAATAATCTTTGTGATATTCATTTTTTTATAACATTTCCTTAAACTCTAATTTAATTTCAGGTTCATATGCTAAAACTTTAGCTTTATAAACCCCCTGGTAATGTTTCTTCTCGTGAGGATGTTTATTTTTATCTTTTGCTTCAGCAAGTACTACAGGAATATCCTTATCAATTCTTTCTTTGAAAAAATTTCTAAAGTGTTTTCTTTTGGACTCTGTTCCCAATAAACTCATCCACCCTGTCTCTAAAATGTGAGTTTTGCCATTATATTCATAGCTCCACATTATAGGTAAATGCTCTTCAAAACCTGGTGCTGTTGCAAACCAAGATCCTCTCATTCCTTTTATGTTTTTAGGATTAGTTTTAATACTCATAATTTAATTTAACACACTGTGCCCTCTATTGATTAGACATTTTTTATAAAGAACTTGATATCGGCTTTCCATTGTTGGGCTCAACATCCAAGAACTAATATTTCTAACAACACTAGTATTTTCTTTAGCTACTTGCTTACAATGTTGTATATCATTTGTTATTTGATCAGCTTTAGTTTCATTAAACGTTCCTGATCTGCCCGCCGTATCAATTACAGGCTTATAAGTGCAAGCTTGTAATAGCAGCATTAGTATTATTAACTTTTTCATATTTTCTCCTTTTTCAGTAAAGCTACTAAAATTAGATGAGGGGTTTTAATGAAATAAAAATTAGATTTTTCACTAAAAAAAACCCCTGGAGGAGAGAGATCAACCAGGGGTAATTTTTAAGATATGAATAATCAAGGTATAAATGAGTTAATTATGAAGATATAATGAAATAGAATTTTTATTTTTCA
>Ga0208643_1001325_pt1 | contig 13969 bp, 12 predicted proteins | sample VirMetDEL_Nov_12_FD_184516 | JGI IMG/M metagenome (GOLD analysis project Ga0208643, IMG submission 184516) | Aqueous microbial communities from the Delaware River and Bay under freshwater to marine salinity gradient to study organic matter... | ecosystem: Environmental > Aquatic > Marine >... | reverse complement strand
TTTAGTGTATGTTCCGCGGTGGAGAACTAAAGTCACCACGGTACATGATACCATTCCTACTGACATTGATACGTTAAGTATATTAAAAGATTATTATGCTAAATACTTTTATACAGATACTTTAAGCTTAGATTCATTAGGAAGTATTGTTATAAATGATACTATTAGTAGAAATTCTATAATATTTAGAGAAATTCAACCTAATGTATTAATTCCTACAACTACAGTTACTAATACTGTTTTCGTTAATAATAGAGAATTTTATGTTGGGTTTGGTTTAAAAGGTAGAACCGATCAAATAAATTATTTAGGGGGAGAATTACTGTATAGAACTAAAAATAAACAGGTATATGGTATTGGGGTAGGTGTAAACCAAGAATTTCAACCTGTACTAGGTTTTAGTATGTACTGGAAACTTGGAAAATAATGGCTGAGGATTTAAAACATATTATAAGACAAGAATACCTCAGATGTGCTAAAGATCCAGTACATTTTATGAAGAAGTACTGTTTTATTCAACATCCCCAAAGAGGTAGAATTCAATTTAATTTATACCCATTCCAAGAAAAAGTATTAAAATTATTTCAAGAAAATCCTTATTCTGTAGTATTAAAATCTAGACAGTTAGGTATTTCGACTTTAGGTGCTGGTTACTCTTTATGGTTAATGTTATTCTATAAAGATAAAAATATACTTTGTATAGCAACAAAGCAAGAAACAGCCAAAAATATGGTTACAAAGGTTAAATTTATGTATGAAAATTTACCTTCTTGGCTTAAAGTAGATGCAGATGAAAATAACAAATTAACATTAAGATTAAATAATGGCTCTCAAATCAAAGCAACATCTGCAAGTAGTGATGCTGGTAGATCAGAAGCTGTTTCTCTCTTATTAATTGATGAGGCAGCATTTATTGATAATATTGGTGAAATCTGGGCTTCAGCTCAACAAACCCTTGCCACTGGTGGTGGGTGTATAGCATTATCTACTCCTTATGGTACGGGTAATTGGTTTCATCAAACTTGGGTTAGAGCTGAAAATGGTGAAAACCAATTTCTACCTATTAAATTACCTTGGTTTGTTCACCCTGAACGTGACCAGGATTGGAGAAATTCTCAAGATGAATTATTAGGTGATCCTAGAATGGCAGCACAAGAATGTGATTGTGATTTTAGTACTTCTGGGGATATTGTATTTTACCCTGAATACATAGATTTTTATGAAAAAACATACATTAAAGATCCATTAGAAAGAAGAGGGGTAGACCAAAATTTATGGATTTGGGAACCAGCTGATTATTCTAGAACTTATATGGTTGTAGCAGATGTAGCTCGTGGTGATGGAAAAGATTATTCAGCGTTCCATATTATAGATGTTGAAAATAATGTTCAAGTAGTTGAATATAAAGGTCAAATTGGTACTAAAGAATATGGAGAATTACTCTATAGAATTGGTATTGAATATAATAATGCTTTAATGGTTGTAGAAAATGCTAATATTGGTTGGGCAACTTTACAGGTTTTAATAGATAGTAATTATCCTAACCTTTATTATTCACCTAAGAGTGGAAATATAACAGCTGATTCGTATTTTGACCAATATATGGATACAAGCAAAATGACTCCGGGTTTCACTACTTCTTCAAGAACAAGACCAATGACAATTGGTAAGTTTCAAGAATATATTAGTGATAAAGGGGTTACTATCCAATCAAAAAGATTAATAGATGAAATGAAAGTCTTTATTTGGAAAAATGGTAGAGCAGAAGCTCAAATTGGTTATAATGATGACTTGGTTATGTCATTCTCTATTGCTATGTTTATGCGTGATACTGCTTTTAAATTTAGACAACAAGGTATAGATTTAACTAAAGCATCTTTAAACGCAATGAATAAATCAACAACCGCTTATACAGGTGTATATTCTAGAAATAATGTAGAAAATCCTTATAAGATAGATAACCCATACGGGGGAAAAGAAGACATTAGTTGGCTTCTTAAGTAATATTTATAACAATAATATAATAAAAAATGGCTGATAAAAGTGTATTTACAAGATTAAAAAGATTATTCTCTACGGATGTTATTATTCGTAATGTAGGAGGTAATCAACTAAAAGTAATTGATACAAATTCAATCCAGCAAGCTGGTGAGCTTGAAACTAATTCACTTACAGATAGATTTGCTAGGTTATATACTACAAGTCAATATCCATATAATAACATAGCATTTAATTACCAAACAATGAGGATTGAACTCTATGGTGATTATGAAGCCATGGATACTGATGCTATTATTGCCTCAGCACTTGATATTATTGCTGACGAATCCACCTTAAAAGACGATATGGGTGAAGTATTAAGTATTAAATCACCTGATGAAGATATCCAAAAAGTACTATATAATTTATTTTACGATGTATTAAATATAGAATTTAACTTATGGATGTGGGTTCGCCAAATGTGTAAATATGGTGATTTTTTCTTAAAACTAGAAATAGCAGAAAAGTATGGTGTTTACAACGTTATCCCCTATACAGCCTATAATATATCAAGAATAGAAGGATCTGATCCTGATAACCCAAGCCAAATTGTTTTTCAATATGACCCAAATGGTATGGGTGCTGGTGGTACTTATGGAGGATATGGTACTGTAGTTGGTTTAGATACAGAAAATGGTAATTATATTTATTTTGATAATTATGAAATGGCTCATTTCCGTTTATTAGCAGATGCTAATTATTTACCTTATGGTAGATCATATATTGAACCAGCTCGTAAATTATACAAACAATATTCATTAATGGAGGATGCTATGTTAGTACATAGAATTGTTCGCGCACCTGAAAAACGTATTTACTATATCAATGTTGGGGGTATTCCACCAAACGAAGTAGATGCATTTATGGAAAAAACAGTTTCCAAAATGAAACGTGCTCCATATATTGATGAACAAACAGGTGATTATAACCTAAAATATAATATGCAGAATATGATGGAGGATTTCTTCATCCCAGTTAGGGGTAATGATTCTGCTACTAAAATTGATACTACAAAAGGTTTAGATTATGATGGTATTGCTGATGTTGAATATTTAAGAGATAAATTATTTGCGGCATTAAAAGTACCTAAAGCATTTTTAGGGTATGATGAAACAACAGAAGGTAAAGCTACATTAGCAGCTGAAGATATTCGTTTTGGTCGTACAATTGATAGAATCCAAAGAATTGTAACATCAGAATTATATAAAATAGCAACAGTACATTTATATACTCAAGGATATACAGGAGAACAATTATCAAATTTTGAATTAACTTTAACTACTCCATCAATTATATACGATCAAGAACGTATAGCATTAATGAAAGAAAAAGTAGATTTAGCTGCTCAAATGATAGAAACTAAATTACTCCCTACAGATTGGATTTATGATAATATCTTTAGATTTAGTGAAAATGAGTATGATGAATACAGAGATCTTATTAGCGAAGATGCTAAACGTAAATTTAGATTAAACCAAATAGAAGCCGAAGGAAATGATCCAGTTGAAACTGGTAAATCATATGGTACACCTCATGATTTAGCTTCATTATATGGTAAAGGTAGAATGGATTCAGATCCTACAAATGTTCCAGATGGTTATGATCAAGGTACAATTGATCCTAAATTAGGACGTCCTAAAGAAAAGGTATCTGATCGTAATACACAGGATAGTGCTTTTGGTAAAGATAGATTAGGTGCTAAAGGAATGAAAAAAGATATGAATGAACCAAAATCTTCATATAAAGGTAAATCACCTTTAGCATTAGAAACATTGCTAAGTAAAATCCCAATGAATACTAAAAAGTTAGTATTTGAAAATGATAATAAAGGAGAGTCGCTTCTTGATGAATCTAATATTAAGGAACAATAATCTCTATATATTTATAACTAAACCCTCTTAAGGAATGAAGTTTAAACATTCAAAATATAAAAATACAGGTATTCTATTTGAGTTACTTGTCCGACAAATTACAGCTGATACATTATCAGGTAAAAACTCTCCGGCTACTGGGATTATGAAAAAATATTTTGTAAAATCCGAATTGTCTAAAGAATATAAACTTTATGAAATTCTATTTAAAAAGGTAGGATTAACAGAAGGAAAAGCTGATGTAGTTGTTTCTACACTTTTAGAGTCATCTCAAAAATTAAATAAATCTTCCTTAAAGAGAGAAAAATATAATTTAATTAATGAAATAAAAAAACATTATAATTTAAATGAGTTTTTTAAAACTCAACTCCCACATTATAAAGTTCAAGCTTCATTATATTTGTTAATGGAAATTTATAATCATAATAAATTATCAAATCCTACAACTATTATAGATCATAAGGTTACTTTATTAGAACACCTTACATCTCAATCTATTGATAAAGATCAAGTTAAAGATAATTTAATAGAAGAGTTTAAGTCATACGATAAAGATCTTCGTATGTTAACTTATAGAGTATTATTAGAAAAATTTAATGGTAAATATGATGCATTAAATATTCAACAAAAAATAGTACTTAAAGAATTTATTGAATCAGTTGATTCAAACCCAGCATTAAAAGAATTTTATAATTCTAAAGTTAATGAAATAAAAACAACACTTTTAGAACTTAATAAAGGTGTAAAAAATAAAACAACTCAAATAAAACTAAAAGAAACTATAAATATCATTGTTGAAGCAGATAAAAATGCAAAAATAAATGATAACCATTTAGTCAATTTGTTACAATATTATTCACTAATAGAAGAATTACAAAAAGCTAATGGGTAAATTAAAGTATAAACTTAAAGAGGCCCCCCAACCACCTGCTATAAAGGGTGCAAAAGTTGGAGATGTTAAAGTCTCGGGTGGGATAAAATCAACCGTAACTAATATAAACCCAGAAACTGGTCAAATTTCTTGGGATGTTGACTATATCCCAGATGTAGGAGAATTAGTAAATGACGTTAATGAATTTACACAAACAGCTAAAAATGTTGCTGTTAAGGCTAAAAATGATTCTAAATTTAGAGACATTTATGATGACGCTAAATTATTAAGAAATAAAATTAGAACTCATGTTCGTAATAACTATCCTGAAGAATATAGAAAAGCTGTAGGTTTTAATGAAGAAATAGTAGATGAAATATCTACATCAGCTGCTGGGGGATCTTATTTAACACCATATGCTTTTAGATTAAAAGGATCTAAACCAAATGATGAAGCTTATAAAGAATTAGGATATAAAGAAGTTAAAGAAGGAATTGGTGCTACTTTAGGTCCCGGTCCTAAAGCATCTGAAGATGGAGTTAAAGATAATGCTTATGTTAAACAATTTAAGTATAAATTAGTACCTAAAGATAAAAATGGAAACTACGTTCAGAAAGGTTCTGGATTAGAAGTTAAAAATTTATTTAAAGAAGAAGAAGGACAATCACCTAAAGAATTTCATCAAGAACGTATGTCAGGTTTTGATCGTATAGGAGATTTATTAGGTCAAATACAACCTTTACTTAAAGACGCTAAAAAAGAAACAGAAGATTATTATAAAAAAGACTCAAAATCATATGCTGTAGTATATGGTACAGATTTAGTTGTTGACTACTTAAACGATATATTAGACATTTTAAAAGATAAAGAAGAATGAAAACATTACAAACACAATATAACCTTATTAAAGAGGGAAAAGGACATAAAGATGTCTTTTTAAAAGAAGCAAAAAGAATGTTTCCTAAAGGAATTAGGAAAATTGCTAGCTTTGATGAAGCTTCAAATGAACTTAAAAGAAGGGGCATTATATCAGAAAATTATGTAGATTTACAACCTATTAATAATATTTCTACCCCTAAACAAGGATTTGAAAATGCATTTTCTTCATTTTTAGCAGAAGAAGCTAAAGCTATAGAAAAAAAAGTATCTAAAGAAGTAGAAGAAGATGCATCCCACGGGTATGATACCTCTGATAAAGATAACCAAAATAATTTAATTTTCGACCAATTCCAAAATGGTGTATATTTTGAAGCAAAACAAGCACCAGAAAAAGATTTAGAAGATATTAAAAAAATAGTACAGAAAAATTTAGAAAAGGATCCAATTTATTATACTAAAAATGGAATGTTTGGTGTTGAAGCAGGATACACAGAAGATGCAGTTGCATTAGTTCCAAAAGAAGTTAAATCAAAGGATGGTAGTGGATATGGTGATGCTACTAAAAAAGATTTCCCTGAAGGTGAAGTAGCAACTGGGTATTTAGAATTAAAAGAAAATAAAATGATTTCATTATTAAATCTTGTTAAAGAAAACGAGGAAGAAAAACAACCTAAAAAAGCTAAAAAAGTTAAAAAGGAAACAGTAGAATCTAAATTATCTGAAATTGAAAAAGCAGGTAAAGTTACTACTTTAGAAATGCAAATTGAAGCTATTGACGAAATTATAGAATCTAAAAACCAAAGAATTTCAATGGTTACTGAAGATGATAATTTATCTCAATTAGTTGATAAAAAGAAAATGAAAGAAATGCAGCGTGAAGTTAAAGATCTTGAAAAAAGAAAAATGAAAATGGAAAAACTTTACGAAAAAATGTGTGGTAAGTCTTATACTAAAGAAGAAATGATAGATGAAATGGATGCTACTTCTTGGGATTTGAAAAATGGTACAGGTATGGAAGTAGCCCCAGATCTATCTTTAAATAAATAATTAAGTATACCCATGAGTAAATTACTAGTAGAAACCCAACTTTTTAAACCTAAAAATTTAATGCTTTCGGAAGGGAAAGTATCAAAAAGAGGTTTACCATTAGTAGAAGGCATTTTAGCTACAGCTGAAATAAAGAATGGTAATGGTAGATACTATTCTAAAGAATTATGGGAAAGAGAAATCAACAAATACCAGAATTTAGTTAAAGAACATAGAGCAATGGGTGAATTAGACCACCCAGAATCTCAAATTATTAACTTACAAAATGTTTCTCATAACATAGCAGATATGTGGTGGGATGGAGATAATGTAATGGGTAAAATAGAAATTTTACCAACCCCCGCAGGTAATATACTTAAAGCGTTAGTTGAAAGTGGTATTACTGTAGGTGTTTCATCTCGTGGTATGGGTTCATTAGAAGATAAAGGTGGCATATTAGAAGTACAAGATGATTTTGAATTGTTATGTTGGGATTTTGTTTCAACACCTTCAAACCCAGATTCATATATGCATCTAATTAAAGAAGGATTAGATTTTTCTTCTCAAAATAAATACACTAAAGCAAATTCTATTATAACAGAAATACTTTGCTCCAACGGGCAGTGCCCGATTATATAACCCCCCCCTCCTTAGGATTTTATTCCTTTGGTTAAGCCCGCGCAAGCGGGCTTTTTTTTTATTCTCATGTGACTTTAAATCTTTTTTATATATGTATCATTATACGTGAACAATATATCATCTCATATGATATTCACTTAAATTAATCTAAATTACGATTCCTAATAATCGTACTCCACAAACAAATAAATTTTTTGGAAAATGAACAACAGAGAAATGTTTAAAGAAGCAATCGCTGATGCAAAAGCTGTTAAAGAAATGGCTATCGCAAACGCAAAAGCTGCTTTAGAAGAAGCATTCAACCCACAACTAAAATCTATGTTTGCTGCGAAGCTACAAGAGATGGATGAAATGGATGAAGGTGCAGATGCTGAAGTAGAAGAAGGTAAAGACAAAGGTGATGTCGAAGAACTTTCAAATCCTGTAATGCGTCAAAAACTTCACGGTGATGACGAGCCCGAACGTGAAACTGAATACATGCGAAGCATGGAAGAAGGTGACAAAGAGGAAATGGATGAAGAAATGGACTTAGACGAAATCTTATCTGAACTTGAAAAAGAGTTAGATGAAAATGCTCGTACAGATGCTGAAGAAGAAGGCTACAAGGACGGTATGAAGGACGAAAAAGAGGACTTGAAAGAGGACGAACGTACGGATGCTGAAGAAGAAGGCTACGAAGACGGTATGAAAGACGAAAAAGAGGACGAAGATGACAAAGATGAAGAAATTGATCTAGAAGATATGTCAGAAGAAGACCTTAAAGATTTCATCGAAGACGTAATCGCAGACATGGTCAAATCAGGTGAATTAGAAGCTGGTGAGGAAATGGATGTTGATAACGAAGAGGAAGTAGATATTGACGTTGAAGATGACGTTGAAATCACTGAAGAAAAAGAAGAAGTTGAAGAAACTTATGAAATGGATGAAACCAAAGAAATGGATGAAACCAAAGAAATGGATGAAGCCAAAGAAATGGATGAGGACGTTTATGAAACTAAAGAAGAATTAAAAGAAGCTTATGCTACTGTTAAAACTTTAAGAAGTGAATTAAATGAAATTAATTTATTAAATTCTAAATTACTTTATACTAATAAAATCTTCCGTTCTAAAAATTTGACTGAGAGTCAAAAATCAAAAGTACTTAGTGCATTTGACAAAGCTCAAACAGTTAAAGAAGCTAAACTAGTATTTGAAACAATTTCTGAGAATTTAGCAACTGCTAAAAAATCAGTAGTTAAAGAAAATCTAGGTAGAGCTTCAAAATCAGCTGGTGTAGCTCAAAAGAAACCAATTATGGAAGTTAATTCCCAGGTTTCTAGATGGCAAAAATTAGCTGGAATTAAGTAATATTAAATTTTAAAAACAACAATTAAAAAAAACAAAACAATGTCACAATTAAATTCATTATTAGAGTCATCTGCTGGTTCATGGAAGAACCTACAGTCAGATGCTGCCAAATTGGCTGGTAAATGGAATCGTACAGGTTTGTTAGAAGGTCTTGGAAACGAGATTGAGAAAAACAATATGTCTATGATTCTTGAAAACCAAGCTAAACAATTGGTAACCGAGGCTTCACTTTCAGGTGGAGGCGTAGCTGGTGGTACTTTTACCGCTGGAACAGGTGAACAATGGGCTGGTGTAGCACTTCCAATGGTACGTAAAGTATTCGGACAAATTGCTGCTCAAGAGTTCGTATCAGTTCAACCTATGAACTTACCTTCAGGTCTAGTTTTCTTCTTAGATTTCCAATATGGAACTGCTAAAACTCCTTTCACCGCAGGTGGAGATGTTTATGGTTCAGGTTCAATGTATGGTTTGACAGAAGGAGATGCTCCATCAGAAGGTCTTTATGGTGCTGGTAGATTCGGATATTCTATCAACAACACTGCTTCTGTAGGCGTAACAGTTTCTACCTCAGCTTCAACAACTTGGGCAGATTTTAACTACGATTCAGCATTTAGTGCTTCTGCAATTGACGGAACTTACTTGAAACTTGCTATTGCTAAAACTGAAATGCCAAACGGTGATTTCTTAGGTGCAAGAGCATTTATCATTTCAGGTTCAGGTATTAACAACGAAGGTGTTCTTCAAACATTCACTACTACAAATGCAACAGAAGTAATTGTATTTAGTGCTGTAGGTAACCTTAACGCTGGTGATACTATCACTTACCAATTACAACCTCTTGATAACGAGCGTGGTGATTTCGAAGATCAAAACGACGTATTAAATGGTAATAACTCTCCAATTTCTATTCCTGAAATCAACGTTAAGTTGAAATCTGAAGCAATTGTTGCTAAGACTAGAAAATTGAAAGCAGTTTGGACTCCTGAGTTCGCTCAAGATTTAAACGCTTACCAATCTTTGGATGCTGAAGCTGAATTAACTTCAATTATGAGTGAGTATATCGCAATGGAAATCGATTTAGAAATCCTTGATATGTTGATCCAATCTGTACCAGCTACAAATACTGAAGTATGGTCAGCTAAAAACAACGAATCAATTTCAGGTGCTACAACTTCTGATTTAGGTTTCTACAACTCACAAGGTCAGTGGTTCCAAACATTAGGAACTAAATTGCAGAAAGTATCTAACAAAATTCACCAATTAACTCTTAGAGGTGGTGCTAATTTCTTAGTATGTTCTCCAACAGTTGCTACTGTATTAGAATCAATCCCAGGATTCGCTGCTAATTCAGATGGTGATGCTGCTAAAATGAAGTATGCATTTGGTGTACAAAAAGTAGGTGCTATTAATAGCCGTTACGATGTATACAAAAATCCATATATGACTGAGAATACAATCCTTATGGGATATAGAGGTTCTCAATTCTTGGAAACTGGTGCTGTATTTGCTCCATACATTCCATTAATTATGACTCCTCTAGTGTACGATCCAGATACATTTACTCCACGTAAAGGTCTATTGACTAGATACGCGAAGAAAATGATTCGTCCGGAATTCTATGGTAAAATTGATGTTGCTGGTTTAAACAGCCTATAATCAATTGAACTAATAGTTTAGTCAAATGAAATTAAGCCCCGCGCAAGCGGGGCTTTTTTTTTAATATGTATAACTGAAAGAGTTATTACATAAAAAACATAAATTATGGCATCGAAACCTCACACAGATGAAGTTCATAGAAAGCAAAAAGTAGTGAAAAACCCCATTAAATTTAAAATTACATTAAACGAAGAACAAAAAGAAGCCAAAGCTAAAATATTAGAAAATACTATAACAGTGTTAGCTGGTAAAGCAGGATCAGGTAAAACATTATTGGCAGTTCAAGTTGCTTTAGATGGTCTTCTTAGAAGACACTATGAAAAAATTATTATTACTAGGCCCACAGTATCAAAAGAAGAAATAGGATTCTTACCTGGTGATTTACGAGAAAAAATGGATCCATGGATTCAACCAATCTATCAAAATATGTTTGCTTTGTATGATAAAGTAAAAGTAGAAAAACTTATTGAAGATGGTAAAATAGAAATCGTCCCCTTAGCATTTATGAGAGGTAGAACATTCTTAGATTCATGTATTATTGTAGATGAAGCCCAAAACGTTACCCATGAACAAATGGAAATGATAGCAACCAGAATTGGTTTGCGTTCTAAAATGATTGTATGTGGTGATGATCATCAAGTTGATTTAAAATCAAAACGAGAATCTGGATTTAGATTTTTATATAAATCAATGCGTACAATTAAAAATGCTATTGGGATAACATTACTACAAAATCATAGAGATCCAATAGTTGATGATTTAATTCAAGTATATGAAGAAGCAAGCGCCCAAGGTATAAAATTAGGATCTTCGGGTAGTAGTGGAAAATCAAAAAAATAATAATTAAACAACCCTTTCTAATATTTATAACCAAAAAAGCATGGCATCTACACTAACACCTAGTACTTTTCAAGTAAAAATAAAAGAAGAGCACGTTATTAAAAATGTAAGAACTATTAATGAAACTTTCTATAGAGTTGCTGATGTAACTAATGTAGATAGAAGAATAGTAACCTGTCCTGAAACAACTTCTATTAATTTAATAGATTTTAATGGTCCCAACCCAGGAGCTGGTTTATTTCCTTCAAGTAGTGTAAAATATGCTAGAATTACTAATTTAGATAATTCAGCATCTTTAGCAGTTACTTTTGAAAATTCAGATGGAGCTTATTGGACTCAAGATTTAACACCAACTTCTTCACTTATGTGGGCAAGTGCAAATGCTACTGGTAGTCAATTTAATGGTGGGTTCTCAGGTTCAGCATTAACATCAGTTGATATTTTTGCTATTAGTGCTAGTATAGATGTAGAATACGTGCTTGTAAACGCTTAATAAAACACCATGAATATACCAATTTGGCCCGGATCTAGTTCATTTGCCCCAGGAGAAACACCTTTTGGGTTTTATGATAAAGATTTAGAATTTGAAAAAGATGCAGATAAAGTAGCAAAATTTTGTGCTCAAAGATTAGGATATCCTATTGTAGATATTGAACTCCAAGATATTCAATTTTATACTGCTTTTGAAGAAGCTGTTACTGTGTATGGTAATGAAATTTATGCTTATAAAGTAAGAGAAAATTATCTTTCTTTAGAAGGTGCTGATAATACTGTTGATATTAATGAAAAAATTATTACCCCAACATTAGCACGTATAATTGCCATTTCAGAACAATATGGTGTAGAAGCAGGTTCAGGAGGAAATGTTGATTGGTATGATGGTATGGTTGACCTAGAAGAAGGAAAACAAGAATATGATCTAAACGAATGGGCTGATAAAAATATCCCTCATTATAAAAAAGGTGATCTTCAAATTATGAGAGTATTTTTTGAAGCAACCCCTGCTATTGTAAGATATTATGATCCTTTTGCTGGTGGTGGAGCTGCAGGTGGAGACATATCAGCAGGATTAGATACATTTGGATTTGGAGCTTACTCAGCTGCAGGACTTGACTTTGTATTAATGCCTGTTAATTACACTATTGCAACTGTTCAAGCTATTGAATTTAATGACACAGTTAGAAGATCTAACTTTTCATTTGAAGTACATAATAATAAATTAAGAATATTTCCCATCCCCCGTAATATAGGTGGGGGTACTTATAAATCGAAATTAAAAATTCAATACCTTCTAAAATCAGAAGAAGCTGATGCTGCTTTTGTTGATGGTAATGGAAGAATTAAAGTTATTAGTGATGTACCTTATGTAAACCCAATATATTCAGATATTAACTCTGTAGGTAGAAGTTGGATATTTGAATACACATTAGCATTATGTAAAGAAATGTTAGGATATGTAAGAGGTAAATATAGTACAGTTCCAATTCCAGGAGCAGATGTAACATTAAACCAAAGTGATTTAATAACTGCAGCTACAGCAGAAAAAGAAGCACTAATAGATAGATTAAGAGCATATCTTGATGAAACCTCAAGAGAAAAATTATTAGAAAGAAGAACACAAGAATCTGATTTTTTAGAAAAAGAATTAGGTAGAGTACCCTTTACAATTTATATAGGATAATATGGCATTATTTGGAGCTGCAAGAGACATAAGTTTACTTAGAACTGTAAATCGTGAATTGATGGGAAATGTAATTTCCCAACAGGCAGCTTTCTATAAATTTGAACTAGAAGAAACTAAAACTAATATTTATGGTGAAGCTTCGGGTACTAAATTTTATAATGGTCCTGTTTTACTTAATTGTTTAATTGATAGAGAAGATCAAACAAATCCAGATACTGAATATGGGGTTGATTTTGAATGGAATATTCAATTTAAATTTTTAGTAGATGATTTATTAGGTAAAGCAAAAGATTTTAACATTGACACAGCATTATATGGAGCTGATTTAGTACCACAAGCTGGAGATATTATATTATATAATAAATCTTATTTTGAAGTAGATGATACAAACGCTAATAGATATTTTGTAGGTAAGAATCCTGATTATCCTAATATCGTAAATCCTTTTGAAGGTGATTTAGATAAATTTGGGTGGAATCAACAAATTATATGTAATACTCATTATATTCCATCTGATAAAGTAGGAATAACATTACAAAGATTATAATGGCTCAAAAACAAAATAAACCAACTCCAAAATCACAAAAAGAGATATCAAATAGTTTGATAAAACCTTATGATCCTCAAATGGGTAACCCTAATTTATCTACTGTTCCTAACAGGGGTACACAACTTTCTTGGAGGGGAGATAGCACAAAACCTTTTACGGTTGGTATACAAGATATTGATGAAGCTATTATTTATTATTTTAAAAATGTAATCCAACCTTCCGTAGTTCAAAATGGTGAACGCATTGAAGTTCCAATTATATATGGTTCACCGGAAAGATGGAAATCGTTTCAAAAAGACGGTAAATACCGCGATAAAAACGGTAAAATAATGTTCCCTATGATCATGTTTAAACGTGATAATATTCAAAAAGTAAGAAGCATAGGTAATAAAATAGATTCTAATAACCCTAATAATTTTGGTATATTCCAGAAAGGATACTCAGGACAAAATGCTTATGATAATTTTACCGTATTAAATAATAGAATACCTACAAAACAATTTGTAGCTGTTGTTTATCCTGATTATGTAAATATTACATATAGCTGCGCTATATCTACATATTAT
>Ga0208643_1001318_pt1 | contig 14047 bp, 16 predicted proteins | sample VirMetDEL_Nov_12_FD_184516 | JGI IMG/M metagenome (GOLD analysis project Ga0208643, IMG submission 184516) | Aqueous microbial communities from the Delaware River and Bay under freshwater to marine salinity gradient to study organic matter... | ecosystem: Environmental > Aquatic > Marine >... | reverse complement strand
ATGATAAGAGTGCATTAATATCAAATAACAAACTAATAATATTAGAGGATTCAGATATTAGAATACCCATATCTACAAATGAAACAGATAGTGTTACATATTTATACAATGGTGAAACGGTTTATACACAGACAATATCTGATACAACTTCTAGCAGCTCACTAATAACATACATAGACAATGGAGTAGATGGAGCAGATACCTTTAGAGATAGGGTGTTATTAGATGGTGGTACTTATGAGGATAACCAATGTATAAGAGAACTCTTAGACGATTATAACACATTTGCAGTAGATGAGATTATTGTTAGTGGTGATTATGGTTCTGAAGTTATAAAAGTTGAGCAGTTAAATGAATGTAGGTACACACCTTATAAATTAACTTTTATAAATAAGTATGGAGCATTACAAGACCTGTGGTTTTTTAAACGATCTAATTTAACGATATCTACAACAGAAGAGAAATACAAAAGTAACATAGTAGCTTCAGGTACTTACAATATATCTAGTCATCAGAGTAAAATATTTACAAAGCAAGGTAAAGAAAAGCTAAATCTTAATAGTGGGTACTATCCTGAAACTTATAACGATGTATTTAAACAAATGCTACTTTCTGAATCTGTATGGATTGAGGTAGATGGTGACACATTACCTATTATAGTTTCTAGTTCTAGTTTAGCGTTTAAAACGCAGTTAAATGATAAGCTAATTAATTATACTATTGATGTTGATTATGCTTTTGACAAAATAAATACAATACGTTAATGCAAGAGGTACAACTTTACATAGATAATCAGAGAATAGATTTATTTAAAGATGAAACGGTATCTTTAACTCAGTCTTTACAAAACGTAAAAGAACCAGCAAAGATATTTACAGAATTTACTAAGTCATTTTCTGTACCAGCTAACTCTAAAAATAACAAGATATTTAAGCATTATTACAATTATGATATCTTACAGAGTTTTGATGCTAGACTAAAAGTAGCTGGAGAAATTAAATTAAACTATGTAACTTATAAATTAGGCTACATAAAGCTAGAGGGAGTTGATTTAAAAGACAATAAGCCTAGCTCATATAGAATTACATTCTTTGGAGAAACAGTCAGCTTAAAAGACTTATTAGGAGAGGATAAATTAAGTGCTTTAACTTGGTTAGATAATTTTGTTATAGATTATTCTAGTGCTAATGTAAAATCATATTTACAGGATGGGTATGATAAAACAGTAGATTCTGTTGCTTACACAGATGCTATTATAGTTCCTTTAATATCTCATACTCCTAGATGGTTTTATGATTCTACTTTTGGACATCAGAACAATCCTGATGACGAGAATAATTTATTTTATGATTTTCTTTATGATAATGGGGCACTGTGGTCAGATATGAAATATAGTATCAGATTACATTTAATCATAAAAGCTATTGAAAAAGAATATCCTGAGATAGAATTTACAACAGACTTTTTTAATACTACTAACTCTGTGTATCATAATTTATATATGTGGATGCATAGAAAAAAAGGAGATGTACAAGGAACTGCAACAGGTACAACATTATACAGTAAGTTGGTAGATTCTTGGTCTACAATTAATGTAGGTTCAGGAGTTGTGGTTGGTGATGGTTCTAGTTTTGTTATATCAGGTGTATTCCCACAAGTTAGAGTAGACACTACATTAACAGTTGATCCAGCAAATGATGCTACTGTATATAATTTAAAGATTTATAAGAATGGTAACATATTCCAACAGTACAATAATATAAACGGAAATAAGACATATAATTTTAATACTTTAAATGATGGTACTTATACAGTTTATGTAGAATCAGAGGTAGCAATTACATTTACAGGTTTAAGCTGGGAGTTTGATTATGATGAGTATGATTCAGAATTAGGATGGGTTGAGGTAGATTCAGCTACATCTAATGCTAATGGATTTTCTATTTCTCCTGTGTTTAGTTTTTACCCTACTCAGCAATTACCTGAGATATCTATTATAGATTTTCTTACAGGTGTTTTTAAGATGTTTAATCTTACTGCTTATGTAGATGGAGATAAAATAAAAGTAGACACACTAGACAACTTCTATGCAACTTATAATGAGTATGATATTACTAAGTATGTAGATGTAACATCATCTAAATCTAATGTAGCATTACCATACAAACAAATCAATTTTGAGTATGAGGATTATAAAACTTATTTAGCTTCTATATTTAATCAGTTAAACAACGCTCAGTTTGGAGAGTTAAAATATAGAGGTGAAGAGGGTTTAAATTGGGAGGGTGGTATTTACAAAGTAAAATTACCATTTCAGAAAATGCTATATGAAAGGTTAAACAACATAAACGGTAATACTCAAACTGCTATACAATGGGGATGGATGACAGACGATAACCAATCATCTTATATTGGTAAGCCTTTAATACACTATTCAACTAAACAGATAGCTGGTACACAGTTAAGTTTTAGAGATAGTGATACTGTTAAAACTCCTTTAACGAGTTATTACATTCCTTTAAATACTAATGGTACTTCAGGTACTCAACAATCATTAAATTTTAATGCTGAATATGATGAGTATGCTTTAATAACAAATACATCTACATTATTTGAGAACTACTATAAAAATTATATACAAGATGTTTTTAATGAAAAAAGGAGAATGATAAAACTAAAAGCATTTTTACCATTAAAAATAATATTGAAATTTAATTTATCTGATAGGTTTATTGTAAGTAATAAGAGCTATAAAATAAATAGCATAAACACTAATCTACAAACAGGAGAAAGTCAAATAGAATTACTTAACGAGGTATGATAGAGATTATTTTAGAAGCATTAAAACACGCTAAAGGGGAAACAGAAAATATAAGAATTGCTCAAGGTAAACACAGACTACCTTTAACAATTAAAGAGGGTTACAAAACATTAAAACAAGATTTAAAATGGCAATAAAAAAGGAGGTAACTATTGAAGCAAACACAGACGATGCTATTAAGGAGATTAAAGAACTCTTTAAAACAATGGTTGATGCTGAAAAAGAAGCACAGAAACAATCTGAGAAATTAAATGATTCAGTAGCAGAAATAGGAGAAACTGCTAAGACTACCGAGAAAGGTGTTAGTGCAATTAGTAAAGGATTTAGGGGACTAGGTGTAGCTATTAAAGTTGCTGGGATTGATTTAGTGATTAGTGCTTTAGGCACATTAAAAGAGGTGTTTGAATCAAATCAAAAAGTAGCAGATTTATTTTCTACTGCATTTGAAACAGTTTCTTTAGTGTTTAATCAGTTTGCTAATATAGTAGTAGATGTTGTACAGAGTGTAAATGAGGCTACAAATGGTTTTGATGCTTTAGGTAAGGTTTTAAGTGGATTACTAACAATAGCTATTACTCCTTTAAAACTTTCTTTTTTCGCTATTAAGTTAGGAATACAAGAAGCACAATTAGTGTGGGAAAATTCTTTTTTTGGTGACAAGGATCAAGAAACAATTAAAGAACTAAATAAAGGAATACAAGAAACTAAACAAGCGTTAGCAGATACAGGGACAGAAGCAGTCCAAGCTGGTAAAGACATTTACAATAATTTTACTGAAGCAGTTGGAGAGGTAGGAACTTTAGTAACAGAAACAGTAGATGGTATATCTCAGATAAGTATTACAGGAGCTTATGAGAGTGCTAAAGCAAATGTACAGTTAAAGAATACTGCTGAGTTAGCAGTAGCAGAACAGACTAGATTAGTTGAGCAATATGATAGACAAGCTGAGCAACTAAGACAGATAAGAGATAATGATTTATTATCACTATCAGAAAGAACAAAGGCTAATGAGGAGTTAAATACTGTTTTAGAAGAGCAAGAGAAAGCAATGCTTAAACAAGCTGATTTACAAATAGCATCAGCACAAGCAGAAGCAGATAAAAACAATTCAATAGAGAACAGAAAAGCATTAATAGAAGCAGTATCAAACAGAGAGGGTGTACTTGCACAAATAGAGGGTTTCAGAAGTGAGCAACAGAGTAATAAAATTGCTTTAGATAAAGAAGAGTTAGACCTGATAAATTCTAAGACAGAATCTGAAACACAGTTAGCTAATGAACAAAAAAGATTTTTAGCAGAGCAACAAGAAAACGAGATAATAAGGCTTGAGATGTTAAGGACTGCTCTAGAGGAGGAAAAAGCTATTGAGTTAGAAAGACTACAAAACAAGATAGATTCTTATGCTGAGGGTACGCAATACAGAATAGATGCAGAGATAGAATATGCAACTAAAAAACAAGAAATAGACCAAGAGATAGCAGACAATAAAAAAGAAACTTCTTTAGCTGAAGAGCAATTAGATAAACAGGTATCATCAGCTAAACTAGGAATAGCTAAACAGTCTATGGCTTTAATAGGTGAGATAGCTGGTGAGGGTAGTAAAGTAGGAAAAGCTATGGCAATAGGTCAGGCTACTATTTCAGGTATTGAGGGAGTTCAAAATGCTTACACTACTGCACAAAAATCACCTATAACAACAGTATTCCCAGCATATCCAATAATACAAGCATCTTTAGCTGGTGTGTTTAGTGCTTTACAGATTAGAAAAATAGCATCAACTAAAGCAGATGGTAAAGGTTCTACACAAAGTCCTCAAGTTAGTGGAGGTTCAGCTCCTACTACTCCTAGTATTCCTCCAGCGTTTAATGTTGTAGGATCAAGTGGGACAAATCAGTTAGCAGATGCAATAGGAGGACAATCTCAGCAGCCTATTAGAACCTATGTTGTTTCTAGTGATGTAACAACAGGTCAGAGTTTAGATAGAAACATAGTAGAGGGAGCTACTATTGGTTAATTAAAAATATAAAATAACATAAAAATCTTTATATAATAATATGCAGATAATAGAATTAGTTTTAGGCGAAGAGGATGAGGTTACAGGAATTGACGCAATTTCAATAGTTTCAAAAGGTGCTATTGAGGAGGACTTTATTGCTTTAAAAAGTCAAGAGGTGCAACTTGCAGAGGTAGACAAAGAAAAAAGAATCTTAATGGGTGCTTTATTAGTACCTAATAAGCCTATATACAGACGTAATGATGACAATGAGTATTACATATACTTCTCTAAAGATACAGTCTTAAAAGCATCTCAAACATTTTTAATGAATGGGAATCAGAATAACTCAACTTTAGAACATCAACACGAGTTAAAGGGTTTAACTTTAGTTGAGAGCTGGATAGTAGAAGATGAAGTACACGACAAATCAAGAAAATATGATATGAGTGTTCCTGTTGGAACGTGGATGGGTAGCGTAAAGGTAAATAATGATGATGTTTGGAATGACTATGTAAAGACAGGTAAGGTTAAAGGCTTTTCTATTGAGGGTTATTTTGTAGATAAGTTAGAAAGACCTAAAGAAGAGAAAAAAGAGGATCTAAATATTTACACAGAAGAGCAAATCATAGAAAAAATAATAGATGTAATTAAGGAGGATGAGAAGTAAATTTAAAACTCCTAGCTCAACAAGTCCAACAGGAGGTAGAAGAGGTTGTTTATGTGATGACAATACTTATTCTATTGATTGTTGTGATGGTAGTTTACAGGCTCAAGGAATTGGAGTAACAACAAAAGTAAACTCTTTTTTATTGCAAGAAAATAGAGGTTTAATATTAACCGAAAATAACGGTAAAATTATATTATAATGGCAGATACTAAAATTTCAAATTTACCAAGAGCAGAGGTATTAAATGGTACAGAAATAATACCGATTGTTCAAGACGATGAAACAAGGAAAATAGCTTTAAAAGAAGCAAATACATATTTAGAATCTATTAATATTGTAAATAGTGATGGAGAAGAGTTTAGCTTAACTGTTTCTAACAAAACATTTTACAAATTAACTTGGACAGGTGGTAATGGTTTTTCGGCAATCTTTTTACCTTTAGCTAGTCAGAGCCAAAATAGAGTTTATAGGTTTATCTGCGACGGTACTATTTCAGCAAATAAATACGTTAAGATAAAAGCAAAAACCGATGAAACGATTGACGGAGATGATACTCCTTTTGTAATCAATAGAGCATACGAGGGTTTACAAGTTTGGTGCGATGGCACAGAGTGGTATATCATACAACAAAAAGCATAATTTAAAATATATTTAAAAATGAATTTAGAAAATAAAATTAGAAAGCAACTTTTTAAAACAGAGTTAGAAACTCATAAAGTTGAGTTGGATTTAGTAGGTAATTTAAGGTCTTACCCAAAAGGATTATCTAAATATAAAGGAGAGGGAGAGGGCTTAATTAAAAAAGCAAATAGACTTAAACAAGAATTAAGCGAAATACAAAAAGCCTTATTTAAATGGGCAGAGGTTGGAGATAGTATTGCAGATGATATAATAAAAGATTTAAAAAAGTTTGAAAAAATTGCAAAAGAGTTAGGGTTTAATGCTGAAATTCAAATTGATTATTCTAATGCTAATGATGTTTTTACTGAATATGCTAAACTTGCTCAAAAATATGAAAAAGAAGCAAAAAACTTGTAAAAGTAATAAATAAAATATATTTAAAAATGAAAGAACAAAAGTCAGTAAGAAACAGACTGTTTAAAACTAAGAAAGTAGAATTAGAATCTCATAAGGTAGAGTTGGCAGATAGTGTAAAAAAACTTTTATCTTATGGAAAAGGTGTTGTTACTTTTAGTAATAACATACAAATATTAATTAATGAAATAGAGCAATCTAAAAAATCTTTAAAAGTAGATTTAAGTGATTTACAAAATGATTTAGGTTTTTTAGCTAAAGGAATACAGTCTGCTGAAGTAGCAGCTAAATTATTGGGCGTAAATGTGAAAGAAGTAGAGGGATACACAAGAGGGTTACAAGCGTTTAAGGTTGGTGCAGAATATGAAAAATTAGCCAAAAAATTTTTAAAATAAATATAACAAAGAAAGATTAAAGGAGATATCTAAAATAATGTAAAAACACAGATAACTAATTTAAAAATATAAAATTTTATTTAACTATTTATATATTAATATGACAACGATTGACAAAATTAAGGAAATTCTAAATTTATCTGTGGAGGTAAAGCTAGAACAACAGAAATTAGACAACGGGGCAGTATTAGAAGCTGAGGCATTTGAACCTAATAACGAGGTTTTTATTGTTACTGATGATAATAGAGTTCCTGTACCTGTTGGAGAGTACAATTTAGAGGATGGTAAAACTTTAGTAATAGCAGAAGAGGGATTAATTTCTGAGATTAAAGAAGTAGAGCAAGAATCTGAAGAGGTAGTAGAAGAGGATGTAGAGGCTACTCCTGAAGTAGAAATGACAGAGGAAAAAACTACACCTAAAAAAGTAGTAGAATCAATTACTAAAGAGATGTTCTTTTCAGAAATTGAAAAACTACAAAAAGAGATAGATGCTTTAAAAAGCGAGAAAGTAGAATTAAGTGAGCAAGTAAATGAGGAGCTACAAGCTGAGTTAGATAAACCAGCAGTAGAACCTATTTCATTTAATCCTGAAAACAAACAGACTTTATCTAAAATTAAGATAGGTAATAACAGACCTATGTCTACACTAGATAGAGTAATGAGAAAATTAAGTAACTAAAATTAAAAAATTAAAAAAATGAGTGTTTCTTTAACTTCAACTTATGCTGGTGAATTTAGTGGTAAATATATTGCTGCTGCTTTATTATCAGCTTCAACTCTAGATGCTGGAGCTATCAGCATTATGCCTAATGTAAAATACAAGGCAGTAATTCAAAAAGGTGCTACTGATGACATCGTAAAAGACGCTACCTGTGATTTTGTCACAGATGAAGGCACATTAACACTAACAGAGGCAGTATTGCAGCCTGATGAATTTCAAGTAAATTTGATTCTGTGTAAAAAAGACCTACACAATTCGTGGGAAGCTGAACAAATGGGATATTCTGCATTTGATAACTTAGCTCCAAGTTTTGCAGAGTTTGTAATTGCTCACGTTGCTGCTAAAGTAGCTGATAAGACAGAGAAAAACATTTGGAAAGGTGCTGCTGCAACAAGTGGAGAGTTTGATGGTTTTGAAGCTAAATTATTAGCAGATGGAACTGTAAACGATGTAACAGGAACTACTGTAACTGCTACAAATGTGATTGATGAAATGGGTAAGGTAATTGATTCAGCAGTAGCTAACGCACCAGCTATCTTAGGTTCTGAGGATTTAACTTTATATGTACCTATTAATGTTGCACAGGCTTATATTAGAGCTTTAGGAGGATTTGCTGCTACTATTGGAGGAGCTGGTACAGATAACAAAGGTACACAATGGTACAACGGTGGTGCTTTAACTTTTGAGGGTGTAAATATCTTTGTATGTAAAGGAATGTCATCTAACAAAATGGTTTTAGCTGAAAAGTCTAATCTATATTTTGGTACAGGTTTGATGAGTGACCAAAATGAAGTTCGTGTAATTGATACAAGTGAAACTTTAGGAGATCAAAATGTAAGAGTAATAATGAGATTTACAGGAGGTGTACAACACGTTTTCGGTTCTGATATCGTTTATTATTCTTAGTAAAACAATTAACTAACAATAAAAAGGGGTAGGGATTTTATACCCTACCTTTTTTTTTAAAAAAACTATATAAAAAATGGCGTGTTTATTAACTAGTGGTCGAAAAGTAGCCTGTAAAAGCTCAGTAGGTGGTATTAAAACTGTTTACTTTGCTGATTATGGTACTTTAGGAGATGCTACAATAACTTCAGGAGAGATTACTGCATTGTCAGGTACTCCAACTTGGTTTCAGTTTGATTTAAAGGGTACATCAACTTTAGAAACTGCAATCACATCATCAAGAGAGAATGGTACTACTTTTTATGAGAGTACATTAACTTTGAGTTTACCTTACTTAGATAAGGCTACACAAGAAGAGATAAAATTATTATCAGTAAGCAGACCACATATTGCTATTGAGGATTATAATGGAAACTTCTTTTTAGTAGGTTTACTTAATGGAGGTGATGTAAATGGTGGTACAATTTCAACAGGTGCTGCAATGGGTGACCTATCAGGTTCATCTCTTACATTTGTAGCACAAGAAAAAGACGCTCCTTATTTTGTAGTATCTACTGTAATAACTGATGATGCTTCAGCTACTCAAATTGATCCTACTGCTTAATCAGTAATTAATTTATTTTTAAAATTAGCCTTTCTTTTGAGAGGCTTTTTTTATTTGTGTTATGTAAAAAAAAATAAAAATGTTTATATATTAATAAGCGATAAGATATGAAAACAATTTCTTTAACAGGTACACACACATTTAACATAATCCCTAGAGAGTTTGTAAGTTCAATAGATATTAAATTAACTAGTGAAACTACAAATCAAACAATAGAGATTACAGTAGATAGTGTTACAGAGGGAAATTACTTAGAGTTTTCTGCTAATTTTGGTACTTTAACAGAAAGTGACTTTTATACTTTAGATATTTTTACACAGTCACAAGATTTAATATATAAAGATAGAGTTTTTGCTACTGCTCAAACAATAGACCAGCTAAACAACAATTACTATACAGTAAATAAAGATGTTTATGTTACAGAGGATTCAGCAGATAATGATTTTATAGTTATATAATAGTCATATAATAGTAATATAATACTAAATGAAAAAATTTAATAAAAATAAAGCTAAAACAGATTCAGCTATTAGCGTTGTTAATCTAGGTTCATATACTACACCTGAGATTGTAGAGCAAAGGAATGAGGATTGGGTAGGTTATGGAGTAGATAACAATTATTTTGGTTTTCTTATTGAAAGATATAATGGTAGTCCTACTAATAACGCTATAATAAACGGTATTAGCGAGATGATTTATGGAAAAGGGTTAGATGCTACTAATTCAAATAGAAAGCCTGAGCAATACGCTAAAATGATATCATTATTTCATAAGGATTGTGTTAGGAAATTATGTTATGATTTAAAGTTAATGGGACAATGTTCTATGCAAGTCATTTATTCAAAGGATAGAAAGACAATAGCACAGGTAGAGCATATTCCTGTTGAGAATTTGAGAGCTGAGAAGTGTAATGAAAAAGGTAAAATAGAAGCATATTACTACTCTGATAATTGGACTACAAGAAAAAAGAGTGATCCATTAAAAAGGATATCAGCTTTTGGGTGTTCTAAAGATGCAATAGAGATACTATATGTTAAGCCTTACAGAGCTGGGTATAAATATTACTCTAGTCCTGATTATGCTGGAGGTGTTCAGTATGCTGAATTAGAAGAGGAGATAAGTAATTATCATCTAAATAACATTATGAATGGTTTAGCTCCTAGTATGCTAATACAGTTTAACAATGGCACACCAAACGCAGAGGAAAGACAAATGCTAGAGAATAGAATAGCTCAGAAATGGTCAGGTACTTCAAACGCTGGTAAATTTATACTAGCTTTTAATGATAATCCTGAGAGTGCTGCTACTATTGAACCTATTCAGTTAAGTGAGGCACATCAACAGTATCAGTTTTTATCTGATGAGAGTTCTAAAAAAATAATGGTAGCTCATAGGGTTGTAAGTCCTATGCTATTAGGTATAAAGGATAATAGTGGATTAGGTAATAATGCAGATGAGTTAAAGACTGCTACTATACTAATGGATAACGTGGTTATAAGACCATTTCAGACACTTTTACTAGATGCTTTTGATTCTATACTAGCTTACAATAATATAAGCCTTAATTTGTACTTTAAAACGCTTCAGCCTTTAGAATTTACAGACTTAGAGAATGTAGAGGATGAGGAAACAAGAGAAGAGGAAACAGGTGTTAAATTAAGTAAAGATGATTTTGATGATGATGAGATGCTAGATGCATTAAAGGGAGAAACAATAGACGATGAATGGGAGTTAGTGGATGAAAGGGAATATAGTGAGGAAAATGAAAGTGTTGAGGCTTGGGCAAAAAAAATGATAAAGCCTAAAAAAGATATGCTTACTAAACTAGCTGATTTTATAAAGTCTAAACCTAGTGCTAAAAGTTTTTTAGATAAGAGTTTTTACAAAGTAAGATACACATACAAAGAAAAATACTCAAGTGACAATAGTAGAAAGTTTTGTAAAACTATGATGGCTAGAACATCTAAAGGAGTTGTTTACAGAAAAGAGGACATAGATCAAGCATCGTTTCAAGGTGTAAACAAGTCATTTGGTCATAAGGGTAAAAACTATTCGCTTTTCAAATTTAAAGGCGGGGTGAACTGTGGACACTACTTTAACGAGCAACTATACAGGCTTAAAAAGAATACAGATGGTACATTTAGACCTGATAAGGCTTTAAGTTCAAGTGAAGAGGTTAAAAGTATTCCTAAAAGTTATATTCCAAAAGGAGAAGAGTATAAAAAATCTAAGATAGCTCCTAAAGATATGAAAGATAACGGACATCATCCAAACTATAAAGGATAAGAAATGGCAGTAGCATTATTTATAAATAGAACAGATTTAGTTAGAAATAGCATTTTAGATGGAAATGTAGACACAGATAAATTTATACAATTCATCAAAATTGCTCAACAGATAGACATACAGAATTTATTAGGTACTGATTTATACAACAGGATAAGCACTGATATTATTAATGATACTTTAACAGGTGATTATTTATCTTTAGTAAATGATTATGTTCAGCCTATGCTGATTTGGTTTGCTCAAGTTAATTATATTCCTTTTGCTGCTTATCAGATAAAAAATGGAGGTATTTATAAACACAGTTCAGAAACTGCTGAAACGGTCAATAAAAATGAAGTAGATTACTTAGTAGCTAAAGCTAGAGAGTACGCTAATTATTATTCTACAAGGTTTGTAGATTATATGTCATTTAATGATAATTTATTTCCTGAATATAATTCAAATAATAACGAGGACATTTCTCCTGATACTGATACAACTTTTAACGGATGGGTTTTATGATATACTTATGATATACAAAGTAAAAGAAAAAAACATTAAGAAATTAAAAACATATCTAAAATCAGATAGTAAGACAAACAGTAATACAAACAGTAATACAAACAGTAAGACTGAAAGAGCTGCTATATTATTTTATAAAGAGATATGTAAAAAATATAAAAAATGAGTACACCTAATTTTGCTTTAGTTCCTAGTGCTTATAAATTAAGCCAAATATACAGTCCTATTCCCAGCAATGGTAATGGTGACTTTACATTTATTAGAACTACTGTTGGGACTAGATTTAATAAGGATGGATTAATTGAAACAATAGACATTAATACACCTAGATTAGATTATGCTAATGAGGGTTGTCCTGAGTTATTAATGGAAAGAGCTTCTACTAATTTAGTAAAATATTCTGAGGACTTTTCTCAATGGTCTAATCAAAACACAACAGACACACCAAACGCTATAATAAGTCCAACAGGAAATGTTGATGCTACAAAACTAGAATCTACAACAACATCAAATAATTATATTTCTTTTAATATAGATGATGTAATTCTAACATCAACAGAATATACTGCATCAGTTTTTGTAAAAAAGGGTACTAGCAGCATAGCAAGATTAGACATTTTTAGTACGTTGGATAGTCTTATACAGGGTAGAGTAATTTTTAATTTTGACACAGAAACTACAAGTAGTATTATAGGAAGTGCAAGTTTTAAAAAGTATAAAAATGGCTGGTACAGATTATCAGTAACATTTACAACTAACTCTACTTTAGGAACTGTTTATTACAAAATATTTCAAAGTAGTGGAGTAGCTTCAGAATATATTTATATATGGGGAACTCAAATTGAGGACAAGTCTAAGGAAACAAGTTATATTCCTAGCTTATTAGGTACTACAACTACTAGGTCTATTGATAGGGTAAATGATTTAACTACTATTGATCTTACTTCTGATGATTGGACTTTGTTTATTGATGCTGATTATACAGACCTTAATTTTAGTTTTGGTTGTATATCTATCAATGATGGTGATGATGATAATAACATAAGGATAATGAATATTGAGAGTAGTGAAGAGGTTAGGGTGACTAATAGAGTTGGGGGTACAGGTGTAAATAACTACAATATATTTTATAGTACTTGGGGATATAAATTAAAAATAGGAATAGTATCTACAAGTAATGGAATTGATATTTATTTAAACGGACAACTAGCATCATCACAAACTGCTGGTAGAATAGATATGTCAGGAATGACAAATATAGGATTAACAGATGGATCAGGGGATAATTTTTTAGGTAGACTAAAAGACTTTAGATATTATGATACAAATTTATCTAGTTCAGAATTAATTAAACTAACAAAATAATGGCAAATACAATAGGTTGGGGTCAAGGCTCTGCAAACAATACTAATCAATGGGGACGAGGTGCTTCAAATAATTCAATTAGTTGGGGAAGTATTTACGGTAATTCGCCAAGTGGAGAAACAAATATAATAGGGGGACTTCAACCTACATTTGAATTAAAGTACGATTTAATTAGTACTGATTTTACATTTACTAGAAATTCATTTGCCACACGAGTTAATGAAAACGGATTAATAGAAACAGTAACAGACTTAGGTACTGATGCAGTTCAGAATGGTTCTTTTGATGAATTAGGTTCAGAGCAAGTAACTAATGGAGATTTTGAAAACGGAAGTACTGATTGGAATATTGAAGCAGTTTGGACTATTGAAGATGGTGTTGCGAAAGGTAATGGAGCAAATGGTAGTTCTGAGCAGTTAGTTCAAAGTGGCGTTACAACAGTAGGTAAAACGTACAAAGTTACTTATGATATAGTTGATTATGTTAGTGGTAGTGTGTTTATGCCTAACGTCGGTTCATCTAATTCGGGTAACGGAACATATAACGAATACATAATAGCTACTCAAACAGATTTCAAAATAACGGGAATCAATTTTAACGGTTCAATAGACAACGTATCCGTTAAACAAGTAGACCCAAATGATGATTGGCTTTTAAACAATACAGTTTGGAAAATAGGTGATGGAGTAGCAACTGCTGATGGTACTGCAAATGGTAACCTACAACAAGTAGGAGTTGTGCCAAGTG
>Ga0208643_1001316_pt1 | contig 14077 bp, 23 predicted proteins | sample VirMetDEL_Nov_12_FD_184516 | JGI IMG/M metagenome (GOLD analysis project Ga0208643, IMG submission 184516) | Aqueous microbial communities from the Delaware River and Bay under freshwater to marine salinity gradient to study organic matter... | ecosystem: Environmental > Aquatic > Marine >... | reverse complement strand
GCTGGATAGGTGACGATAGCTTACCAAACAGCGGGCAGTCAGCGCACAGTCCCGGATTGATGCCGTCGATTGTAGTGCATCGGTGTGGGCCTACGGCACCGCGCATCTTACGCTCGGTGTCTTCCCACGAATAGTCTGGGTGCTGCGCCGACATAGCCTTGGCGCCTTTTTCGGCATCTTCACAGAACGCCGCAATCGACAACATAGCACGCCACAGGGGCTCCGATATCTCGGACTGGTTCTCAAACGCGTACCGCACCTGCGCACACCCCGTGCCGCCCATAGACTTAACCAATATAGGCTTGAAGCGCGAGGTCTTGTTCCGCATCAACCGCTGCATGACAGGGTCATCGGCTACGGACATCTTGGGCATATTGAACAGCGTAGCGGGTACGGTCACTGTCGGGGCAACGGGGGTCGTGGCACCCAACACCGCCGAAAACTCCTGCATAGTGTACGGCTCTACGGCTCCACCTTGCAGGAGCTTTACGGGGTTCGGCGGGCTGTCTTTGTAGTTGTGGGTCTGCGGCATACGCAACACCCGCGCCGCGTCCGACGTGCACGACGTATCCGTCGGCAACCCGAGTGCGGCACATGTGCGCTTCAATGCGTCGGCCACGGGCCGCCATTCCGCCACCGTCACGGGTGCAGTCAACGGCCAGTACACATGCACCCCGCGCCCGCTGTCGACCATGTAGGGTTTGCGCAGCCCCGCGGTCTTGCAGAACACCCGCAGGGCGGCAATCGCCGTGGCCTTGTCGGGGAACTCCTTCGTGGGGCCGCAGTCTAAGTCAAGCCAGAAGGCGCGCAGCTGGGCCACATTGGCCGCAGTGCGGGTGCCCGCCGCGGTGAAGGTACCCAGTGCGAAATACGCATCATGCTCATTACGGTCCATCGCATAGGCCGCATCGACCAGCTGATCGATTGAGTGGTAGAATTTCTGTATCTTGCGTTTCGTCTCGGCGGAGAAGCCGAACAGGCAGTAATACCCGCTGTCGCCGAGGACAGCCTCCAAAAACTTCGTTGTGTCCATGTCTACCGCCCGTCAAAGAAAGAAGCGGCCATGAGTACACCCATGGCCGCACCGTAAAGGCGGATCAGTCGTCCCAGTCGTCGAGGACTGAGGCCAGCTTGTCGGCCGTCTTGGGCTCTTCGGCCGCTGCCTTGGTGGTCTTAGTCACCTTTACCGGCTCTTCTACGCCTTCGTCGTCGGCGTCGTCTGTAGGCGCAGCTTTCTTGGCTTTCGGTTCAGCCTTGGCTTTCGGTTCAGCCTTGGCTTTCGGTTCTGCTTTGGCCTTCGGCGCTACGCCATCAGTCTGCGACACGGTGAAGGTGATCGCCTTCTGTGCCTCCTCGCTGTCGCGCAGCTCGATCGCCGCTTGCAGTTCTTCTTCATCCAACGCACGTACGGGCTTGAAGTACAGCTTAGGGGCGGTGGCGTCGTCGTCGAACCGCATCTCGGTCATGACCGCAATAGCGGGCGTGCTGTGTGCAGACAGGAACTTGATGTAGGCCTGCAAGCCCATGTTCTGGCTTTTGGCTTCGCCGAAGAGCGACGTAGCGGGAAGCTGCAACTGATACACCTGATCAGTCTCGCCCTCCAACATAACCGCCAGACGCTGCGAGAAGCGGCATGCGCGGGTCTCGCCTTGGCCCGAGCCTTTGACGTTCATTGGGCAGTCAGCACAACGAGCCGCTTGACGGTTCTCTTCTGGGACGTCCGCACTTGGGGTGCGCGTATCCGCAGACCAGCACATCGGAGCCGACGGGTTCTCGGCGTCGAATGCACCTTCGTAGTAGGTGCGGGCGATTTCGGCGGCATTCACGATAACCATGTTCAGCGAGTTGCCCTTGCTGACCGACACTTGCTCACCGTCAACTACCATGCGGAACCGGCTTCCGCGGATGCTGATACGACGGCCCGAAGCACCGGTGCCACCCGACAACTTCTTGTTCATATCCATCAGCGACTTAAACAGGTCGCTTCCAACGAGGGCGTTGCCCTTGAACAGTTCGAGATCACTCATAGTCATTCTCCATCATTATGCGTAGCTTCACCGGCTACGTCTTGGTCAAAATCAAACGCAAGCTGGCCGTCATCGTGCGGTACGCTGACCATCTTGTCTAGTAGTGCCGCCTCGACACGTGCAAGGTCAAACCTAAACACGCGACCCAACCGAAGATAAGTACCGGTGGGGATGTCTCCCGACTTCACCATCATGCTGATGGTGGCCGGTGACACGTTGAAGTGATTCGCCGCTTCCGCAGTCGTCACGTATTTCTGGGTAGTGGTCATGCTTTCCTCACAGAGATTACGTACTCCGAGTCCACATTCAGGCCCGGCGGTACAGCTTCAGGGTTCTCTGCCAAATATTCTTTCACTACGGTCTGGTTGAGACGCTTCTCCATAAACTCTGGTGCTTCGCGCTCCAAAATAAACCGGTGCATGGCTTCCCAATCACTTGTCCAGTACCGCGTCTTGACTGTGCGGTAGAACAAACCTTCCGTAGTGCGAACGCTTTCGACGTTTTGCTCTTTGCAGTAGTCGAGCAGGGCGGCCTTGACCATATCCATCTGCTCGGAGAGCTTGCCGTCAGCCTCTTTGAACTCGGCAGCGATCGCCGCACGCTTTGTGCGAATTTTAATGTAGATACGCGTCAGGCGATCAACTGAGGCGTCAACAGGGGTGTCAGTCATGATGTTCTCCATATAGTGTTGTTTTACGTGTTCTAGGCTGTTTCACTCGCCTAGTCAAGCACACTCGTATATAAATCGATCATTTTTGAGTGGGCGTCGATTTTGTCATCCAGTAGCCCGTATATGCGCCGCTCTACAGGCGACCCTGCGAGTTGCACTACGGTGCATTTGTTTACTTGGCCGGAGCGGTGTACCCGCGCATTGGCCTGTGCGTATATCTCAAGTGAGGCCGTGGGTGCCCACCACACTACGGTGTCGGCAGCGGTCAGCGTCACTCCATGAGCCGCCGCCTGCGGCTGGATCACCAGCACGCGGGGGTCTGGCGTCGTCTGGAACCGATGGAATGTGTTTGTCCGGTCGCCGACTTTGACCCTACCGCTGATCACCTCGGTCGTTATGCCGTCGGCGCGCAGCTTATCGGTAAGGATGTCGATCGTGTTCTGAAACGGCACAAACACGAGCACCTTGTTTGGTGTCTCGTCGATAACCTCTTTGAGCACGTTGTACCGCGGCGTGATGTCGAACTGCAGTGTGTGCTTGTCGTCGGTGTAGGCCGCGCCTGCAGATACCTGAAGCAGCTTCGTCATCACCACGGCGGCGTTTACGGCGGTCACTGCTTCCCCTGCCGCAGACATCATGTGGTCTTTGCGGATTTGGTCGTAGTACATCTTCTGCTGCTTGGTCAGCTCGACGTGACGCTTAATGTACACCATGTCCGGCAGGTCTAGGCACTCTGCCTTAGTGAACCGTATCGCGGGTTGCAGTACCCTATGCACGGTCTCGGTGGCGTCGGGCTTTGCGCTCCACTTGAACATAGACGTCTTAATCATGACCTGATCACGAAAGGACCCAAAATACTTCGGGACGTTCTTCGGGTTCACCAGCTTGGCCAGCCCATATGCTTTTTCGGGCCCCTGTGCGGCGGGGGTGCCGGTCATCATCCAGAGCCATGTGTCGGGCGTAACGAGTTTGTTCAGTGTTTTCCACCGCTCGGTTTGGGCACTCTGGTACGCACTCGCCTCGTCCACGATGATCAGATCGAACCCTCCGGCCGCAATCTCGTCAGCCACGACCTTCAAACCATCGAAGTTGATGATCACGAACTCCGCGCTGCCAGACACGATCTTCTTGCGCTTTGCCGCGGCCCCATAGGCAATGTCTACCGTACGGTGCATAGCCACACTGAACAGGTCGGCCCGCCACGCGGCATCCATAATAGAAACGGGACACACGATAAGGGCGCGGCGCACTAGGCCGCGGTTCATGAGGAAGTCGGCAGCCCACGCGGCAGCTGCTGATTTGCCCGTCCCTTGCTCATTAAAGCAGAACGCTCGCTTGTTCAGCGTCAAAAACTCCGCCGTGGTGCGCTGGTGGTCGAACGGGGTGAACTTCCCGGGCCAGTCATAGCGGCCCGAGATCGGAGACGGCGCCGCGATGTTCATGTCTCGGAGTGCATGCACCTGCGGGATGTCCCACTTCACGGCAACCGTGTGCTCGTCGATGCGGCGGCTATCCGGTATAGCGGCAAGGATAGGAGCAGTATTGCGCATCTTATACAAGAGCGCCTTGTTGTCGATTATCTGCACGGGTGTCTCCTGTTATGCGGAACGCATATTTATTTTTTCTTGGGGGGTTTACTCAGCGCCCCGCCCCGCGCGCGGTTGGTGCTGGAGCTCTCAAGCCGAACACCGTCTTTGTTCGACCCGCCCCGCGCGAGGTCTTTATTGTGGCTCAAGTCCTTACCCTTGCGCGCACTCTTGCCGTTCTTCTTGTCGAACGCAGCGCGCGCCCGTTGCCGTTCGAGACGTGATCCGTCTTCGCCGCGCTCGCGCTGCTGGTCGTACTCTTTCTTGTATGGTCGTTTTTTGTTGACGTATGGCATCAGTTTGCTCCGTTATGGGCACACTCCGTCACGGGGCAGTGCCGTCTGCATAGGCCGCTCGGGCGGGGGTTCCATACCCCAACTTCGAACGCTTTATCCATCTTAGCATACTCTGTGAGCCATTTCTTCCATAGAGCGCTCGTACCGTCTAAGGCATACGTGGATTTCACCGCCTCGTTGGCGATGACAAAAACAAGGCCACCCCGTACCTTTGTGACCTGCGGGAAGTGCTTAAACATGGCCAAGGCCATAAGTTCGAGCTGGCCCTTCTCGGCGTAGCGAGCAGACTTCCCCGTCTTGTAGTCGACGATAGTGGCGACGTCGCCGTCGATAATGATGAGGTCGACGATACCCCGAAACCATACGTCGGCATCGAAAAACCCGCACGGCTCTAGCTCGGCAGTGAGGCCAAACTTGTACTCGCAGTGCTTATCGCCGGGCTTGCTGGCCAACGCGTCCAGCACAGGTTGCGCAAACGAGAAGCGTTCGGCTACTGGGGTTCCGTCGCGGATAAAGTCTTCCGCCGCCTTGTGGAACTCGGTGCCGTACCGCATCGCATCGGACTCCACGTAGGGGAACTGCTTGAGCACCGCCGTGTGATAGAACTGCTTCGGGCATGTATCGAACGCCTTGATCCGGCTGAACGACCATGGGGCCGGTGATGGTGGTTTGCTCATTCGCAGTCTCCGTATGATGTGCCTACGCCAGACTCGCAGTTGACTGGTAGCCCCTCGGCCCAGTCCGGTGTCCAACGCATGCAGGCTTCGATGTACTCCCGCGCCTCGTCGGCCTCGTCTTCGGGTACACAGGATACAACACTGTCGTGCACAGTCAATACCACACGATACCGTTTTGCTATTTTAAGCATCTGCTCGCCCACCACACAACGGGCAAGGGCTTGAGTTACGTTTTCGACACATGCTCCACCGTATAGCCTCTTCGGACCACGCCGGGTCTTGTAACTATACTCGTAGCCCCGGTCTCCCCGCTCTGCGGACAACCCAGTGTATAGGATCGGTAGTCCGTTCGGCAGAACTATGGCACTGCCTTCGGCATCTACGGACAGCACCCCGGGTCTCCCGAAGGGGAGTGCGTCACCGCGCTCAAGGTATTCTATGGTGCGTTGTGCATCCTTCCACATGCGACTGATACGGTCATTCGAGTACCGATATATGTCGATAATGCGTTTGGCTTCGTCGAGGTCTACGTCTACTCCGGCCTGCGTCTTGAGGAACAGCTGCAGCTTGTGGTGACCAACACCATATCCGGCACCGAGGATCACGACCTTACCGACTTGGCGCTGGCCCTTGTCTACGTCTTCCGGCTGGTTCCCGTACACTTTTGAGGCCATGATCTTGTATACGTCCTCGCCGCGGGCGAACGCCGCGGTCAGGTCATCCTGCCCCGCCAGCCATGCCAGCACTCGGGCTTCGATCTGGCTAGAGTCGCAGTCGATCAATACATGCCCGTCTGGCGCGCGTATTGCTTTCTTTAGTTGTTTTGCGTGTGGGCCGCGTGAAGGCAAATTCTGGAGGTTTATTTTGTCTGCGCCACCCCAGCGGCCTGTGTGCGCTGCGTAGTACCGTAGAGGTACCGGAAACCTCCCCCGACCCCCTATAGCAATGAACCGAGTGGTGCGCGTCTCCTCCAGCGTGCTCTTGCTACCGACCCGCGCGGCGCATAGTGCCTGCACCTGTGGGTCAGGGTGCTCCATCAGGGCCTGAAACTCCTCGTCGTTCTTTGCAAATGCAAACGTCATCTTACCCGTCGTGGGGCTAACCTTCATCGGGGGTATGACGTCCAACTCCTCCAGCATAGAGGCGAACTTCGGGTTCGACATGAGCATCTTGCGGTCCACGCCCGCATCTTCGATCAGCGCGGCCTTGGCCCGCTGCGTGCGGATCAGGTGGCCTTCTAGGTGCGGCACGTCGAGCTCTAGCACGGGGTTTGTAAACATCGTCAGCGTCAGGTCTACCAGCTTCAGCTCCGGCTTTGGGAACCCGAGCGCCATCATCGCCCGAAACGCCTCGTAGGTTAGGTGCGTGTCCATGCGGCAGTATTCGCCGTAGTCGTGCAGTTCCGCGCGCGTGAAGTCCAGACGGCGTTTACCGATCGCGCGGGTCACCTCGTCTCCTTTCGCTGGTAGGCCTAGCCGTTCGGCCAGTACCTTCAGGCTGTGTCCGGCGTCGACGCCATACATCGCGCGAGACATAGACAGTGTGTCGAGCAACACTTTTGGCCGGATACCGCAACGCCATGAAAGGATCGCCGCGTCGAACACGGCATTGTGCGCCACCATGGCGCTGTTCTCCCAATCGTACTGCCGCAGAAAAGCGATCGTTTCTTTGGCGGTGCCGGAGAACCACGTGGTGGCCCCCTCGCCTACCTTGACCGCTACACCGATAACTTGGAACCGCGGGTCGCGGATGTACTCCTCGGTTGTCATCTTGGACAGCGAATACTCTTTGGAGTAAAACGTCTCCATGTCAAGTGCGATAATATCCATTACACTTCCTCTACGGTAACGCCCGCCTCGTCGAACTGTGCAATCGTCAGGGCGTAGTCCTCACCCCAGCGCAACATGAAGTCGGGAGCCGGTGCAGGCCACACTACGTGAGTGATGCCTGATTGAATTACTTGGGCTGCACACTGGGCGCAGCACGGGTGAGTTACGACGATTGTGCACCCATCCAGCGGGGCGGTCGCAAACAGGATCGCATTCTTCTCTGCGTGCAACACCATGCGGTACTTGACGTCGCGGTTCTCTAGCCGCTCCGGCGTGTCCTTTACGCCTCGGGCGAACCCGTTGTAGCCTGCGGATACGATGCGCCGCTTGGCGTCGAATATGACCGCCCCCACTTTCGTGGAGGGGTCTTTGCTGAGTTTGGCGACATGGGCGGCCATGTCTACGGCCCACGTACGGAGCCGCTCGCTATCGAGAGGGTTCACAAAATAATCCCCGCGGCGGCCGCGTTGATCTCGATCAGGTGCTCGGCCTGTGTCCGGGCGTCATCCAGCGCGTTATGATGTGTTCCGCTGCGCACCAGTTCCACGTTCGGGTATATGGTCTTTATCGTGCGATAGCACCGGTCATTCCAGAACGGCCACGGGCACGGTACCGCGGCCCGGTAGTAGGTCTCACGCAAGATCACGTTATCGAATGTCGCTCCGTTGCCCCATACACCGGCAACTTTACCCCAGTCCCCCCAAGCCGATAGCGCGGATAGCGCCCCGACGACGGAGTATTGGTCGTCTTTAACCAGTAGCGCGGCACGGGATTCGTCGCTCTGGCTCATCCACCACATTACCGTGGACGGGTCGAGGATACCGCCCGCAGCAACGGCGGAGGTAAGGTCCACGTTGGCATAAAACTTATCGTGTATACCGGTAGCATCGAACGCCACGGCGCCGATGGATACGATGGGAGCCGTGGGGCGCGTGCCCATGGTCTCGAGGTCAATCATAATGTGCATGTCAGTCTCCTTGGGTTAAGTGTTACGCATAATGCGCGGCTACGTACTTCTTCAGGGTCCTAGCGATATTCTTCGCAATAAACTCTGACGGTTTAGACCCGTTGTTGTCGACGCAGGCCACTCTCGTTGGCCCGTCATACAGGAAGTAGTGGTCTTTGGTTTTTATGAGTCGCCAGTCGCCCGCGTTAGGGAGCGCCCGCAGTGCGTCGCGGACCTCTCGGGGGCAATGCCGCGACATGGAGCTAAGATCGACGCTCATGGCCGGTCATCCGTACCCGACCCGCGGGCTTCAAACGCCACGATGAATGCCAGACAGCAGGCAGCATGCCATGTGTGAGGCATACCTGACTCAGCATCGCACTCTTCGCCCTTCCACCACGCGGCCATGTGCCGCCTCATGGCCGCATACGGGCGCCCCCAGCTCATACCTTTTTCCCAGTTACGTTGGCCGTACTTGGCAGCCCCGAAACTCAGGACCATGGCGATGGCCTCCTCGATCTCGGGTGGGATCAGGTCGTACCGGGCCTTACCCTCGTCATGCTTGACGCCTTCGGTCAATCGGGTCGGCTCTGCGTGTAGCACGTCTGTCGGTGTACCGATCCGGTCGATGAGGGTCTGCGCGTAGGTGTCGGCGACGTCGCAATTAAGCGACACGTCGTGTGCCGACGCCGTAGGGTTGGCTACAATGTATCTCCAGCACATCTCTTCAAGACTCGTCATTTGGTATTCCTTTCGCTACTATGCGGGCCAGCGCGATTATTTCGTGTGCCCGTGCTACGGTGTCGGGGATAGTGCTGTCCTTAGCGAGAATCTCGGCCACGCGGATCAACCGAATAAGGGCTCGCTCACTCGTCATGGTTGGCGCCGTCAGACACAAACTGAGCCGTGTCGACCGCCCACAGGCAGAACGACGGCCGTGTCTGGTCAGGATTGGCATGTACGTCGGCTCGGACTACGACTCCCCGCCTGAATAGGCGGTTCAGGATGGTTCTAGTTTCGCCAATGGCTGCGCCAATTTCTTTCGAAACCTCGGCCGTCGTCGCGTATCCGCTCTCCTCGACGAACGCGTACGCCCGAGCGTCCGGCGTAACGATCTCTATTTCCGGCTCTGGAGTAGCGACCGGCTCTTTGGGCCGTATGTTGATGGCCACCCACGGGGTTTTCTCCGGGGCTAGGTGGTTTGGCACTAGAAGGGCCATGACGATGTTGCCGACTCGCAGGTCAATGGCGGCCGATATAGACGCCGGAATGAACACCTGACTCCCATCGTCTGTGCGGACGCCGAAGGCCGTTTTGGTTGCGAGCATATTGGTACAGATGATTTGGATGTATTCGCCGTTCATGTTATTTCCTTGGGTTAGGTTATTATGTGTTTCGCATAACGGCGAGCGCCGTTACTCGTCGAGGTCTTCGAAGTAGGCATCCACCAGTATTGACCGGATGACGTCTCCCACCGTGCCGTCTGTCGGTGTTTGCGATAGGACCCACTGCCGTGCGTCACTGTCCAGCCCGTCTAGTATCTCGCGGACTGTCCCGTACCGTGTCTCGTACCTATCATCGGACGAACGCGAGCTTGGTATGACCCCCTGCCGGCGCATCGTGTACATTTTGGCGGACACCGTCTTGCGCCCGATGCCGAGTTTTTCCGCGATCGCCCGGGTAGATAATCCATCTAGGGCAAGGTTTATAAATGCCTCGTGGTACGGGGGGCGTTTACCTGTCATATCCCTTCCTTACTCATACGTGCGGCGTTCAGGACAACCAACGTGCGATGGTTTCTATCATCAGGGCTAAGCCCGTCACGCATGAACCGGATGAACCAATCGACGTCTTTTATGCGTACCAGCTCTCCGGCCAGCGCGTTGCACTTGAAGCACTCTAGCAGGGTGACCCCCTCCGGTACCACCGCTACCCAATCTGCACCGCATTCCATGCAGGCGGCATACCCTGTCTCGTGCGGGCGGTGATCGTCTAGACTAACGACGTTGTCGCTCATTTATATTTACTCCGTTCGTAGGCAGCCCACGCGGCTTCTTTATCCGCAACAGGGTCTGGTTTGGGTTTGGGTGGGAACTCCGCTAGGTAAGCGAGGATGGCTTGCTCTCGGATAGCCCTGACTTCAAAGCCCCTCGAAGCGACGATGGAGTACACGGCGGGCATGTCCTCGTTCCTGATCCAAAGACGGGGCAGTGGTCGGAAGCCCGCGTCTCTGAGGGCCTGCGCCACGTTGGGTGTGGGTGTTTCGCTCACGATCACTTCCTCCAAGTTTTCATCAATAGCGCATTGATAAGTACCAGCTCACCAAAGCGTGCATATCTCCAACGTCCCCAAACCCAAGAGTAACTATCTGAAGGGACGGACTGTCGCACTTTGAGCACAGGGATAAACCCAAGCACCATATGCACTGCGCATTGCTGCGCTTCGTGGCCAGGCTCGGTCATGGCTTTTCTCCTGCTATTGCGCGTAGGGCTGCGTTGAAAAATGTGACCATCTGATCCTCTGGGATTGACCAGCGCTCAACCTTTGGGCCGTGCCATTCTCCGCTGTGATCTTTCCAGATTGGCCGCAGAAACCCCAAAGTCACCTTCGCGGCTGGCGTGTCTGCGGGGATAAGGGCGAGGATTGCGGCAGCGCAGACACCGCAAGCAAACCGTTCACTGTACGATGAAAGTGGTTGATGCGTTGCATATTCAGGGGAAAGAAAAGACACCTTTTGCGCCTCACATGCGTCTGCCGCCTCCTGCAGCCCCTCGGCCTTGCCTTCTGCCCGTGCTGAAAATTCAGCATCCTGCGCCCACGCACGTTGGCTTTTGAGAATCTTGCACAATTCATCCGTGTTGACGCTATCCAGAAATCCCGGCACATCCTCGCCGCCTGCAATGGCATAGGCTAGTGAATACGCGCGGGCGTTAGCGGCTTCGAGTTGGGCAGATAGGGCGGCGTAGTCCTCATGTGTGACGTAATCGCCATCAATGCTATGACCCATGTCTTCCCAAGTTTCATCATACCGCGTCACGTCTTTGCTTGTGTCGGTCATTCTGTTTCCTCCATAAACAGATCAAGGGCCCACTCTGCGGGCACCTCAACTGTGTTAAACCGTTGATTACAGGCGGGGCATTTACGCCGCCGCCGAACTGTCGTCGCCCCGCCGAAGTTTACCGGCCTGCTCTCCATAACCTGTAGTTTGGGCGCCGCTTCGCATTTGTCACAAGTAAAAAGGTCCACTGTGCTCTCCATGTGCGTCGAGTGATGCAAGCATCGCGCTTACCTGCTCGACGTTATCCTCGTTCACTACCATGGCAATGCCTCCGGCGGTGTCGATATCAGTTAGGTTTTTCTGCTGTAGTTTTGTTGGTTTGTTCTTTCCCGCCTTGCACTCGATACCAATAAACCTTCCGCGGTAGCAGGCAACGATGTCGGGCACACCAGAGCCGCCGAAACCCGACGTCACAGGATAGAAGTAGTACGCCCCAACCTGTTTAAGCAGCGCGGTTACGCGCTGCTTGACTTTTACTTCTGGCGTCATTGCCATGTATTATCCTTCCCCTACTACCCAAAAGATATTGGTGTCTATGCGTCTACCTACACCGAATACCACGCTCTCGGTTGATTTAGGTGACATCATACGTAACACAGCAATACGGTCCTTGATCCACTCCGGTAGGTCGTTGCCACTGTTGTAGTGCGTAACACGGCTCGAGTCAATAGGGAGGAACCCAATATACATAGATTCGACTGTACCATCGTTACGCTCCTCTATACGCCAGATGAAGTCCGCATCGGGGTCACATACCATCTGCATCAGATACTCCGGTATGTGACCTATCCCGTTGGCGACGGTGCGGTCTACGTCGTATATTATCAACCGAGGCATGTCGCTAAATGGGTTATCCATTATGTGCTCCGCATAAGTTGTTTCTTCTCGTTGCGTTCGAATGCTGCTCTCAAGTCCTCCGGCCACAGCTCTAGGTGCACGTCTATCATCTTGAACTCTCGTACGGGGTCGTCGTCTACCCACACGCGCAGCACGGTGGTCTTCCACGGGAAGTGGTAGTTTTTCTCTGTAGCGTACGTGCTCGTGCGTACCTTCCCCCTGATGTCCCGTGGGTGTACGCCGAGCAGTTCTGCAATCCGCAGGGCCCGCTTCATCTGTTTGAGGAGCTCTATCTTGCGTTGGCACAGTGACACCATCTCGTCTATGCTCTCGAATATGTTGGTTGGGTTATCCATTATGTGCTCCGCATAATCATGCTGTTGTTACGGTATAGGACCGGGGTACGTCGCGCCCTGCGACCCGATCATGCTGGGTGAAGTCCCAGACACCGTACTCCCGGCCTTGGTAGTCGTACATTACGTTCCGCAGTGTGTTCAGGTCGCTTGAGTACGACACCATCAGTGCGTGCCACGAGTCCTTATCTCGTAGCATCGACACCATTTGGTGTGCGCTGTAGCTCTCACGCTGCCACATCCGAGGCATGGTGTCTCTTACCATAGGGTACATCACGTTGTACCAGTCGCGGTATTCTGGGTAGCCTATGTCGGCCAACAGGCGCTTGGCGTTCGCCCGATTTACCCGCTTTGTCTCAAACGCGCCGAGCCCGTGCCCTGATACTGTACCAGTTCCCGACACCGTGACCTCGGGGCCCACCACGGCGTACGTCCAATCATCGATGGTTAGGTGTGCGGTACACTTCGTCAGCCAGTGCCTGTTAGGCATGAAGTGCGACGCAAACTCGCACGTAGATCGCGTCTCATACCCGCCGGTGTTGACCGTGTAGGACCCGTCCTCGCGCCACCGGATTACGTCGGTCTGGTGGTAGCGGAACACGACGTCACTGCCGACCATGCGCACTCCCATATCCCGAGTCCGTTTGTGTGGGAGGGGGCGCTCAGCGGTCGGGTTGTCACCGCGCCATGGGGTCGCGCGGTCGTACATAGCCACGGCCTCTGCATAAGATTTTACGTATCCGGTACCGCGCATGTTCAATGAAAAGGTCATTATTCTGTTTCCTCTGTTTCTTTTATGTCATTTGATGTTAGTGCCTCGGCCACGGCCTCGTCACTTGTTTGGTAGTCATATTCGGCCTCTAACGTCTCATAGAGCCAGCAGGCCAGTGCACGAAACTGTGCTTTGAGCGTATCCTCAATGTGCTCAAGGATAACAAAGTCGACGTCGGCTACGGATACGTCGTCGAGGTAGTCCCACTCTCCTACGGACATCGTCATGTCGTGCACATAACGCGAGTTATTTCTACTAACGCGGGCCCATACCGGCCCGTATATTCGGGCCAGCAAGCACAGCTCGTCAGCTATACTGTGCAGCGCCTCATCCTGTGGTGCGTATTCTCGGATCGCCACGGGGGCCATGTCGTATGTGGCGACGTGGTTACGAGCAACGTACTGCCCTGTCCACGACGCGCCGTCACCTTGGGAGCAGAGGCCCGAGAATCTAGGCTCGTTCTTGTCAAGGGCGATACCGAGGATGTCGCATATGCGGTGGAAGTCTTCGTATATAGGGTCCCACCAATCGTAGTCTACGTTGATGTATCGGTGTGCGGCGAGGAACGCTGCGCTGTATGTTTGTGTCATCGTCGTCTCCTTGGTTATGTGTTTCGCATAATGCGGTATTCGCCGTCACCGTAGCCGCTGCCGGCGCCGTTGCCGTAGCCGTTGCCGTTGCCGTCACCGTCACCGTCACCTTTGCCGTCACCGCGACCGCTGCCGCTGCCGTTGCCGTCACCGTCACCGCTGCCGTTGCCGCTGCCGCTGCCGTTGCCGTAGCCGTAGCCGTAGCCGCTGCCGCTGCCGTTGCCGTAGCCGTTGCCGCGACCGGTGCCGTCACCGTTGCCGTCGCCGTTCATGGGGTCTCCTTTATGCGGGATTATCCGCGACCGTTGCCGTTGCCGTGGCCTCTGCCGTGGCCTCTGCCGTAGCCGCTGCCGGTGCCGCTGCCGGTGCCGTGGCCTCTGCCGTGGCCTCTGCCGTAGCCGTTGCCGTAGCCGTTGCTGTTGCCGTTGCCGTTGCC
>Ga0208643_1001315_pt1 | contig 14080 bp, 32 predicted proteins | sample VirMetDEL_Nov_12_FD_184516 | JGI IMG/M metagenome (GOLD analysis project Ga0208643, IMG submission 184516) | Aqueous microbial communities from the Delaware River and Bay under freshwater to marine salinity gradient to study organic matter... | ecosystem: Environmental > Aquatic > Marine >... | reverse complement strand
ATAAATAGGTAATAAAATGGCTACAAACAGACAAATACATTTCTTAAAGGAATACTCCGAAATAAAATCTAAAGAAGATTACGAGGAAGTTATGCACAAGTATAAATGCTCACTCCAGTTAGATGAACGTGATAACAGGTGGGAAGCTTATATACCATCAACTAATAGTAGGACACAGGCGGTGATATTCGATTTAGATGAGCTGTGTGGATACGAGAAAGAGGATTAACTATGAATGGTAAAGGTGATACCCCAAGAAGCGTACATTGGGATAAATATTCAATAAAACATGACTTAGCATTCTCTAAGACTAACCCCTACACTAATGAAGAATTAGATAGTTTTATCAAGGAAGGGTGGATTACTGAGGAGGATAAGGAAAAGTTCAGAGAGAAGAATTTAGATGAGATGGTCAGATTAGGACAAGAGATGGGGTTGTATTAACCCCTTAATACCCTCCTCCTTCACAAAGACTTCTCATTACGATATTAAATTTACCTAATTCTGGCATTAACTTACCTCCTTTATCTATTATATATTCTCTTTGCGTGGTGTAGGCTAATAATTCTGCTTCATTAGGACAATGATAGTTAGGGGTAAGCCCAGATATGTTCTGGTAGTGATGTATCAATTCATGCAATATAATAGACTTCCCTCTAACTGTATTAACATCTATACTATGGGATAATAGTATATACCCATCCTCCACATCATATAAAGCATATACAGGGGCATTAGCAATATGATGTAAGTGCTTGTCTGGTAATATATATACAGAAGGTACAGTCATTTGTATATCTTTATTTAGAAGTAGCCATTGTAATAATGTTGCTATTACTATATCCATAATATTCTCCTATAATCTAATCTTTAGTAGTTTCATACTCTAAATCGCCATACCTGTCTATAGCACGTTCCAGAATATACTGCACAGTATCATAAGTAGGCCACATACAGTTCTTAGTAGTAAACCCCTTACACTTAGTAATCAATACATCTAACTCCTCCATATCTAATGTATCTACTTGCTTATGTGTATCCTCTATCCAATCCCAGAAACTCTTTACGCGTTCATCTATAATGTCACTCATATACTACTCCGTTATTTAAGTTCTCTAATGTCTTTAAGATAAATGAGAAGATATTAGGATTAGTATGCTGAGTTATGCAATCTAATACATCAAAAACCCATTCATCATCCCATATTTCAAAGTTACCTATATGGATACCTTCTCCCCATAGTCTATAGTAATCATTATCTACATTTTCTATTTCAAACATACCTTGATTTAAGTCATTAGGTTGCATTGCGATAGCTCCTTCATAATTTGTAATTCAAAACTGGTGATATTATTTGACTGAATATACCTATCTCTTATCAGACTGGGAGATGATGTACTCATGTATTTAGCACCTTCAAATACTCTCTTAGGTAGGATAATCCCAACACTTGTAATACAATTATTCAACGCATCTTCACTCTCTTGGAAATAAGCCCAAGGATATGGATTATCTGGACTACTAAGTTGAGATGAAATACGTTCTAGATTACTCACATAGCCACCATTAAGAATAATAGTAGTTTTATGATCCTTAGCCCAATGACATAAATACTCATCCTTGGTACTTCCATAAGAATACTTAATAAACATTTCAGCAGTACAATGTTGTGCCTGTATTCCCGCATGAATCCCTTGTAAATACATATTATTAAAGAAATATGCTCTTAACTCTTCTGGGTTTTCCATCTATTTTTAACTCCTCTGATTGCATTAATTTGTTCTACACGGATAGTATCACCTATCTGCTCTCCTGTAAACCCCTTCTCTGAACATCTCTTAGCAACAGCAGCTGTATCTACTCCTATAGCAGCTAGGTGACACTCAGGTAGGTAATTAGCTTGTTTATAAGCAGCATTCTCTAAACCTGTACGCCCCCTTGCATCTGCCTTATTACATAATAAGAAACTCCTCAGTATACTAGGATTACGAAAGCAATCTAAAGCTTTAAATAAGTTATGAACACTTTTAGGTTGCATGTCTAATGCTTTATGCCCTCGTTGATGATGCTCACACACCTTTACAGCTAAATCTCTATAATGATTAGGTACTTTTAATCTATCGCAGAAGCCATTAACGTAAGGTACGCCAGTTTCTTCATGCCCATGTAAATTACCACGTTCTTTCCAACAAGGTGCTTTACCATAGTCGTGACATAATATAGCAAACAGTTCTTGCTTAGATGCACTCATATTAACACCAGCCTGTAGGCATAACATTGTATGATCGAACGTACAGTTTTCAGGGTGATGTGTAATAGGCTGGGGAATACCTTTTAAACTCCATAGTTCTTTAAACCAATGGAAGTCTAACATATATAGGAATTTAAAGAACAACTCTGGATGAGGTTCTGATAGGGCTTTATCTAACTCTTTGAATACACGTTCTGCTGTAAGTACCTTAAACTCCTTCCAAGCTACCTTCTGACATAAAGCATAAGTTTCTGGTGCTACAGTCCACTCACCTCCAAACCTAGCTAATAATCTAGCAATACGTAATACACGTACAGGGTCTTCTGAGAAAGCATCTGATGTATGTCGTAGTATCTTATCTTCTATATCTTGCTGTCCATTATAAGGATCATACAGTTCATGTGCTTTACTTAACGCCATAGAGTTGACAGTTAAGTCTCTACGTTTCAAATCTTGCTCTAGTGTAACACCTTCCCATTCACTTGTAAAACCGCTATAACCTTCTCCTACCTTACTCTCACATCTAGCTAAAGCATACTCATCTTTAGTATCTGGATGTAGAAATACAGGAAAGTCAGCACCTACTCGTGAATAGCCATTACTAATCATTTTCTCTGGCGTAGAACCCACTACAACATAGTCTGAGTCTTTAGGCGTAAGCCCCCTTAACCTATCCCGTACTGCACCTCCTACTAAATATATTTCCACATCACACCTCTTTATTAATCAATATATCCCAATCTTCCATATTGTATATAGCCTCAGCCTTAGCCTCTCTTTGCAATTTCTTCTTAATACTATCATCTAATTGATCCCAATACCACATAATACTGCACACTATTTGGTAAGCAGCGGCAGTAGGACGTGTGTGGGCATATCTAGCTGCATAGAGTAGGCATGATTGGGTGTAGGGTGGTAGTTTATTCATATCACCAACACTCCTCTATTAAATCACACATCTCTCCATATCCATAATCTACAGCAGCTACAATGAATACAATAGGTGCTAGAAGTAGTGTAGCTGATCTTCGTAGCCAAGGACGTTGCACATCCTCTAATGGTAATGAAAACTCTTCTATAAATGTATTTGTATATTTATTCATCTTTTATTCTCCAATTGTTTAATCTTACGTTGCCATTTACTACGCTCTTCTTTAATTAATTTTAACCTACCCTTAAACCAACTCTTATTAGAACTTGTATGGAATTTACCTCTCCTAACTGACATCTCTATATGCTCCTATAAGCCTCTGTGTGAGCTTGTCTTATTACCCCTACCTACCCTACCACTTCATCCTAAAACGCTCTAATATCACCCTTAAAACGCCTTCTCAGGGGTCTATAGATACACTCTAATACCCCTATATTATCCCTATAAATAAACAGGAGAAACAGGATATCTACTAGGACTATATGAAATCACTACTAAATATCTCTACAAGCCGCATCATATCTACACTTGATGGGTATAATATACACATAATCTCAGATAAAATCAAGCTATTTTAGCCTGTTAATTATAAATATTTATTAAATAAAGCTTGACTTTTGGTAAGATTATAATAATTCTTCTAAATTATCAGCCAATTCATGTAAAATTGTTATGACAATAATATCTGTTTCTGAATTAGCAAGATTTCTAAAATGTTTTGCCTTCTCCAATCTCCAAATATTATGAGCTTCATTTTCAGTTGAGTAAGTTCCTAAATAATGATTCTTAGATGGAATACCTTTTCTAACCCTAGATGAGTATTTACCATTATTTTTATCTAATCTTACTCCAGCTAGTAAGCTGCTGTCATTTTTACTACTTCTACTTTCCGCAATTGCCTTATTAGTAGATGAGTTGATAAATACACATCGACTGGGACTATATATCTTATTACCCTTAATCAACAAGTCCTTATCTAAGTCTTTACCCTGCCAATCTTGAGCAATCATCCATTTTCTGAAATTAGAGAACCTTAGCCAGTCACTACATACCCTACAACCCTCGTAAGTGGGTCGTTTATCTAAATAAGTACGGCTATAACACCTTTTCAACATATTCCTCCACTTACGGTAGAATGGACACACTACCTCTTTGCCCTCCACTTTGTAAGTAGTTACATAATCTGCATCATTGATACCTACCCCTTGCACTAGACTTTTACGTGTACTTTTAGCTGGTTTTCTTACAAACTCCATACCCATAATTTCTCTCCAATTCTATTAATATTAGTAAATCTCTCTAGAAGCTCCTATAAGCCATTCTAAGCGACTCTAGTTTTACCCTATGCTACCCTACAGGGTCATGTCTAAAAAGCCCGTCACGGCCTCGTATGGAGCTTCTAGGGGCATGTCTGATATAGGGCTAGACTAATCCTCCTTATCTACCATGATATCCATCTTATCCGCCCTCGATTGCATCTCTCCTATCAAACTTTTCAGTTGTTTAATACTATTCTCTAGCTCTAACTTCTGCATCTCAATAGCTAAAGCTTGTTCCTTCCAATCTGCATACTCTTCCAGCACTCTCTTCATACTACAAGTTACTGTCTCTGTGTATCCCATATCCTTGCAAAACTGCTCTACTGATTTATTCATCATCATATTCCTCCACTCCTACATCCAACACCTCTTGAGCTGTCATAGTCTCCAACTGGTGTCCATATTGCCCTAGTTTAGCCATTATCTTATCCTCTTGATTAAATACTATATTCTGTGTAATTGGCAATACCTTTTGATCCCCGATGCCACCTTTTGTAGTTATGACATCTAGATAAAGCAAGACCATTAGATTCTAAGGGGTAGTCTAGATGATCTTCACTGTATAGTCCATAACCATTAGGATGCTTACCTATAGTTTGCCAGCCACTAATCCAACCATGATAAACCTGTGCAAAATGCCCTATATTTGGAATATGTTTCACTCTAAATTTCATTATACAACATCCTCATTATACCCATCAATCACATTAGTTAACTCAGCTACCAACCCCTCTAACCCTCTTACATTGGATAACCCCTCTGGATAGTCTAGAATAGCTTGCATCTCCCATTGAATAACCTCTAAGTCTTCCACTAGGCTATCTACATATTCCTCTACATTGTATTCCTCTACACCATCTGTGAATATAACATCTTCGATGCATCCCTCATCCGAGTGGGAAGAAATAGGCTTCTTATGTTTAAAAGGGAGAATATTGTTTCCAATAATATCATCAGTCATGGGATTATCCTGCCAGTGGTTTGTATTGTTCTAGTAAGTCTGCATTCTCACGTAGTACTCGCTCGGCTCTTTCTTTGGATTTAAATACTAGAAATGAGTTGTAATCATTACAATGATCTATACTATACTTATCTGTGTTGCATATAATACAGTACTTGTTCTGATATGGATCCTTCCAATCAGCCTCCCAATCCCCATTAACATCTCTCATAATCTGAGATAACTTGGCCTGAGCAAGGTGAGCCTTGCATTGATGCATAGTGGCGTATGTGTTAGCATTGGCGGCGTGTGCATCATTACCATACTCATAACACCTTACATCTGCCACACTATCAGTATAATACCCCTCAATACCCTTCAAGTCCTCCCAACGCGTACTCTTCACTTTCTTCTTGAATACAATCTTCTGTAGCGTAGACTTCTCCATATCCACTTCCATACCTTCTGGCGTGTTATCTTCTAGTAATCCTTTTAGGTCTAATTCATTGTTATTCATACTGTTTTCCTCTTTAGTTGATTGATTATAATCGTATGCCACTTGTCTAGCCATCGTATTAGCAAATACACGTTGTTCTGTTGTTCTGAAATCCATACTCTCAAGCCTCTGAGAACTGACACCTCTTAAAAAAGAGTGCATAATAGGGTTATAAGGTGTTGTATGCTTAGTAGGACTCATGTTTATTCCCTCTTAATCTATAATTGAATACACATAATAATGCATATTATTGTAAATGTCAATAGGTTTGTCCGATATTAGGGGTGTTATTCCGGACAAGAGTTAATCTCCTGAGATAAAATAAACTATAGATGCTATAAAATCAAATACTATAGCTAAAGGTATGGATACCACTAGCCACACAATAATACAAGGAACTACTAACATGTAGTAATAAAAACAGAAGGATTCTGCATAATTCACAGGGTGCATAATAGCTTTATATAGAAATGTCTCTTTGAATGTCATATTATTCCTCCTTATTCTTAGCTAAAATCATATCAATAACATCGTTTAAGGCATCAGTGTAGCCTGTATCATACTGATCTTCAACCCATTCAGGTCTTAGCTTTGCTATACCATCTAGGATAACCTCACGTTCTATCTTCACGTTATGATATATTACCATCCCCTGTGCTGGTAATACACTCATAGTATTCTCCTAATTATTAATAAAATTTATATATAAAACGCTATATTAACATGATTATCGTGTGTTGTCTAGGATGAAATACATTAATGATAATGAGTAATACCGCCTAAATCAGAAGTAACATATCTATCCATTACATAAGATTCATCTCCATCATAACACTGAGTATCCGATATATCTTTATATTTACTGATTTTCATATACTTAGCCTTAAGGTTGCCACTTGTAAATAGGAACCCTTCTATAGTCTCTTCATTCTTGATATAGCCTATTCTTACCTTCTGCATAAACTGGGTAGCACCTAACCAATATGCCTCATCTGACTCTGTTTCTGACAATCCGTAACGCGTTGAGTATATTCTAGGCATAGATAAAGACCATCTAGCTAAGTGTTTCTGTATTTGACTATCATCTCCTGTACAGTATAGGTACACAGCTTTACCAAAATCAGTAGTAAATTTACTATACTTAGAAAGTACATTATGATCTGCCTCTGTATTAAAATCGTGCATCCAAGCCAAGTTAAAAACACCGCAGTATAAAGGATTACCATCTCTAAATATCAACTTAGAGGAATCAGAAGGTGGTAGGAAGTACTCAGCTACCAGTGTATGTAGAAATGGGTAGAACACCTTACCCTGAGTACGCTTCCTGTCTATCATCACACGTAATCTAGGCTCATTATGCTTACGCCTGCGATATACTTGAGGTTTTAGTATCTTCTCTCCATGAGTGGTAATACTCTTCACATTACCCCAATTACTGACATAGGCACCTTCAATATCTTTAACAGGCTTCCATATTTCACTATTCATGTTATAAACCCTTACTTTTCAATTCTAAATACTCTTCCACACTAAGTGTACGAACTATAGATAGTTCTTCTTTCGAGTTTGTATGATTATTCTTTACTTGTGAATCATAACCATCATTAATAATCTTAATATCCATCATATTCTCCTAAAAATTAAATTGTAGAGCGGATTATACACTAAATTGGGGTGTTAGGGAAGGGTGAAATACATCACTTTACCTTATAACCTTGGTACTTCATTAGTAGCTCTAAGCAGTCTAGTATGGTTAATTTAGTACTACCCACTAATATCTCATAAGGAATAACTTTTAATAGTAAAGCATTAAACTCATCTACTGTAAACATACATAACCAGTTTACTTGTTGTTTACTTAACCCTGATATACTGTGATATTGATATATCCAACATTTCGCGTTATTATTCATGTAAAACTCCTAAAAAATTAAAATAGAAGGTACACTATAGCATAATAAACGAGGAGAATCAACCTCTAAAATACATATAAGGTATAGATTATGTGGGGTATAGACTCTAGTTTACGTGGTGTGATAATTTGATAGATTGGTGCTACATTATTTTAATACTTTTCCTGCATTTTAAAGGCTTACCCTCCTCTATAACTTCATAAAGGGCAAGTGGTGTAATGAATCCAAGCTCAAAACCCGACATAATGAAATCATACATTCTTCTGTCTGTACAGAATATATCAGCCATAAACGTATTATACTTAATAATGCCAGTTTCAGTTTTAAAGTAATTACTAGCTGTCTTAGTTTTACCTTGCCTGTTTTGTAATGCTTTACTAACCAAACCACGTTCACCTCTAAACGTCACATCGTGCGCCTTACCATGACAATCTATACAAACCAATATCTTATTCTGAGGATCATCAGTGCCTCCTCTAGATATGGGTATTATGTGATGATCTTCCAATGGTATGTTATCTACACCACAAATATTACACTGCATTCTTAGTTACTCTCTCGTATATATAATAAAAATTAAATTATAACCTACTTATGTAATATTTACAACTACTAATTCATATTGAAAATACGTAGAAAATGGCTAAATAGGTGCTTAACACCCCTGTATTGCCCTTTATTATAACATTAGTAATTCCAAAATACTTCTATTATATTAGATTATTTCACTATATATACCCCTATTACTATATGATTTGGTTATATACCTGCCTACCCTCTACCCTACTATATAAACATAGCCCTAGATGGCCTTAGATTGCTCTGTGCTGCATGTTTACATGCTACCCTGTAGGGTAGGTAGGGGTAGATATAGACTGGCTTAGAATGGCTTATATTAGCTTGTATTGATTAGGGTAGGATAGGCATAAAAAGCCCACATGAAGTAGGCAAGGTGTGAGTAAGTTAGTAGGCGGGTTGTTTAATTGTTATAGAACTTTAACAGTTCGTCTCTTGGCATGTGTCTATATAAACCTTTGAAAGTATTGTAAAACTCAATAATATGTGGATTGTTCTCTAATATCTCGAGAGTAGATAAAAACGTGGATTGTTCTAACCTCATCTCTTTTGTGTCTATATTGTAAGCAGTATGCAAATCCTTTATTTGTCCTAGTGTCATGTGACGTACGATATCCCTACCTATCTTGCTTGCATTGAGCTTAGATTCTTTTTTAAACCATGTATTGTTAATAGTCATCTTATTTATACTCCTGAACAATAATGCCTGAATCATCCACTAGTTGCACCTTATAGAATCCACCATGTAAGCCTAGTTTATGGGCGTGCTCAGTGTTAGTGGTACGTGTTAGTAGTGGGCTGGTTGAATACTCTTGAGTGATTAATGTTATCATTTGCTTGGCCTTATTGATTAATATGTAGTAATTATTACAGGGATACAGCCTATAGGCAATAGGCTACTTATACCAATATAACATAATAGGCTCTCTTCTTATCCTATTATGTTACAAGACAATCGCCATAACCTATGATACTATAACCACATAGTTAATGATTAACTAGCTTACATAATAGGTAACTATATGGGGTTATCAATACAAGGAGGCTGTCTCCTATCCTTAGTTAGTAGGCGTGTTGGGTGAATTGATAAGCCCCGTTGCTGTTAGCATTGGTGACCTTGATTGATTAATGTAAGGCTATTCTATCACACTATATATATAAATAGCAAGGTTTATTTATGATACTACATATTGTATATATTATTACATACAACCACTAGATATAGTGTCACTAGATATAGTGTCACTAGATAGTATTATATACATCAATAGCTCGTTGTATATGTGTAGTCTCAATCCTTATATCATATTCCTTAGTCACACGGTAGGTTACATCGTGCGGCGTAAATATAGCATCTAATTGTATATGATGCACTTCTTCACTATATCTAATAAACTTACCAGCTAATCTATGTGTAATAGAATAAGGATAGACATCCTCTAGTGTGATATAGTCATCTGTACTGGTAATAGTCATAATATTTCATCTGTATTGGCAATAGTTAATAATTCCCTACAAGCTCCTATAAGCCTCTCTGTGGGCTTGTCCCACTACCCCTGCCTAGGGTACTACTCCGAGCTAAAACGCTCTCAGAATGGCTAAAAAGGGGCTTCTCGAAGGTGTTTATAGGTGATTCTGTAGTTTTCTACAATTCTTCTACTTTTATTACTTCATCGTGACGAAAACCTAGCCTAAGACCATCACCACCCCACTCCACAAGATCATGGCCAAAACTACCATAGATGCAATCTTCTCCCATCACTGTACCTATTATCACGCCTTGCCTACCTTCTGCCCACATTGCAGCTACAGTACCATCTTTAGCTACTACTATATCACCCGTTTTTAATCTACTCATCTTCTTAGCCCCTTTGTTTAATTAACCATTAGTCACTATATTATAGGCCTAATCTTACACTGTCAATAATCCACTTAGAATAATAAGTTCTAATAAACAGCTCTGGATATACCATTTTACTATGCGAGTGGTGCGGCTATGCCGTAGCATGAGCATATACCATAGTTATACAATTAGGTTAATATTATTCTAACATAGTCTATTTATTATATATAATAATAAATAGTTATAAGAAATAGAGCATATATAACTAAATAGTATAAGAAAATAGTTATTTTTAGTGGTATTTTAGAGGGGATTGTGTTAAGCATTTACTAATATAATACTATTATATTACTATACCAGATAAGCATTATGTTAATATATATACTATTACACTATATACCATTACAAGTATATATTACTATACCCTATTACATCCCTTGTTTTAATCTATCTTATTATATCTCTTAATCTCTATTATAGACTACCGTCTATATGATTCTATAGTAATTACTATAGTAAAATTATTGCACCTAAGTTACATAAATAATCTCCTACACCTATTTACCTTATTCCCTTACTATAGTAAGCATTTAGTACGATTCTAGTAAATTGTATTATATAACTATACGTTTGAGTAAGCTATGCTTATGAAAGAGTATATAACACTATAATACAATTTATAGTAAGGGAATAGGGACGGGGGCGGCTAGGCCGTCAGTGTCCCCCCTTGCAAGCTTGATATCTTTGATATTAAGGTGGTATAGATAGTATTATCTATAGTAATAGGATATTAGCTATTAACCTACGAGGTGCGATAGCAACGAGTAGGGAATGTTAGGCGATAGCCTATACATTAACTAATGGCTATTGAATATAGACTACATACATGAAAGAGTTGGATGATTAATTTTCTCTAAGTCTTTTATATAGAGAAAAAGTTGAGATTTTTAGCTGAAAATGGTGGAAAACATAAAGTAATACATTAAGACATTGCTGTAAGTTATTGATTTATATAGAGTTTATTTTAGCATTAACTTATGGCTATGGTGGAAAGTATAAAGTAGTTTATTAAGAGTGTGTTCTAAGTTATTGATTTATAAGGGAAAAAGGGTGTTTTATTCACCCTTATTTTGTGTTAGTGGTTACTAGCTTTTATTGGTTTATAATAGACTAGCCTCTACTATTTCTACATTATTATTACTAAAAACTAGCCGAGATGTTTCTCCGTTTTCTTCTATAAAGTCAATATATGTTGTTCCATTGTCCCGATTTTGTTCTAGTTGAAAACCATTATTTTCTAATACTGTGAAAGTGTCATAGTCATATCTAGTATTATCCCAGTCTAGTACATCAATATCTGAAATAATGCCAAACTCTTCACCGTGTTCATTTTGTACCCAGATAATACCGTTTTCGTTTTGTTGTATTAATTTATTCATAATATATACCCCCTATATGGCCTATAAAGGCCGTTATTAGCTCACTTATTTTACCCACTACCCTACTACCTAAAAAGGTTAAAAAGCCCGTGGTGGCGTTTGTATGGCCTTGTAGTCCTATGTTTTATCTAGTTTATACGCTAGTACTTAACACTTGCCTAGTCTGATGACGCTTACAGCACAATACAGCATTATTAAATGTAGATGCTTTACCTATTTCTACACTACAAAATAGCGGCGTATATTGCTTCCCTAGTTTTGTTACTGTATAACGCTTATCCTGTACGCCTTCATCTGTCAATATAAGTGCGCTGTATTTATTCATAGTATCACCTTATTTGATAATTTAATCTAATAATTCTATATTAACACAGCCCAGAAAGTCAATAGAAAAACGGATATTTCTATAAATATACTCCTTTTCGCCCGATTCTTTTAATATATGCGCTAAACTTGTTACATTATTATGCACCCCTATTAAATCACTATCTAGTTTATTATAGATCTGATTAGCTAGTAACACTTTTAGCTCGGTTTGGCCTTGTTGATACCGTGGGCAGTCTTGGATGCTTGTTTTTTCATCTTTTGATGGTGTGCTGTTAAATAGTCCGAACATGTTATACAGCCTCACTTTTAATAAGAAACGAGAGGTTTTCAGACACAATACTATAGCTTGTTTCTGTATAGTGATCGTATGCAATTTTCTGGACTACGTTATCCAGTATGATAGATTGACCGCAGCAAGTGCGACCCCAGTATGTATCGTCAAGGATACATTCGCCGCGCTCTTCTAACTTAGCAATTAAATAACTATCACACTCAAACCACTGGTAGATCTCAGGGTATTCGTCAAAAGCCATGTTTTCCAGTTCGTCGCAAATAGTCTCAAATTTACCGTGTAATTCTTCTATTTTATCATGTTTAGCGTTTAAGCTGTCCCATTCATCATCTGAGCAATCATTCAAGAGATTATAACGCGCATCTACTACATCACTGGCTTTATCCCTTAAACGCTCGTAAAACTCTAGTTTCTCATCGCGGCTGTCTTCTGTTAATGTCCACCAAGAGCCATTTATCTCAATTTGTCCCGTTGGTGTGTTGTTGCTGATATCGTCATAATGAAAAGGGGCTTCGTCGCATCCTTCGATACTTTTTGAAAGGATGTACTCAACAACTGTATTTTGATTAATAACAAGCATATCACGTAAAAACTCTTGTGTCATATCCTGTTTTTGTGAATCTGTCAGATCATCGAATTTTGTATATGTAATAGTCATAGTGTTTCTACCTTTTTTTGTGTTTGTTTGTTTCTTACTATTCTTAGTAAGTGTTAGCAATTCTACGCGCTTATTTTAGCTTGTCAATAGTTTATTTTAACTATTTATATCTTTTATGTAGTATTGAGTTGTACAGCTTAAAAAGTTAGATATAGTTTGACATTCTACACCACAAGTTTTGTATGTGATAATTGTAGCATGTTCTTTGTTGATGATCTTATCAATACCTTTATTATGCAACACAAGAGCATTAAAGGCTTGTTCTGTTATTTCTATAAACATAATATTCCTCACTTATTTAATTAATTAAGATGTGCCAAGTATAAAGGCTTATTTTAACTTGTCAAGAGTTTATTTAACTTTTATTTATTCCTGTATTTATTTAATAGTGTAAAAAGGCGGCTAATATGTCTCGCTTTAGTATCGCCAGCTTTTAATCTGTTACAAATTGCTATAGCTTTTAAGATGTTTTGTTTGTTCATTATAGCATACCTTATTGCCTATCTTTAATAATATCATCTAAGTAGTAGCTAGGTAGTGTTTGGAATTGATTTTTTATCCTCCTAAGCTTTGCGGAAGATGCAGATATTTCCGACTGTAGGCATACCGCTTGTTCTAAGTAACTAGATTCAAACAAGTCCAATTCATGTATGGCTTTTTCTATATCTGCTATTTTATTTCGTAAATCAACAAGAGATACCTTTTTATGATCAATAGCTACACATCCACACAAACCACCCATTTCAAAAGGTGTGTTTTCAATAATAGAGCGTAGCCCTTCGATGGCACATAAGCTGTTTTTATAACGATTAAGGTTTTTACCTTCAAAAGGTGCATAAGCTTTAAGCATTGTTTTAAATGTTTTTCTGATAGTACAAAGTTGATCTAATTTATTCATAGTCATTTACTCGTTTCGTTGAATGTATAGCTATTATTAGTGACAAACATCACCCTGTCAAATAACATTTTGGAATAACAAGCATAACCCTATATAACTATAAAGTATTTGATTATTCTATTTTATAGGTTATTATAGAAGGGCATTAAAGCAAACTATTAATTAAATAAAAAGGGTTTTATTATGTGGGACGATCT